>Ga0268299_1002425_pt1 | contig 22390 bp, 22 predicted proteins | sample NOBtaG_FD_193484 | JGI IMG/M metagenome (GOLD analysis project Ga0268299, IMG submission 193484) | Activated sludge microbial communities from bioreactor in Nijmegen, Gelderland, Netherland - NOB reactor | ecosystem: Engineered > Bioreactor > Aerobic > Activated sludge | place: Netherlands... | reverse complement strand
CGCCCTGGACGACACCGCGGTCGACGAGGGCACTCACGCGCTCCGGGGGAAGCTCCTTGATGGGCGTGCCGTTCTCGAGCACGCCCGGCACGTCGGCGATGAACAGCAGCTCGTCGGCCCCGAGGCTGGCAGCGATCGCGGCCGCCGCATCGTCGCCGTTCACGTTCAGTCCCTCGCCGGTGGCCGAGGCCCGGTCACGCGCGAGCGGGGAGATGACCGGTACCCAGGCACCGTTCACGAGGTCCGCGACGAGCGTGGCATCGGCGAACACGTCGCGCCCCACGCGTCCGAACTGCGGATCGGCGACGCGTGCCGTGAGCAATGAGCCGTCCTCGCCGCTCACCCCCACCGCCCGGACGCCGGCGCTGATGAGTTGTGCGGTGACGCGCTTGTTCACCGTGCCCGAGAGCACCATGCGTACGGCGTCGAGGTCCGCGGCACTGGTCACGCGCCGTCCGCCGATGAAGGTCGGCTCGACCCCCATCTGCCGCTGCAGGGCCGTGACCTCGTCCCCACCGCCGTGGACGATGACGACGCGCGCGCCGGGAGTCTCGACCGCCTCGCGGATGAGCGGCATGAGGCGCGCCTCGCCCTGGGCGCGGCCGCCGATCTTCACCACGCGGATGAAGACCTCCGGCCCGGCGTGCGAGGCCACGTGCGCCGTCGCCGCGAGGCGCAGTCGCACCGCGACATGGTGGGGGTCCGAACGCCGACGTTGCCTCGTCACTGCGGCAGCCCCATCGGTTCCTCGAGTCCGAGCATGAGGTTCGCGTTCTGCAGGGCCTGCCCGGCCGCCCCCTTCATGAGGTTGTCGATGGCGCTGAAAACCTGCAGCGTCGGGGCCCGGAGTCCGTCCACCGCGCGCGCGGTGAGCCGCACGACATTGCGCCCGTTCACCTGCCGGAGTTCCGGCAGGTCCGGGGTCACTTCGATGAACGGCTCGCTCGCGTACTGCGCACGGAACGGCGCCAGCACGTCCGGGAGCGCGGCGCGGAGCGGCACCGTGATCGTCGAGAGGATGCCGCGTGCGACGGGCAACAGGTGCGGCGTGAACAGCAGCTCCACGTCCTTGCCCTCGACCATCGCACGCATCTCCTTCAGGTGCCGATGCAAGTTGCCGACCCCGTACGCGCGATAGTTCTCCGTGATCTCGCCGAAGAGCAGGTCGAGGCGCGCCGTGAGTCCCGCGCCGGTCACGCCGCTCGACGCCTGGATGTGGATGACGGCGCCGGGTGCCACCAGGCCCTGCGTGAGCAGCGGCAGGATCGCGATCAATGCCGACGTCGGGTAGCAGCCCGGATTGGCGACGACGGCGGCGCCCCGCACCGCATCGCGATTCCATTCAGTGAGGCCGTAGGGAATGCCGGTCGATGCGCCGTTGCCGATGCGGAGGTCCGCGGAGAGGTCGACGACCTTCACGCCCGCCTCGCGCGCGCGCGCCACCCACTCGGCGCTCGCCCCGTGCGGCAGCGCAGAGAAGGCGAGTTTCGCGCGATCCAGGTCGATCGCGTCGGCTGCGTCGAACGTGACGCTGCCACCACCCGGCAGGAAGGCGGTTTCTCCCTTCTGCGAGTTGGCGGTGGCGTAGGCGAGCGAGAGTCGCGGATGCCGCAGGATGAGCGCGCAGAGCTCGCGTCCGGCGTAGCCGGAGGCGCCGAGCACGCCGACTGGAATCTTATGCACGATTAATGCATAGTAATGCCGCAGCCTCCTGTCAACGGCATTCCTCCCGCGCCGCGTCCGCCGGTGCTAGACTGAGACAACCCGGAGAACCCGCTGTGACCGTCAGCAAGCGCGAGCGCCAACACGCGATCCTGGAACTCATCTCGCAACGCGTCGTCGCGTCGCAGGAGGACCTGCGGCAGCTCCTGCTCAAGCGGGGTTGGGACGTCACGCAATCCACGCTCTCCCGTGACCTGCGCGACCTGCGGATCGCCCGCGTGCCGACCGACCAAGGACTGCGCTACGTGGTGGCCGAGGGAGGTGGCGAGGACGCCGCCCGCGCGCCACTGTCGTCGATCCTGCCGCAACTCTTCGTCCGCCTGGAGTCCGTCAGCCACATGGTGGTGCTCAAGACCGTGAGTGGCGGCGCCCAGACCGTGGCACACGCGCTCGACCGCGAGGCCAGCGCCGACATCCTGGGCACCATCGCCGGCGACGACACCATCCTCATGATCTGCCGGAGCGAGGGCGCGCGTGAGCGCGTCGCCAAGCGCCTCTCGGCCCTCGGCCGCCGACCATAGGCGGAAGCACTGCAGTTCGCATAGTTATGCGTGTACTATTCTCGCTGCGACAAGCGCCGGGGCCGTCTCGGCCCACCGGGGCGACGACGTGAACCCATTTCCCTGGCGGGCCCTGCGGCCCGCGTGAGGTGCCAGTGGCAGAAGGTCAGGATCACAAGCTGTGGGGCGGGCGGTTCGCGGGTGGGCCGGCGTCCGCGCTCGAGGCAGTCAACCGATCGATCGGGACCGACATCCGGTTGTGGCCCTTCGACATCCAGCTCTCCAAGGCCTGGTCCGCTGCGCTCGGGACCGCGGGCGTGCTCACCGCGGCGGATGTGGCGGCGATCCAGGCAGGTCTCGATCGCGTGGCGGCGCGGATCGGCGCAGGCGAAGCACCGCTGGCCTCGGACGAGGACGTACACACCTTCGTGGACCGCCTGCTGCATCAGGAAGCGGGGGAGCCCGCCGGGCGCCTCCACACCGGGCGGTCGCGCAACGACCAGGTCGCAACCGGCACGCGTCTCTGGACCATGGATGCGCTCGCGCGCGTCGACGGCCTGCTGCTCCAGCTGCAGCAGGTGCTCGTGGAGCAGGCGGAGGCACAGGTGGAGGCGATCATGCCGGCCTACACGCATCTGCAGCGGGCCCAGCCGGTCTCGGTCGCCCACTGGCTGCTCGCGCACTTTTGGGCGCTCTCGCGGGACCGCACGCGGATCGCCGCCGCGCGCCGCAGCGCCGCGGTGCTGCCGCTCGGCAGCGGCGCCATCGCGGGATCGGCGTTCTCGGTGCCGCGCACGCAGTTGCAGCGCGACCTTGGATTCGACTCGGTGTCGCCGAACTCCATCGACGCCGTCGGCGACCGCGACTTCATTGCGGACACGCTGTACGCACTCACGCTGGTCGGCACCCATCTCTCGCGCATCGCGGAGGATCTGATCCTGTTCGGGTCCAGCGAGTTCGGGTTCGTCCGCTTCGGCGACGCCTACTCGACCGGGTCATCGATGATGCCGCAGAAGCGGAACCCCGACGCCCTCGAATTGGCTCGCGGCTCAGGCGCCCGCATGCTCGGCGACCTCACGACGCTGCTGGTGACGCTCAAGGGATTGCCGAGTGGCTACAACAAGGACCTGCAAGAGGACAAACGGAACCTCTTCGATGCCGTTGATGGCATGACACTCTTGCTGCCGGCGGTCGCTGGCTCAGTGGCCACACTGACCTTCGATCGCGTGCGAATGCGCGCAGCGGTGAACGGGGCGATGATGGCCACCGACCTCGCAGACTACCTGGTGCGGAAGCGCGTGACGTTCCGCGATGCGCACGGTGCCGTTGGGCGTCTCGTGCGTGAAGCTGAGGAGAAGGGCGTCGATCTCGCCGAGCTGCCGTTCGAGAGCTTCCGCGCGGCACATTCGGCCTTCGCTGATGATGTTCTGGCCGAGCTTCGACCCGAGACGTCGTTGAGTCATCGCGAAATCGAAGGCGGCACCGGGCCTCAGGCGGTCCGAAGTCAGCTCGAGGCTGCCCGCGCCCTTCTCCGCTGACGATCGGGCCTTAGAACGGGCGGTCGGCTGTAAGTTATTGAAATGCAGCGCATTACATTGTACATTCTGAGCAAGTATTTTTCTACATTGTTTCAACAATAATTCAAGAACTCTTGAGTATTATTGTTGTCGCAACTGAAACCTGCAAGTTTGACGGATTGCGCTAGTGCCGCAAATGCCTCACCAGCAATAGTTTACCGGCCCGTATTAATTCTTTGTCCCGAGTATTCAAGTGCGAGCCGTCACCACTGCGACCGCTGCTGTTGCACTAGGAGTTGCCCGAAAGACACTCGACAACGCGATCGCACGGCTTGGCGACGCGGTGGTGCCTCGTGGCAAGCAGGGACTGGAACGGCGCGTGCCAGCTAACCTATTACCTGTCATTGCGTTGGCGCTTGAGATCTCGCACCAGTTCGAGACGCCGCTCAAGCGTGCCTTCGATATCGCATCGCGTCTGAGCAGCGGGGAGCGGATTCTTGGCCCGCTTCAGCTCTCGGCGGATCTCGCGTCGATCGAGGCCGAGATTGCGCACCGCCTGGAGACGGCTATCGAGACGGTTGTCCGTCGGCCGCGAGGCCGCCCTCCTCGGCGCGCCTACTGAGCCTCGGGCGCATCCGATGTGGTCGGGGTGGTCATACGATGGCCGAAAACGAAAGGCGCCCGGAGCCGAAGCTCCGGGCGCCCGTCGATTGTGCCGGCGTGGCTTACGAAACCTTCGAGACGTTCTCGGCAGCCGGGCCCTTGGCCCCCTGCACGATGTCGAACTCGACGGAGTCGCCCTCGGCGAGCGACTTGAAGCCGGAACCCTGGATCGCGCTGTAGTGCACGAAGCAATCCTTGGTGCCGTTGTCGGGGGTGATGAACCCGAAGCCCTTCGCATCGTTGAACCACTTCACCTTGCCGGTCGTACGCATTCCCTACTCCTGATTTTGTTGATTGTCGCCGGGAGCGGAACGCGCCGACCCTGCACAATCGAGCTCACGGGACGAAAATGATCCCCCGTGCTGGACCATCCCTTGGAGAGCCCAAGGGACAATGGGAAACCTAGGTCAGCCGAGGCAAGGCCGCAATAGCAGGCGATTTCCGCCAGTACCCGAACCCTGCCTGCCCCGGTGCCAGGCACCGGGAGCGGCTCGCGCGTTCGTCCCCGGCTGACGTGCAGGGACTCCCGGCCCGACCCCGACGCAACCGACGGCCGGCCGGCGTCTGACGGGCGGACCGGCCCAGGCGAGCGGCCTAGGGGAGCGGCGTCGGTTCGCTCGCTTCTCCCACCTTCTTGTAGCCCGTGACATAGTAGGGCGTGTCGCCGAAGCAGCTGGTGGGCACCCCGCGGTGCTCGTCGTAGGTCAACGCGAGCCGGCCTTCCCCCATCTCCTCCGTCATCGCGAGCGCGAGCGAGTCGCTGCGGATGGTGAAGGTGAAGATCTCGGGCGACACCCCCGGAGCGGTCGCCATCGCGAGTTCACCCTCCCATGTCTTGCAGAGCCACCCCTTCTTGGAAAGCTTCTGCACGTACCCGGTCCGCACGCCCGAGGAGTAGGTGTAGTTCAGTGCGACCCCCGCCCAGATGGTGACGATCAGGAAGGGAAGGCCGAGCAGGGTCAGCAGCGTCAGCTTTCCCCAGTGGCGGCGCGCGAAGCCGGGCGATGGCGCGGCAGGCGCGGGCGCGGCGGGGGCGGCGGACGTCGAATCGGGACCGGTCATCGGGGGACCTGAAGGGAGGGAGGAAACGCGCGACCGGTGGTAAGTTGTTATGTCGAAGGCGCCGTCGCGAGTGCCGCGCGGTGCGCCCCTCCCTGCCCTTCCCCGCCCTGCCTGTGCTTCCGTTCAAACCACGCCGACAGACCGTCACCGCCGACATCGGTGGTGTACTGGTGGGCTCGTCCCAGCCCATCGTGGTGCAGTCGATGACCAATACCGACACCGCGGATCCCGCATCGACCGCGGCGCAGGTCGCGGCGCTCGCGAAGGCCGGGTCACAGCTGGTGCGGATCACCGTGAACAACGACGAGGCTGCGGCCGCCGTCCCGGAGATCCGCACGCGGCTCTCCGACCTCGGCGTCGCGGTCCCGATCGTCGGCGACTTCCACTACAACGGGCACCTGCTGCTCCGGAAGTACCCGAAGACGGCGGAGGCCCTCGCGAAGTACCGGATCAACCCCGGCAACGTCGGCACCAAGCACCGCGATGACAACTTCCGCACGATCGTCGAGGTCGCGGTCGAGTATCAGAAGCCGGTGCGGATCGGCGTCAACTGGGGGTCGCTCGACCAGGACCTGCTGACCCAGATGATGGACGCGAACGCCGCCCGCCCGGAGCCGCTCGACGCGAAGGAGGTCTACTTCGAGGCGATGCTCGAGTCGGCGTTGCGCTCCGCGAGCCTCGCCGAGGAGGTCGGGCTCCGGCACGACCAGATCCTGATCTCGGCCAAGATCTCGCAGGTGCAGGATCTGGTGACCGTGTATCGTCGGCTGGCGGCGCGCTGCGACTATCCGCTGCATCTCGGACTCACCGAGGCCGGCCTGGGCACGAAGGGTGTGGTCGCCACCACGGCAGCGCTGTCGATCCTGCTGAGCGAGGGCATCGGCGACACCATCCGCGTGTCACTCACGCCGCGGCCTGGCGGCGACCGCACGGAGGAGGTCATCGTCGCGCAGCAGATCCTGCAGTCGCTGGAACTGCGGTCGTTCACGCCGCAGGTCACGGCCTGCCCGGGCTGCGGCCGGACGACGTCCACCTTCTTCCAGAAGATGGCGGAGGACATCCAGAACTACCTGCGCGAGCAGATGCCACGCTGGCGCGAGTCGCATCCGGGCGTCGAGGAGATGAAGGTCGCGGTGATGGGCTGCGTGGTGAACGGGCCCGGCGAATCGAAGCACGCGAATCTCGGCATCTCGCTGCCCGGCACGTTCGAGGAGCCCAAGGCGCCGGTCTATGTCGACGGCAAACTCCGGGTGACGCTCAAGGGCGATCACATCGTGCCGGAGTTCCTGGCCATCCTCAATGATTACGTGGAGCGGACGTACCCGGCGGTGGCGAAGACCTGAGCGCCGCGGCGTGCCGGCCGGCGGCGACGGGGTCGCTCAGGCGGCCTCGAGGTCAGCGACCAGCGCCGCGAGCTCCTGCATGATGGGACCCGCGAAGCCGAGCGCGTGCAGGCGATCGCGCACGCTGCGGAACCACTGCAGCGTGCCGTCGCGCCCGCCGCTGAAGCGACCCCAGACCGTGTCGGCGTCGATGGTGCGCCGCAGGTCGGCCAGGATGCTGCCGGCGTTGTGCACCTTGTCCGCCGCGCAGACCCACCAGGCGGATTCCGGCGCGGCACCGAGACGCTCGAGGTAGTCGGCGCGCGCTTCGTCGCGCGAGAACTCCATGCCCTCGTCGTCCACGCGGCGCTTGGTGACGGCGAGGACCGTGTCGAGGACCTCGGCACCGAACTTGGCGGCGATCCGCTCCTCGAGCATCTCGCGCGTCCACCCTTCGCGCACACAGTCCTCGATGACGTCGTGCAGGATGCCGGCGATGACGGTCTCATCGTCGCGGCCGTAGCGCGTGAGGATGAGGGCGACGTTCGCCGGATGGGTGAGGTAGGGCAGACGCGTGCCCTTGCGCACCTGGCGATCGTGGTGCTTCGCCGCGAAGGCGAATGCGTGATTGATGCGGTCCGAGTAGCCAGTCATCTGCGAGACTGGAACTTAGCCGACTGCACGCCTCAGCGCAGGACGGCGCCGGTGAGCTGCAGGTCCAGCACCAGGAGCGCGCTGCCCTGGACGAGGACGCCGATCCCGGCGCCGACGAGGCCCATGCGCCTGCCGAGCAGCCATCCGCAGAGCGCGAGTGTGACGCCGACGGCCATGTAACCTGCGTCGAGTCCCGCGTTGAACCAGAGGAACCGGTCGAGTGCCACCGCCTGCGCGTGGTCCTTGAGTGCGAGGCCGCGCTGCGCGACGATCACGATCGCCAGGTCGATCGTCCCCCACGCCATGCTCTGGATCGCGAAGTGCTGCAGGAGGTCGGACTGCACGCGGCGCCAGTGGAGCAGGGCGAGGACGGCGGTACCGGCGAGCACGCTGAGTGCGGCCCAGAGGGCGAGTTTGTAGATATGGAGGCGCTCTGCAGCGAGCAGCGCGTCGGACCATTGCCCTTCAAATGGCATTTTAGTGTTGCTTTAGTGTTCCTATGACGGCTCTTTGATGGCGCGACGAACGGCCTCGAACGAACCGCCTGGCGTGCGGCCCTTTCGCTTCGACAGCAGGGCCGCGAGCTCGGCCCGGGTCGGAAGCTCGGGACGCGGAGCCTCCCACAAGACCACGCCCTGCACCCGTCGGTCCGCTGCCCGAAGCGCCGTCGCCTCGGCCATCAGGTCCCCTACGGGCGTCTCACCCACCACGGCGGTGTGGATCACCGGACTCGAGGGCAGCAGCGAGACCGCATCAGCGAGCTTCGTCAGCGGACACACGACGATGGTGAGTTCGTACGCCGAGCGGAACTTCACGAACTCGTCGCGCAGCGACTGCTGGGCGGACTCCGGCACGGCATCGTCGCGCTCGGTGCCGGCGGGCATCAATGTGATGGGCAATCCGTCGCTCGAGCCCACGGGCCGCGCGACCTCCTTCCAGCGGAACGCACCGGCGAGCGCGTCCGAGAAGCCCGGCTCGGGACGCTCGCGGAACGTTCGCGCCAGCGCGATCTGCGAGGGATCGAGGTCGATCGCCAATGTCGTGCGATGGTCGGCGGCCGCCGCGATCGCGAGGCGGGCGCCCGCCGCGGCGACGATCACCGGGTCACTGCCGGTCACGATCGCGGTGCGCGCGCGTGTGCCGGTGGCCGTGAGGCCGAGGTACAGCATCCGGAACGGGTCCACTCCGCTGGGGCGGAATCGTGCGGGCCCATCGAGGAGCGCGTCGCGTACGGTCGCCAGCACGGTCGAGCCGGACACCGCCGCCGCCTCGGCGGCATGCGCCACGGTGGGCTGCTTGAACTCGCGGCTCAGGGCGGCACCGAGCCGCACGGCGAGGCCGCCGATCAGGAGCACGAACAGCGCGATGGCCGGCGAAGCCGCCGCCCAGTTGGATCGCGCCGGGGTCACGGTCTCGTTCGCGAGGCCGAGGATGAGGACGCGCAGGGAATCGTGCTGTCGCTGGATCTGTGCCAGTGTGTCGCGCGCGGCGACGAGGACCGCGAAGGCACGAGCGGTATCGGGCTTCGCCGCGGCGACCTTCGTGCGCTCCGGGACCGGCGGTGCCGGGGACGGCAGCACGGCAGCCGCACTCGGGGTCACGGCCACCGCTCCCTGGGCCACGAGCTCCACGCGCCGGTTCTCGGCGATGGCAAGGATCGTGTAGCCGGTACGCGAGAGACGGCGCACGATCTCGTTCATCTGCACCTCGCGCTGCGGACCGCTCTCCAGCGCCTCCTGCCGCGCGACGAGCGCGGTGATGGTGTCCGCGAGCGCGCGCATGCGAGGCCCGGCGCTGACGGCCGGGTGCGCAGCCACCGCGAGCCACGCGGGTGGATTGCGGAGCTGACGCGCCTCGGCGATGAGGCGCTCGAACTCCGCGACGGAAGGATCGAGGGCGCGCGGCGCGACGGCAACGGGCGCAGGGCGGGGCGGGGTCCGAGGGGCGGGTTCGACGCTCACGCCACGGGCCACGACGAGGGCCGATTCCGCAGCGGCCACGGCGAACGAGGCGGTGCGCAAGCGCCCCGCGCTGCGCAGCGTGTCTGCCGCCTGCCGTTGCAACCGCGCGCGCGCGGGCGCGGCGGGGTCGTTGGTGGCGAGTGGCACGAGCAGCGCGAGCAGTGCGAGCCCGCCGACGATCGGCACCCAGAGGCGGATGAATCGGAGGGACCGGCGGAGCGCGAGCGAACTGCGTGCGAAGAACCACTCCGAACCCGTCAGCAGGTGCGGAGGTGTGGTCGGCGTGGGGATCGGCGGCGTTGGGCGAGCGCTGGCCATTGCCGGACGGGAATCACTGTGAGGGGGTCCGGACCGGTGCATTCCATCGGTTGGCCCGGGTTGCACCTTCTGACTCGTTCGACTAGCCTTCGGTCACGATGCGTTCTTTGCGCCACGCCCACACCCATCATCACCACGGCCCGACGGGTCGGGGATGGGTGGCGCACGCCGGGGCGAAGTAGCAACGCCTCCACCGTACACAGCCGCTGTTCCTCCGACCCGTCCGCTCTGCGGACGGGTTTTTTCGTTTTCGCCCGTCGCCGCCGCACCACCTCCCACTTCATCGGTTCAGCATTCGCATGCTCCGTATCGCCATTCCCAACAAGGGGCGCCTCAACGAGGACACCCGCTCCCTGCTCGCCGACGCCGGCCTTCCGGTGCGTGCCCCGTCCGAGCGCGCGCTCGTCGCCTCGCTCGGCGGCGAGTTCGAGGCCATCTTCGTGCGCGCCCAGGACATCCCGGAGTTCGTCGCCGATGGGGCGGCGGACGCCGGAATCACCGGCTGGGACCTGGTGCAGGAGTCCACGCGACCCCTGGTCTCGCAGCTGGACCTGGGCTTCGGTCGGTGCCGCCTGGTCGTGGCGGCGAAGGAGGACAGCGGCGTCCAGTCGATCGCCGATCTGGTCCCCGGCACTCGCGTCGCGACCGTATTCCCCAACGTCACGCGTCGCTTCTTCGCCGACGCGGGCAAGGCGGTGGAGCTGGCGTCGGTCTCGGGGGCCGTCGAGATCGCGCCCCACCTCGGGATCGCGGACGTGATCCTCGACCTGACCTCCACGGGATCCACGCTTCGCGTGAACGGCCTGCGCGAAGTGGCGACGGTGCTCGAATCCACGGCGCACCTCATCGTCGCGGGCCCCGAGAGCGGTCGCCGCCCGACCGGCGATCGCGCACGCGCGCTGCAGGAACTGGAACAGACGTTGCGCTCCGTCCTCGCGGCACGCGGCCAGCGGTACGTGATGGCCAACGTCCCGCGCGATCGGCTGGAAGCGGTGCGTCGCATCCTGCCGGGCATCTCGGGGCCCACCGTGATCGACGTCATGAACGGCGGCAGCAAGGTGGCCGTGCACGCCGTGTGCCCGGCCGAGGGGATCTCGCGTACCTTGAACGCCCTCAAGGCGGAGGGGGCCGAGGGGATCCTCGTGACGCGCATCGAGCGGCTGCTCGCATGACCGCGCTGCGCATCGCCGTGCGCGGCACGGTCCGCGCCTTCACGCCGCGCGACCGCGCGCTGCTGTTCGATCGCTCGACGTCGAGCGACCACGCCGTGCGCGACACGACGGCGCGTCTCCTCGCCCGCGTGCGTCAGGACGGGGACGCGGCGCTCCGCGCGATGGCGCAGGAGTTCGACGGCGTGGCACTGGACGCGATCGAGGTGCCGCGCCGTTGGTGGGAGCGCGCGCTCGACGCCCTCGACCCGGCGCTGCGGCGCGCGCTGGAGCGCGCCGCGCGGAACATCCGAACGGTGCACGAGGCCTTCAAGCCGAGCGCCCAGTCGGTGACGACCGCCGATGGCGTGGTGATCGGACGTCGCCCCGATCCGCTCGCGCGCGTGGGCGTGTACGCGCCCGGCGGTCGCGCGACCTACCCGAGTTCGCTGCTCATGGGAGCCGTCCCGGCCCGAGTCGCCGGGGTGGGGGAGGTGATCGTCTGCTCCCCGCCGGGCGCGGATGGACGTCCCAGCGACGTGCTGTTGGCGGCCGCTGCACTTGCGGAGGTCGATCGCGTGTTCGCGCTCGGAGGCGCGGGCGCGATCGCCGCTCTCGCCTACGGTACGGACACCGTGCCCGCGGTGGAACGCATCGTCGGTCCGGGCAACGCCTGGGTCGCTGAAGCGAAGCTGCAGGTCTCGAGCGTCGTCGCGATCGATTCGCCGGCGGGACCGAGTGAGCTGCTCGTGCTCGCGGATGCCGACGCCCCCGTCGAGGTCATCGCCCGCGAGCTGCTCGCGCAGGCGGAACACGATCCCGCCGCCGCAGTGGTGCTGGTCTCGGATGCGGCGGACCTGCTCGCGGCGGTGGAGCCGGTGCTCGCCAGGATGATCACCGACGCGGCGCGTGCGTCCGTGATCCGCGACGCGTTGGCGGCGCGCGGTGCGCTGGTGCTCGCGGACTCGCTCGACGAGGCCGTGGCGTTCGCCAACTCCTGGGCGCCGGAGCATCTCGCGTTGATGGTCGCCCCGGCGCGCGAAGCCGCGGTACTGGCGGCACTGCGGAACGCCGGGACGGTCTTCATCGGCCCGAGCGCGAGCGTGGCGTTCGGCGACTACATGAGCGGCGCGAACCACGTATTGCCCACGGGCGGACTGGCGCGGTCGTACTCCGGCCTGTCGACGCTCGACTTCGTGCGGTGGACGACGTGGCAGCGGATCGGGCCGGACGCCGCGGCGACACTCGCGGAGGACGTCGGCGTGTTCGCGGACGCCGAAGGCTTGCCCGGGCACGCGGCGGCGGCCCGGCAGTGGAGGCGCGCATGATCCGGATCGCACGCCCCGGCCTGGAGCGCATCCCCACATACGCGCCGCAACCGCTCGTGGGTGTCGACCTCGACCTCCGCGACAACACGAACCTGTGGGGCGCCCCGCCGCGTGCACTCGCCGCAGTGCAGACGGCATTGCAGTCGGCAGCGCCAGCGGCAGTCGCGGGCGGGTTGCCGCTGCCGTTCGCGCCGGCGAACCCCATTACGCAGTACCCGAGTGTGGGCGCATCACGCTTGGTGGAGGCCCTCGCCGCCACCTTGGGTGTCGACCCGCGCTGTGTGGTGACGGGCTGCGGCAGCGATGACGTGATCGACGCGGCGTTCCGCGCGCTGGCGTCACCGGGCGAGCGGGTGGCGCACGCGGACCCCTCGTTCTCCATGGTGCCGGTCTTCGCGCGACTCAACGGGCTGGAGCCGATCGGCGTGCCGCTGCTGGCGGACGGCGCGGCGGACGTGGACGGCCTCCTCGCGACCGGAGCTCGCATCATCTATCTCTGTTCGCCCAACAACCCCACCGGCACGGTGACGCCGCGGGCCGAGGTCCTCCGGCTGATCGAGCACGCGCCGGGTATCGTGCTGATCGACGAGGCGTACGCCGAGTTCGCAGGTACCCACCCGCTGTGGGCCGAAGCGACCGCACAGGAGCACGTGCTGATACTGCGCACGTTCTCGAAGGCCTGGGGACTCGCGGGGCTGCGCGTCGGCTACGGCGTGGGCTCGCCTGCACTCATCGAGGCGGTGGTGCGTTCCCGCGGGCCCTACACGGTGAACGCGCTCGCGGATCTCGCGGCCGCGACCGCCGTCACCGAGGATCGGGCCTGGCTGGCGCAGGTGGTCGACGAGGCCCGGGCGAATCGCACGCGACTCGACGCTCTCGTGCGCGGCCGCCGCGGCGTGCGCCCCTGGGCCTCGCAGGGGAACTTCGTCTTCTGGGCGGTCGACGCGGACGCGATGGCGCTCGCCGATCGCTTCCAGGAGCGTGGCATCGGCGTCCGCGCGTTCCGCGGCCTCCGCGGCATCGGGGACGCCTTGCGCATCGGCGTCGCACCGTGGTCGCAACTCGGCCGCGTGGCACAGCTGGCAGAGGAGCTCTGGCCCTGATGCGGATCACCATCTTGGACTACGGCGCGGGCAACCTGCATTCGCTCGCCAAAGCCGTGGCGGGTGCGGATCGCGACGTCCGCCTCGAGACCGACCCGCGCACCGCGCTCGCAACCGATGTGCTCGTGCTGCCCGGTGTCGGGGCGTTCGGCGCCGCCGCGGACCGGCTCGCCGCCGGTCGCGATGCGATGCGGGCCGCGATCCTCGACGGCCTGCCCACACTCGGCATCTGTCTCGGGATGCAGTTGCTCTTGGACGCGAGCGACGAGGGTCCGGGCGCCGGGCTCGGCGTACTCGGCGGACGGGTCACGCGACTGCGCAGCCAGCGCACGCCGCAGATCGGCTGGAACACGCTGGACGCGCCGCGTGAGCCGCTCATCGCGCAGTCCGGGCTGCACACCGCATACTATGCCAACAGCTTCGTGTGCCGGCCGAGCGCCCCGGAGTCCGTGACGGCCTGGTCGACCCACGAGGACGACCGCTTCGCCGCCGCGGTCCGGCTCCGGGCCTGTGTGGGTGTGCAGTTCCACCCGGAGAAGAGCTCGACGCCGGGCCGCCGCTTCCTCGATTCCTTCCTGCGCGCCGCATCCCGCGGCGCCCTTCCTCCACTCGACCTGCCCTGATGCTCGCCATTCCTGCGATCGACCTCCGCGACCGGCACTGCGTGCAACTCGTCGGCGGGGACTACGATGCCGAGGCGGTGCGCCTCGACGATCCCGTTGCCGTGTCGCGCCGATGGACCGCGGCCGGGTTCACGCGCCTGCACGTCGTCGACCTCGATGCGGCCACCGGTCGCGGCGACAACCGCGACCTGGTGCGCGACCTGCTCCGCGACGCGACCGTGCCGGTGCAGGTGGGCGGCGGGGTACGCGACGACGCGGCCCTCGACGCGCTGCTCGACGACGGTTCGACGTTCGTGGTGATCGGCACCCGCGGCATCGACGACCCCGAGTGGCTCGCCGAGCGTGCGGCCCTCACGCCTGGACGACTCATCCTCGCGGCCGACGTGCGTGACCGACAGGTCGTCGCCAATGGCTGGACGTCGCGTGCGACGCGGGGCATCGAGGACCTCATCGACATGCTCGCGGACGCGCCGCTCGCGGCCGTGTTGATCACGGCGGTGCACAAGGAGGGCAAGATGGCCGGACCGGACCTGCCGTTGATCGAGCGCGCGGTCGATCGTGCGCCGTGGCCGGTGATCGCCTCGGGCGGGATCGGGAGCATGCAGGACCTGCGCAACCTGGAGTCGCGCGGGGCGGCGGCCGCGGTGCTCGGCATGGCGCTGTACACGGGTGCACTCGATGCGCGGCTCGTCGCCGAGGAGTTCGCCGAATGAGCCGCCCGCGTGACACGACGCCGGTGGCGCTCGAGCGGCGCACGTCCGAGACGACGGTGCAGGTGACCGTGGCGATCGGCAGTGGCGTGGCCGATGTCAGCACCACGGTCCCGTTCCTGGACCACATGATGACCGCCCTCGCGCGCTACTCGGGCTTCGACCTCCACATCCGCGCCAGCGGGGACCTGCGGCACCACATCATCGAAGACGTCGCACTCACGCTCGGTGCGGCGATCGCCCGCGCCATCCCCGAGACGGCCGCGCGGTACGGGGAGCGCACCGTCCCGATGGATGAGGCCTTGATGCAGGCCGTCATCGACGTCGGCGGGCGCCCGTTCTACGAAGGCCCGCTGCCGAGCAATCTCTACGACCACTGGATGCGGTCGTTCTGCGATGCGGGGAAGTTCACGCTGCACCTGCGGACGCTGCGGGGCGGCGACCGGCACCACATCGTGGAGGGGGCGTTCAAGGCCCTGGGCTTCGCGCTGCGGCAGGCGGCGGTCGACTCCGGCGCCGTGTTCAGCACCAAGGGTGCCGTCGTGCTGGAGGGGCGATGACGCTCACACGTCGGGTCATCGTCTGCCTCGACGTCCAGGATGGACGCGTCGTGAAGGGCGTGAACTTCGCCGACCTGCGCGACGTGGGCGATCCGGTGGCGCTGGCCGAGCGCTACGAGGCCGAGGGTGCGGATGAGCTCACCTTCCTCGACATCTCGGCGACCCACGAGGGCCGCGGCACGTTGCTCCGGATCGCGCAGCGCACGGCCGAGCGGCTCTTCATCCCGTTGACCATCGGCGGGGGCGTCCGCGTGGTGGACGACATCGCGGCGGCGCTGCGTGCCGGCGCGGACAAGGTGAGCGTCAACTCCGCCGCGGTGCGCGATCCGGCGATCCTCACGCGTGGGGCGGAGCGATTCGGCGCACAGTGCATCGTCGCGAGCATCGACGCCAAGTGGGATGGCACGCAGTACCGCGTGTACACCGCTGGTGGGCGGCACGCGACGTCGCTCGAGGCGGTCGCATGGGCGCAGGAATGCGTCGCACGCGGGGCAGGGGAGATCCTCTTGACGAGCATCGACGCCGACGGGCGGCGCGGCGGATACGACCTCGCCCTCACACGCGCGGTGGCCCGCGCCGTCTCCGTGCCGGTCATCGCGTCCGGCGGGGCGGGAACCGCCGCACACGTGGTGGAGGCGATCACCGAGGGCCAGGCGGACGCGGCGCTCGTGGCCGGCATCCTGCACGACGGGCTCACGACGGTCGTGGCGCTCAAGCAAGCGATGCACGCGTCGGGACTGCCGGTGCGGAGGCTCGCGGCATGAGCGACAGCTTGTTGCACGCCGTCGAAGCCGTGGCGCGGCAGGCGGGTGCCGTGGCCCTGCGGCACTATCGCGCCGCATTGACGGTGGACACCAAGGCGGACGGTTCGCCGGTGACGGTGGCGGACCGGGAGGCCGAACGCCTGGCGCGGCAGTGGATCGCCGAGCGATTCCCCGCGGACGGCATCCTCGGCGAGGAGTTCGGCGAGACGGCCGGGCGGTCAGGCCGCCGATGGTTGATCGATCCGATCGACGGCACCAAGACCTTCGTGCGCGGCGTACCGCTCTGGGGAACACTCGTCGCCGTGGTCGAGGGCCAGGACGTCCTCGCGGGGGCCGCGTACTTCCCCGCCGTGGAGGAACTCGTGTGCGCGGCGCCCGGCGATGGCTGCTGGTGGAACGGTGAGCGTGCCCGCGTGAGCGAGACCGCGAGTGTGGCCGGCGCCACCGTGCTGATCACGGACGAGCGCGCCTTCCGCTCGTCGGCGCTGCGCGACGGCTGGCGCACGCTCACGGGCGAAGCGGCGGTCGCACGGACCTGGGGCGACTGCTACGGCTACCTGCTCGTCGCCACCGGACGCGCGGAGGTGATGGTCGATCCCGTCCTCAATCCCTGGGACGCGGCCTGCTTCCTGCCCATCATCGAGGAGGCGGGCGGGGTGTTCACCGACCTGACGGGCACGCGCACCGCGTTCGGCGGCAACGCAGTGGCGACCAACGCCGCGCTCGCCACCCTCGTCCGGGACCACTTCGATGATTGACCTCGATCGGCTGGACTTCGGCAAGGGCGGCGGGGTCGTCACGGTCGTCGCGCAGGACGCCGTGACCGGCGCCGTGCTGATGGTCGCCCAGGCGGATCGTGAGGCCTTGGAGCGCACGCTCGCGACCGGCGAGATGCACTATCGCTCCCGCACGCGTGGCCTCTGGCACAAGGGCGCGACCAGCGGCAACGTGCAGCGCGTCGTCGCCCTCATCGCCGACTGCGACGGCGACAGTGTGCTCGCGCGCGTGCGACCGGCCGGGCCGGCGTGCCACACCGGTGCGACGACCTGCTTCGGCGCGGCGCCCGCGGACGTCCTCGGTGCGCTCGACGCGACGATCGCCGCGCGCGCCGCCGCACCCGCGGTCGCCGGCAGTTACACCGCGCGCCTGCTCGGCGACCGCAACCTCCGCCTCAAGAAGCTGGGGGAGGAAGTGGTGGAACTCGCGACCGCCTGCATGGATGGCGATCGCGCACGCGCCGCCGAGGAGAGCGCGGACCTGCTCTACCACGCGCTGGTGGCGCTGCGCGCCGTCGGGGGGTCACTCGCCGACGTGCGCGCCGTACTCGACGCGCGCGCCGCTAGAAGCCCATCAGCTTGAAGCGATCGACCTGCGACGGGTTGCCGATGTAGGTGAAGCGGATGTTCCGCATCCACGTGGACGCCACGCGACGCACATCCTCGCCGGTCACCGCCTGCAGGTCGTCCACGAACCGGTCGCCGGCGCGGAAGTCGCCGCGATACAACTCGGCGCGCGCCAGGAAGTCCGCCTGGGCGCTGGTGGTCTCGTTGTCGAGGAAGTACTCGGTGATGAACTGCTGCACCAGCGGCGCGAGGTATTCGGTCGGGATCGTCTCCTGCTGCAGCGCCCGCACCTGGTCGCGCATGACGTCGAGCGTGAGGTCGGGGCGCGTCGTCGTCACGTAGAGGCCGCCCGAGGTCAGCGCCCGATCGCGGAACCGGGCCTCGACCGCGTATGTGAGGTTGCGCCGCGAGCGGACCTCGGCGAACAGGCGGCCCTGCAGGATGGCCGTCGCCACCCGCAGCGCCGGCACGTCACGATGACCGGCCGGCGGACCGCTCCACCACCCGAGGATGTAGTTGGTCGGCAGCCGCCGGTTGAGGATGTGTACGTTGCTGCCCGGTCGTGCCTCCAGCACCGCGGGGGTTTTCCACTCGTACGTGCCGACCGGCAGCGTGCCGAGGGTCGTGCGCACGAGGGTCTCGAGCTTCGCGCGCGGGATGTTCCCCACCACCACGAGGAGCATCCGCGACTTCACCATCTGCGCACGATGGAACTCGCGCAGCTGCGCCGGCGTGATCGCGGCGAGCGAGCGGTCGGTGCCCACGGCCGAGAGCGCGTAGGGGTATGTGACGTACGCGACGGAATCCGCGAGGTACTCCAGCAGCGCGTCCGGACTGTCCTCCCGCTGCCGGAGCGCAGCGATACGGTTCTCGCGCACGAACTCGATGTCCGCATCGGCGAGCGTGGGGCGCAGCAGCCGGTCGGTGTAGATGCTCCACGTCGAGTCCACCCGATCGGTGGTCGTGCGGAGTCCGAAGACGGTGAAATCCTCCTGCGCGCCGACGCCGATCTCGCTGCCGGACCGGGCCATCGCACGGCGGAGGGATTCGCCGGGATACCGCGCGGTGCCACGCTCGGTCACCTCCAGCAGCATCGACTCCAGGCCGGCGGTCCGCGGCGTCGCGAGTTGCACGCCGCCGAGCAGGTAGAGGTTCGCGACGAAGAGCGGCGTGCGCGTGTGCCGGTAGATCACCTTCACGCCGGCGACCTCGAAACGCGTGGTCCCGGTGTCGGCGACGGTCTGGGCGGACACCGGCGCCGCAGCGACCAGGAGCGCGACGGTGGACAGCAGGCGTCGCGCACTCGCGGGGAGGGCGCGGTTCATGGGGTCACCCCCAGTCCCGCGAGCTCCTGCTCGGTGAGGCGCAACCGGGCCTTCGCACCCTCCGGCAGCATCACACCGGTGATCCGTGGCTTGCCGACGATGTAGCGGCGCGCGTACGCCTGCAGTTGGGCGGGAGTCTGCCTGGCCATTTCATTGATGTAGCGGAGGTGGTAGTCGAGGCCGATCACGCTCCACCAGAAGCCGATCGTGTGTGCGTTCTCGGAGGCGCGCTCCTCACCGAAGGCGGTCGTCACCGCGCGGTTGGCTTTCACCGCCTCGAGTTCCTCGGCGGTGAAGTAGCCGGGTTCGAGCGTGGCCGCGAGTTCCGCGTCGAGCGCCTTCAGCGCGTCGCGCAGCCGCTCCGGCGAGGTCTGCCCGCTGACCGTGATGGGGCCGACGTGGTTCAGTGTGTAGTAGTTCACCACGACGCCCTGCCACAGGCCGCTCTCCACCAGGTTGCGCTGGAACCGCGACGTCGGCTGGTTGAGGACGTCGCTGTAGACGTCGGCGGCGAAGGTCGCCGCTTCGTCCTTGCTCGCGCTCGGTCCGTGCCATTGGATCTGCACGGTCACCGCGTTCACGGCCTCCTCCACGATCACGCCGAGGTTCTTCGTGAGCGGGGGCACCGGGGGCACGGGGGCCTTGGTGAACGGGTCGGCACCGCGCGGCCAGCTGCCGAAGACCTCCTCCGCCACGCGGAAGATCTCCTCCGCCCGGACCTCGCCGGCCACGATGAGCGCGGAGTTGTTGGGGACGTAGTACAGGTCGCGGATCGTGCGCATCTGCTCCGGCGTCACGTTCTGGATGACACTGCGGTCGCCGATCGTGTTCTTGTGGCTCCAGAACGCGCCCCAGAGCTGGCGGCCGATGCGCTCGTCCAGGCGGAACCAGGGCGAGGACTCGGCGCGGTCATACTCCCCGAGCACCACCACCTTCTCGCGGCGCAACTCGTCCTCGCGGAACTGCGCGCCCCGCAGTGCCGCGTTGAGGAACTCCATGCCACCGCGCACGGAGTCCGCGACGACCGTGAGGTAGTACGAGACCAGTTCCTCGCGCGTGGTCGCGTTGAAGGCCGCCCCGAGCGACGCGGCGCGGTCCATGAACGCATCCGGTTCCGGATACGCGTCGTTGGCCTTGAAGAACATGTGCTCGAAGAGGTGCGCGAGCCCCGCGTACTCCGGGGTCTGCGTGAACGCCCCGTTCTTCACCACCAACTCGATCGTGGCGAGCGGCACCCCTTCACTCGGCGCCACGATGATCTCGAGGCCGTTGGCGAGCACCTTGCGCTGGATGTTGGCGCCGGCGCCGGTGGTTGCGGCCGCCGGCACCTGGGCGGCGACGCTGGCGACGACACTGGTGGCGGGCCCGACCGCGAGCAGGAGGAGTGCGGCCGCCACCCGACGCAACAGGGCGGCCGCGCGGGACACATGGCTGGCGGCTGATCGGGGCCGCGGGTTGATTTCGCGCATCCGTATGCACTCATCTCGTTCGAAGGGACCTGCACTGTCGTCCCGCGCGCTCGCGGCGACCTTGGCTCCGGTACTCGGGGCGGACCGGCTCCGTCTCGATGAACCGCTGGCTCCATACACCACGTTCCGGATCGGCGGTCCGGCCGACGTGCTGTACGATGCCACGTCGGCCGAGGAACTCGCCAGCGCTGTCGTCACGGCGCGACAACACGGGATCCCGGTGTTCGTCCTCGGACTCGGCGCGAACATCCTCGTCGGTGACCTCGGATTCCGGGGACTGGTGATCCGCAACCGCGCGCAGGGCATCCAGCCCCTCGGCGCCGGTCGGCTCCGCGCCGAGAGTGGCGTGGTGGTCGCCGAGTTGATCCGCCACAGCGTGGCGGCCGGATGGAGCGGTCTGGAGCACTACGTCGGCATCCCGAGCACTGTTGGCGGTGCCGTCTGGCAGAACCTGCACTTCCTCTCGCCGGCCCCGGCGCGCGAGCGGACCATGTTCATCGCGGAAGTGGTCGAGTCGGTGGAGCTGCTCGATGCCGCGCACCGGCGCATCAGCGTCCCGCGGGACGACATGGGGTTCGGGTACGACATCTCGCGACTCCACGGCGGGACGGAGATCGCGTTGGCCGTCACCTTCGCGCTCCAGGCGGGTGACCAGGCCACGATGCACCGCGTGATGCAGGAGAACCTCTCCTGGCGTGGCTCACGGCATCCCTGGCTCGAGGTGCACCCGAGCGCCGGATCGGTCTTCAAGAAGATCGAGGGCGTCGGCGCGGGGCGGCTCATCGATCAGTGCGGCCTCAAGGGGCATCGCATCGGCGGCGCCCAGATCTCGCACATCCACGCCAACATCATGGTGAACCTCGGCGGTGCGACCGCGGCGGATGTCCGCCGGCTCATCACCCATGCGCAGCGCTGTGTGCAGGATCGCTTCGATCAGCGACTGGAGCCGGAGATCGGGTTCATCGGCGAGTTCGTGGCCGACGAATCGGCGCAGGACGCGACGAGCAGCTGACGCCCCAGCGCGCGGACGGCCCGCGGCACCGGGCTGCCGCGCGGGATGTCCCCGCGCTCCTCGCGGCGGATGCGACCGATCGGGTACTCGAACCACCACACCGAGACGGTGCGATCCCGACGGGCATCCCAGGTGAGCGCGCGCTGCCCCTCCCGCGGCGTGCGCCGGATGAACTCGACGCGCTCCAGCGCACCGTCCTGCTCGCGCGCGACGGCGAACAGGACCACGGCCGAGGAGTCCGGATAGCGCAGCTGCAGGCGTCGCCGGACGGTTCCCGGCTCGGTGCCGCGGTACTGGATGCACTCGTGGAGGGACATCGGGCGCGACACCTCCGTGTGCTCGATCTGCGCGCGCACATCGAGCAGGCGGCGCAAGCGCTGCGGCAGCGTTGCGAACGCGGAGGAGTCGGCCAGGGCGGAGTCCTGCGCGAGCCGCGCGTACGCCGTCGACGCGGCGACCGCCTCCCGGGCGCCACGGGAGACCAGCACCGCCGCAATCACCGGCGCAGCGACGGTGGCGAGCACCAGGGCGACGAACGCGGTGCGGCGGTGTCGGCTCATGGGCGCTGACCGAACTCCAGGAGGAACTTCGCCGGGCCGTTGTGGTCCACCGGCTTCGCCACTCCGACGCCCAAGGCACCGCCGAAGAAACGCAGCGAGAAGCTCACGGACGTCCGGGGATGCCCCGTCGGCGCCGAACCGAGCAGCGTCGTCGTCGCCAACGCCTCGGCATCCGTCGCGCGTGTCCAGCCGGATTGCACGCCCAGGGCCAACGCCGGTGCCACCGGCGGCAGCCAGAGACGCCGCGAGAGCTGGATCGGCGCGCCGAGCACGGGCAGCCGTCGCAGCAGCAGCGCGCGGAACACCGCGGCCTGGTCGCCGGCGAACTCCTTGTACTCGTAGCCCGGCAGGTTCTGGTTGCGACCGAGTTCGAAGAGTTGCTGCGGCGGCGCCCCGTTGGTGGTCATGCCGAGATCCAGGCGAGCGCCCAGCGAGAACGGACCGCGGTTGCTCCGCGCCGTGAAGCGCAGTTCCCCACGCTGATACGGCATCCCGCCGTCCCCCCGTTCGTAGTAGGCCCGCGCGCCGAAGCCTGTGCGCAGGAACTCCAACGAGACGTCCGGGCGGTACTCGAGCGTCATCGCCGACCGCTGGTACTGCCCCTCGCGGATCGGACGGTTGGGCAGGAAGTCCTCGCCGAACCCGAACGGACTGCGCGCGAGATTCACCTCGACGGCGCGATCCTCCACCCAACCGGTCTCCAGGCGCAACTGCGTGCGCCGCTTG
>Ga0268299_1002424_pt1 | contig 22390 bp, 18 predicted proteins | sample NOBtaG_FD_193484 | JGI IMG/M metagenome (GOLD analysis project Ga0268299, IMG submission 193484) | Activated sludge microbial communities from bioreactor in Nijmegen, Gelderland, Netherland - NOB reactor | ecosystem: Engineered > Bioreactor > Aerobic > Activated sludge | place: Netherlands... | reverse complement strand
TTTCCCAAGTAAATCATTTTAGTGACTACAAAATGCACGCTCGCCAAGCGTCTCGACCCGGCACAAATGCCGATGGCATCTATCCTTTTCGCTACTGACGTTGATCGAAATCGCGGGGAACTTCAGCTTAGGTCTTGAGGGGAGGCGTCACGAATCGGAAGGCCTTTGGACATTTCCTGTCGCAGTATACTTGAATTCTGCTGCCAGTTGGCTTTCGGACTACCAAGATCAGTCAGCTGGTCAAACAGTGATCGCTCACTAGGTTGAAGAACTTGAAGGTCCTTAGTTCGGCCGATAACAACCCGCTCTGCTGCTGTTTCAGTGGCAGCACGAGCTATGGTTGCTTCTCCGGCTCGAATTGTTGCGCCGACACGCGCGCTCAGTCCAAGTGTGGCAACACCCAAGCCAGCATCTAGGAGCGACGCTACACCATATCCTGCGGCCGTCCAATAGTTCCCCTGTTGAAACTCCTGCTGGGCCAAGCCGCTGTAATAGGTGCCCGGAACGAGATTGAGCGTGCCCTGCGCCAGGTTCTGCCCGATGGAGGAGCTTGAGGCTATCAGTCCAAGCGGGTCGACCAGGTTGAGCGGATCGTTGGTGACGTACGCATAGAGATTGGGGCCGGCCTCGTAGCCGACGGGATCGACCTGCAGGAACCGGCCGAACACGGACGAGTAGTGCCGAGCCCGATAGTAGTAGAGGCCGCCGGCCTCCGGTTCGATTCGCTGCCCGGTGTAGCCGAACGGGCTCGCCGCGGCGGCGCTGCCGCCATAGGGCAGGTACGCCGACTTGGCGAGGGCGCCTGCCGAGCTGTACGTGGCGATGATCGAACCTTGGATGTCCGGCAGGAATGTTGACCGCGTCCCGCCCGGCACGTTCATCTGGTTCAGCACGTCGTTGGGCCCGAGCGCGTAGGCGTACCAGCGCAGGATGGCGCCGGTGCTGCCGTCGTACTCGAGCACCTCGCGGTTGTCGGTGTCGGTGATCGAGATCGTGGTGGTGCCGTTGACCGTGCGGCTCTTGCGCCAGCCGCGGCCGTCGTAGGCGTAAGCAGCGGTGTTGCCGGCGCCGCTGGCCGAGACCAGGCGGTTCTCGGCGTCGTAGCCATAGGTGTAGGTGCCGTCGCCGGTCAGGTTGCCGTTGGCGTTGTAGCTCGGCGTCAAACCGGTGACAGTGGCGTACTGGTTGAGGGTGTTGGCGGTGTAGGTGACCGTGCTGGGCGCTCCCGCCGGGTAGGCGAGCCAGGTGTTGTCGTCGACAGTCTGGCCGATGCGCCGGTTGGTCCTGTCGTAGCTGTGGCCGACCGTCACCAGTGGGCCGGCAGTCGGCGCCGTGGCGGCGGGAGCCGGGTCCCACACCACGTTGGTCGGTTGATTCAAGGCATCATAGGTGAAGGTCGAAGCATAGGTGACCGTGCTGCCGGTGGGCGATACCGCCGGCACGATCGCGGCGCTGTTGTCGCCGACGCTCGTCAGCCGGCCGGCGAGATCATAGCTGTAGCTCACCACCTGGCCACCGAACACCGACTTCATGATCAGCCGGTTCAGCCCGTCGTAATCGAACGTGAACTTCTCGTTGGCCCGCGTCCTGCGTTCGACGATGTTGCCGTTGTTGTCGTAGGTGAAGGTCTCGGTGGTCGCCGCCTGGGGTGGGGCGGCGGGATAGCCGATCGTGATCAGCCGGTCGTAGCGGTCGTAAGTGAAGGTCGTGGTATGGCCGACGGCGGCGTCGGTCAGGCTGGCGCGCTGGCCATTGGGCGTCCAGGTCTGGCTCACCAGCGCCGCCGTCTGGATGGCGGGATTGAAGACGCCGAGCGGCCGGCTGAGGGCGTCGAAGGTGAAGGTGGTGATCCGGCCTTCGGCATCGGTGGTGCGGACCAGCCGGTCGAGCAGGTCGTAGGCATAGGCCGTGACGTTGCCGTTGGCGTCGGTGGCCGTGGCCTGCTTGCCGGTCGGCGTCCAGGTGGCGCTGGTGGTGCGCAGCAGCGTGCCACCGTTGCTCTGCCGAACCTGCACCAGCCTGCCGTCGGCGTCGTAGAAGTTGGCCGTGACGAGCCCGCCGGGCGCCGCCACGGTGGCGGGCGTGGTCGTCGCGACCGGCCGGCGGGCGAGGTCGAAGATCGAGGTGGCGACGCTGCCGTTGGGGTCCTTGACCGAGGCGACGTCGCCCTGGGCGTTGTAGCCGAACGTGGTGGTGGTGCCGGCGCGGCTCGTCGTCAGGCGGTTGCCGAACTCGTCGTAGCTGTGGCTGGTCACCGTGCCCACCGGGTCGGTCACGCTGAGCGGCAGGCCGGCGCCGGTCCAGGTATAGGTCGTGCGGGCCTTCAGCCCGCTGACGGAATTGTCGGCCACCACCGAGGCGAGGTTGCCGCCGGCGTCGTAGGCCAGGGTCGTGACCCGGCCGCGTGGATCGGTGACCTGCACCGGCTTGTTGAAGGTCGGATCGTAGATGGTGCTGGTGACAAGATCCGGGAGCGTGGGCACACCCGGGCCGAGTTGAACGTGGCGATGACCGAGCCCTGGAGGTCCGGTAGGAACACAGACCGCGTCCCGGCCGCCACGTTCATCTGGTTCAGCACGTCGTTGGGCCCGAGCGCGTATGCGTACCAGCGCAGGATGGCGCCGGTGCTGCCGTCATACTCCAGCACCTCACGGTTGTCGGTGTCGGTGACCGAGATCGTGGTGGTGGCGTTGTAGCTCGGCCGGCGAGCCTGCCGCGACTCCCTGAGCGCGGACGTTGGCTACGGCGCTACCAGGGCGTCGATTGAGGCCTGCTCGAAGAAAGTGGCCGGAACCTTTTCCGGCCCGAGCAGAATCGCGGCGAGTGGTGACGGCGCCTTGTCGACGCGGACCCTTCGCTCGGCGCGCTGGCGCCTTTGCCGCGCCTCCTCGCCGAACTCGGCATTGAGCTTTGCCCGCAGCCGCGCGGCGACGCGCAGCCGGCGCATGCGCTCGGCTCTTTCCTCGACGTAGGGACGAAAGGCGCCCTGGTTGCGCCTGCCATCGAGTATGATCTCGCTCAGCAGCCGCGCATCGCGCAGCGCGATCGACAGGCCCTGGCCGATGATCGGATCGTTGTGACCCGCCGCGTCGCCTGCCAGCACCACGCCAGGCGCCGTCGGGTCGTCGATCCAGTGGTCCTCGTTGGAGAAGGAATTGAACGGCCCGATGGGCCGGCTGGCGGCGATCATGCCGGCCTGGGGCAGGCAGGCGAGGCCAGCGAAAGTGTCGATCAGCTTCTGCCGCCTCTGCGCGCCGGCGTAAGCCGACTTGTCGGCAAAGTCGTAGCAGAGATAGAGCCGCACGCGATCGCCGCCCAGCGGGAACACGAGGAAATGGGTGCACCCCTCGGTGCCAGCCACCTGCGTGTCCTGCGGCCAGTCTGGCACGCCCTCGACCAGCATCCCGCCGAGCAGATTGTGTGGCGGATCGGCATGAACCCTGAAGCCCAGCTGCTGGCGTACGGCCGAGTTGCGTCCGTCCGCGCCCACGATCAGGCGCGGCGTCCAGGCGATGCGCTGCCCGCCGTGGCTGAAGCTGACTTGCGGCGGCGCACCTGCCGCCACCGCAATGTCCGTGACGCCGCGCAGGACGACCGCGCCGGCCGCCTCGGCCTCCGCGGCAAGGACACGGCACATTGCAGGATGGCTCATGCACAAGATGCCGGGCACCTCCGGCACGACGTCGGTGAACCTCAAGGCGAACGGCATAGCCTTCTCGCCCGGCCGGTTCTCATCGTGCGGCACTTCCAGGCTCGTGAACACGCCACCGGCGCCGACCAGGGCGTCGTACAGCCCAAGGCGGCGGAGCTCGATGACGCCCCACGGCACCATGCTCTCGCCGCGCACGCGATCGACGGGCTCGAGGTCGTGCTCCAGCACCGCGACCTGCGCCTTGCCGCGAGCAAGAACGGCTGCCAGCGCGCCGCCGGCGATCCCGCCGCCTACAATCACGATGTCCGGTGCAGGGCTCATGGTTTCAGCCGTTTGCTGCCCAATCCGACGTTGAAAGCTAGGAAGACTGTTTCCGGTAGTCCATCGCCGCTCGATGAAATCCAAGTGCTTGCAGATCCCGGTTTGCGGCGCACCCTTCGGCTACGCTCAGGCGGGCGCTCGCGGTCTGCAAGAGCATGAAGCCTACTGGCGAAACGCCTCCACCGAGACCAGCTCGTCGACCACCTCGTTGGCCGGCAACAGGGTTGGCGCGGTCGAGACGAGGCTGAGGCGCGCGCCGCGATCGAACGAGACGAACTCGAACACGTCGCTCATCTCGGGCTCACCGGCGATCGTCTCCCTGGCCGTGTTGGGGCTGCTGACCCGATGGAAGAAAACGGTCAGCGCACCGGTCTGGTCGGCGCGCGCGAGGTAGCTCCCCGTCAACTCGAAGACCGTGTGCTGGAGCGTCGGGCCGGCGCCCGAGATCGCGATCACGGTCGAGCTCTGGCGCCCGTTGACCTTGCCGTTCCGTTGCAGCACGACGTGGCCCACGCCGACGACGTGGTAAGGAACGCCGTTGCGGTCACGCGCATCGCTCGCCACGCGCGTGAAGCCGCTGAAACGAAAGGCGTAGCGGCCGGACGGCCCACCCGCCCGGCTGGCAGGCGCTCGCCGGGCCTTGCGCTTGGTCGTGGCCATGGTGGGTTCCCCAAGGGTCCTGGCCGACATCCTCGCGCCGCGGCGCGCCTGGCGGATGTGCGAAAAGTCACAATGAGGGTCCGTGATGAGACGAGGGCTCGATTCGTGCCCGGCCCGAGCCGCCTTCTTCACGGGCGAAGCAGGCTCATGGTCTGGAACGCACTACCGGTGACGCTTGCGGCGCCTCTCATTGCGGCTCGGGATCGCCGCGCCGCATTCCGGGCGCCTGATCGTCGGTGGCCTCGGCGAGACGATCGATGTCGACGATGCGGATCTGGCGCCGGCGGACCTCGATGAGGCGCTCGACCTCGAGTCGCATGAACTCGCGGGTCACCGCCTCGCGATGCGAGCCGATCCGGGCGGCGATGTCGTAGTGCGTCGGCGCCGGCCGGATCACCACGCTGTTGCCGAACCGCGTGCCGCTCGCCGCGAGGCGCATCAGCTCGCGGCGAACGCGTTCGCGCACCGCGAGCGCGCTGACCTCGAAGACGCGTTCGCTCATCTGCCTGATCTTGGCGACCAGCAGCTCGACCAGGCGGGTGGCGACGGCGGCATTGCCCAGCAGCACCTGGTGGAACTGCTCCGCCGACATACGGGCCACGACGCAGTCGGACATGGCCGTGACGTTGGACGAGCGCGGCAATCGATCGACCGCGGAGAACTCGCCGAAGATGCCGCCCGTGGATACCCCGTCGAAGATGACCTCGCGGCCGTTCGCGGTGTAGCTGCTGAAGCGTACTGTGCCGGACAGGATGAAGAAGATGTCGGTCGTCTGCTCCTGCTCGCTCAGGATCTGGGCGTTGCGGGGAAAGGAGCGGATCGCGCACGCCTCCGTGACGGGCACCAGATCGGCGTCCGACAGGCCTTCGAACAGCGCGATCAGGCGAAGGGCCGGCACGCGATCCACGCGAATTCCCCAAGAGAAGTGTCCCAAGGACGAGCATGGCAGGTCGCATTGCGTCTGCAACCTGGAATCGACACGTCGCGGCGCTCGCGCCGGACGGATCGGCAAGCGGTGGATTCGCGCCCGGCCGTCGCCTAGAAGGGTGCGCATGTCCGCCCCGGGCTCGGTTGCCGAACAGGTCTGACACGCCGGATGGCCGACGCATACACCTATCGCACGCTGCTTCGCTTGCCCGGAATGCGTCACCTGCTGCTGGCCGCATGCCTGTCGCGGCTGGCAAGCGGCATGTTCACGCTCGTCGTGGTCCTTTACGTGCTGGACCGCTTCGACTCGCCGGCGCTCGCGGGCTGGGTCGCCTTTGCCGCGGTGGCGCCCGGTCTCGTCATCAGCCCGCTGGCCGGCGCCCTGCTCGATCGCCTGGGCGCCGCGACGGCGATGGCGATCGACATGGCAGCGAGCGCCGCGATGCTCCTGCTCCTCGCGGCGACGGATGTCGCCGGCGCCGTGACCGGTGCGCTGTTGCTGACTTTCGTGGCGCTGTATTCCCTGACCCGCCCCCTGACGACGGCGGGCATCCGCGTGCTCATTCCCCGGCTCGTCCCGACCGATGCGCTCGACCACGCGAACGCCTTGGATACGAGCAGCTACGCGCTCATCAATGTCGCCGGCCCGGCTGCCGCGGGCCTGCTCTTCGCCCTGGCCGGGCCGCAGGCGAGCCTGTTCGCGATCGTCGCCTTCTACGCGGCGGCCGCCCTCAGCCTTGTCCCGCTCGTGAGGCTGGCGCTCGCCGGGCGACGAGCCGCTTCGTCTTCGCTGATCGCCGACGCGGTCGACGGCGTGATCCATCTTCTCCGGCATCGCTCGCTTCGCAGCCTCGCGGTGGCCTATGCGCTCTACCAGGTCAGCTGGGGCGTTCTCGTGGTCGCCGTGCCGGTGGTCGTGATCGGGCAGCTGGGCTCGGGTGCCCGGGCCGACGCCGTCACGGGCGCCCTGTGGGCGGCGGCAGGCGTCGCCGGGGGAGCAGGCGCGCTCTGTGCCGGGCACCTGCGGACGGACAGCCGCGAGAAGGCGATCCTCGTCCTGGGCATGCTCGTGTCGGCGTTCGCCTTCTATCCGGTCGGCCCGGCGTTCGGGCTCGCGAGCCTCGTTGCGGCACTCCTGGTCGCCGGGCTGCTCGAGGGCCCCATCGATGTCGGCGTGCTGTCGATGCGGCAACGGCGCACTGACCCGTCCTGGCTGGGCAGGGTTCTCGCCGTCTCGATGAGCTTCAACATGTCCGGTCTTCCGATCGGATCGGCGATCGGCGGCATGGTCGTGACGATCTCGGTGCCGCTCGCGTTCGCCGTTGCCGCCGCCGCATCGGTGTTGGGCGCGGCCGCCGCCTGGTGGCTCATACCGGACCCGGGCGGGCGAGCCGGGAGCGACTCGCCGCGCTAGCGCCTCGTCTCGCCGAAGCCCGCAGCCGGGCGCGGTGACGGCCGGCCATCCGGCCAGCCCATGGACTTCTGTGTGAAATGTCACCGACCCCGGCCGGCCGCTCGTCGAGACTGGCGCCACCCGGGTGAGGAGATGTGACGGTGCTGTTGCAGAAGCGCGTGCACGAGGAGATCGGGATGGTCGTGGCGTCGAGGGCGCGCATCGATCTCCTGCTCGAGAACTACTTGCTTGCGCTGGCCTGCGTCGACCAATGCTCGCAGTGCGCGCCCGAGACTGTCAGGAACCGCCTGGCGCTCAATCTCGAGCGCGCCGAGCGACTCTATTCCGATGCCGCCGCCGACGGCCTCGCGGGCGAGGAGCAGGGCATCGACGCCATCCACGCGGCCCTGGCCGAGGTCAACGCCAGTACGCGCGCCGGCCTGCGCGACGGATGGATCATCTCCGAGATGGTGACCGATCTCGAGCTGGCCACCCGGCACGGCAGGCGCCTGTTCGATGCCGCCTGCCTGCAGACCGGCTAGCTGTCGGTCATTTGACGAGAGACCACAGCCCGCTCCGTCGCGCCGAGTTCGTGCGATGGACCAGCAAGCCGATGATCAGCAGGTTGAGGATGTTGAAGCCGACTCCGGAAGCGAAGGCCGGCGCGTAGTAGCCGAAATGATCGTAGAGGGCGCCGGCGAACCAGCTGCCGAAAGCCATGCCGCTCATCGCGGTGAAGAGCGTCAGCGGCACGCGCCATGACGCCTCGGCCGCCGGGAACAGGTCGCGGATCGTCACCGCGTAGGCGGGGATGATGCCGCTGAATCCCAGGCCGAAGATGGCGGCGACGGCGAACAGGCCGGCCTCGTCCTGGGTGAGCAGGAAGCTCGCGATGGCGACCATCTGGCAGACCGATCCGGCGAGCACGGTGCGCAGGCCGCCGATCCGGTCGGCGAGAGCGCCCCAGGCCTGGCGGGACAGGAAGGCCGCAGCCAGCATGACCGAGAGCATCGCCGCGCCATGGGCCGCCCGAATGCCGAGGTCGCCGCAGAAGGCGACCAGATGGGCCTGCGGGATCGACATCGGGATGCAGCAGCAGAAGCCCGCCACGCACAGCAGCACCTGCACGAGATTGGCCGGCAGGCCGGCAACGCGCCGGCTCGGGCTGCCGCCCGAAGCGCCGAGCGCCGCGGCTGCCATGCCGGGCGCCGGCCGCAGGAAGAACGTCATCGGCACGACGAGCACGAGCACCACGATGCCGAAGCCCAGCATCACCCATTGCCAGCCGACCTCGGCGATCCCCAGCTCGATCAGCGATGGCCACAGCACGCCGGCGATGTACTGGCCCGACGAGATGAGGGCGATCGCCGAGCCGCGGCGGCGCTGGAACCATCGCGAGACATAGACCAGCAGCGGCGGATAGACGGCGCCGTTGCCGAGCAGGCCGATCATCAGCCCGTGACCGACATAGACCGCCCACACCGATCCGGTGGCCGAGAGCGCGAGGCCGCCGGCGATCATGATGGCGCCGAAGATCACCGTCGTGCGCAGCCCGATGCGATCGGCCAGCCAGCCCATCAGGATGCCGCCGGCGCCGGTGCCGACCCACACCAGGGAGCCCGCCAGGGCGATCACCGAGCGGTCGGTGCCGAGCGACTCCTGCATCGTCCGCATGCCGACCACGATCAGGAGCGGCGAGCCGTACGATACCGACAGCAGCGCGAGGGTGATCCACGCCACCCGCCAGGCGGCGCGGCTGTCGATTTCGCTGGTCTCGCTGTGCTGGTCCGCGACGGCGCGGTTCGCGGATCCATCCATCACGCTGCTCCCTCGTCGCGCCCGACAACCGGGAGGCAGGGGCGCGCTCGGCCGCGAGCTTCGACTCGGTACCGTCCCGGGGGAAGGATTCGTTTCACATGCGCGGCATGCAATTTCTCCCGGCCGGTCCACCGCGCTTCTCTCTGTCGTCCTCCCTGCGCGTAGCGCGGGGAGGTGCCCCCGAAGGGGGCGGAGGAGTTCAAGAATCTCAGTCGAAACGTTGTCCTCCCTGCGCGAAGCGCGGGGAGGTGCCCCCGAAGGGGGCGGAGGGGTCGAGAGCCTCAGTCGAAACGTCCATCGATGTTCTTGCGATTCCAGGCCTCGCCGATCGACAGTTGTTTGACGGATGCTCTAGCAAAACATGTGCATCTCTCGACCCCTCCGCCCCCTGCGGGGGCACCTCCCCGCGCTTCGCGCAGGGAGGACAGCATCGAGGCGGTTCCCGCCCCTATGTTCACAGGAGGGATCGGAGTCGCGCCGTCCCTCACCCGCCGGCCCGCCAGGCGTCGACGATCTCCGCGGCGGTCGCCGGCCATACGCCGGCATGGTCGAGGATGCGATCGAGCAGGCCGCCGAGCGCGCGGATGCGATGGGGCTGGCCCATCAGCCAGGGCGTGATGGTGAGCGTGAGGACGCGGCCGCTGCCGGACCGCGCGGCCTCGCCGTAAAGTGTCGCGAAGGCGCGCAGCACCTGCTCGACGAACTCGGCCGTGTCCATGTGCTGCTGGAACAGCAGGCGCTGATCGGACAGGTCCCAGGCGAGCGGCATCGCCGTCAGCGCGCCTGCCGACGTCGTCACCTGATAGGGCATGTCGTCGTTGATCCAGTCGGCGACCCAGTCGAGGCCGGCGCCGGCGACGAGATCGAGCGTGCGCATCGATTCGGAATGGGCCGGCGAGTGCCAGCCGCGGATCGGCGTCGCGAAAGCGCCGCGCAGGGTGCTTGCCGCCTCCTCGACCAGCGCCCTCTCCTCGGCCTCGGCCAGCCCGCCATGGTGCAGCTTGCCCATGTCGACGCCGGCCGCGGCCACCTCCCATCGGCTGGCGGCGATCTCCCTGACCAGCGCCGGGTAGCGCGTGGCGACGGCGCTGCTCAGCAGCGCCGTTGCGCGCAGCCCGCGGGCATCGAGTGCCCGCATCAGGCGATAGATGCCGATCCGGTTGCCATAGTCGCGCTGGGTGTAGTCCCAGTAGCTCGGATAGGGCCGGTCGACGCCACCCGGCGCCACGAACGGCGTGCGCGGCATGTCCATCGGGAAGTGGCCGACATGGACGGCGACCCAGAAGGCCACGCGCGCCTTGCCCGGCCACACGGTGGGCCTGGCCTGCGGCAGGTTGCGGTGCGGGAAGCGGTCGTGATCGAGACCGCGCCGGCGCCACTTGTAGTCGAGGTAGTTCGGGATGCCGGGGCCGCTCATCGCCGGCCTCCCGGCGTGCCGGAGGCCAACCAGCTGGAGACCGTGTCGTAATAATGCTCGGTGTACCAGGCGGCGATCTCGCGGCCGGTCGCCAGCCAGACGCCGTCGTGCGCCACGATGTGGGCGAGGGCTGCGTCGAGCGCGGCGATGCGCTGCGGCTGGCCGATCAGGTAGGGATGCAGCGGCAGGCACATCACCGTGCCGTTCTCGGCGCCCTCGGCGTAGAGCTGGTCGAACTGCGCCTTGACCATGGCGGTGTAGCGCTCGACGGGCGTGTTGCGGTTCTGGAACAGCGGCACGTCGTTGACCTCGAGCGAGTAGGGCACGCTGATCAGCCGGCCGTTGCGCACCTTGACCGGCATCGGCTGGTCGTCGTGCACCATGTCGAGGGTGTACTTGATGCCCTCCTCGGCCAGCACGTGCTGGGTGGTCTCGTCGTTGGTGATGGCGGGCGTCAGCCAGCCGTCGAGCGACTGGCCGCTCGCCCTGCGGATGGTCTCGCGGCTGTCGGCGATCAGGGCGCGCTGCTGGTCCTCCGTCAGGTCGTAGAAGTAGCGCGTGTTGTAGGTGCCGTGGCTGAACAGCTCCCAGCCGAGCGCGCAGCAGCGCTCGATGATCTCGGGAAAATGGTCGCAGACGGCGACGTTGAGCGAGACGCTGCCGCGCACGCCGTGCCTGGCCATGACATCGGCCATGCGCCAGAAGCCTGTCCGGTTGCCGTAGTCGCGGTGGGAGTAGTTGAGGATATCGGGCACCGGCCGCGGCCACGGCGTCTTGCGCGGGTTGTCGGGCGGCTCGAGCTCGTAGTGCTCGATGTTGGGCGCGAGCCACACCGCGATGCGCGCGCCGCCCGGCCAGACGATGCGCGGGCGCCCGGTGTAGGGCGCGTAGTCGTAATGTCCAGGTTCGGCCAGCATGCATTCTCCCCTTCGAGGACCTCGGATCGCGTCGAGCGCCATCGCGGCCATCGTAGTCCAGAATCCCCGGCATGGGAGGGCGACCCGCCGCCGCGACTCTCCCACAAGCGACGCGAGAAAGAAGCGCGAGGATGGGAACCGCCCCGACCAGTCGACGTTCATCGAGGGGCCGTTGTGGCTCACGCCCCGGCGACGAGGAGACGATGGCGACTGGCGAATCGAGGACCGATCTGGCTCGGATGATGAGCGAGAACGAGAACACCATATTGCGCGCCTGGGTGGTCGCATTCGGCTCCGCCGACACGCGCATCTCGGCCCAGGAGATCGAGAGCCAGGCGCGGCAGCTGCTGCAGGCGTTGGCTCGCGCAGCGGCGAGCGGGAACCTCTCCGACATCCGCCGGCCTGAATACGGCGACGTGCGCGACCTGCTGTCGGCGTTCTCGCGATCGCGCGCCATCCAGGGGTTCTCCCCGACCGAGACGGCGACCTTCGTCCTGTCGCTGAAGCAGGCGCTGTTCGATCATGTCCGCAAGCACCGGACGGAGGACGCCGCCGCCGACACCTGGACGCTCAGTCTCCTGATCGACCAGCTCGGCCTGTTCACTGTCGAGACGTTCCAGAGGACACGGGAGGAGCTGATCGCCCGGCAACGCGAGGAGATCGAGGAACTGTCGACCCCGGTCGTGAAGCTGTGGGAGGGCATCGTCGCCCTGCCCCTGATCGGCGCGCTGGACTCCGGCCGCACCCAGGTCGTCATGCAGAACCTGCTGGAAGCGATCGTCCAGACCGGCGCCGAGATCGCGATTCTCGACATCACCGGCGTGCCGACCGTCGACACGCTGGTCGCCCAGCATCTGCTCAAGACCGTCTCGGCGGCACGCCTGATGGGCGCCGACTGCATCATCAGCGGCATCCGCCCGCAGATCGCCCAGACGATCGTCCAGCTCGGCGTCCAGCTCGATGTCGTCTCGAAGGCGACTCTGGCCGATGCCTTCGCGCTCGCCCTCGTCCGCACCAACCGGGCCGTCGTGCACATCAGGCCGAACGGGAAGGCGGCGACCGCGCCTCAGCCGGGCGGCTTGCCCGTGGCCGCGGGCTAGGCCTCCCTCGTGGACACCATCCCGATCCTCAAGATCGGCCGCGCCCTGCTGGTCACCATCCAGGTCGACATGCACGACGAGCTCGCGGCGCGCCTGCAGGACGATCTGACCAACCGGATCGTCGAATGCCAGGCACGCGGCGTGCTCATCGACATTTCCGCCCTCGAGATCGTCGACAGCTTCATCGGCCGCATGCTGGCCAACATCGCCAGCGTCTCGCGCCTGCTCGACGCCGACACGGTCGTCGTCGGCATGCGACCGGAAGTGGCCATCACGCTGGTCGAGCTCGGCCTCGGCCTGCCCGGGGTCAAGACGGCCCTGAACGCCGAACGCGGTCTTGCCCTGATCGGCGGCGTGTCGCGCCACCGGGACATGGACGATGCCGTCGACGGTTGAAACGTTGCCGATCGGCAGCGGCGACGACATCGTCCGGGTGCGCCAGAAGGTCAGGGTACGGGCCACCGAGGTGAAGCTGTCGCTGGTCGACCAGACCAAGCTCATCACGGCAGCGAGCGAGCTGGCCCGCAATGCGCTCGACTACGGCAAGGGCGGTCATGCCGACATCGAGACCATCACCGCGCCGACCCCCGGCGTCCGCATCACCTTTCGCGACAAGGGGCCGGGCATCGCCGACATCAAGATGGCGCTGACCGACGGTTACACCACCGGCAATGGCCTCGGCCATGGGCTCGGCGGGGCGCGCCGGCTGGTCGACGACTTCACCATCGACAGCTCGGTAGGCCTGGGGACCACCGTCGTGATCGCGCGGTGGAAGCGGTGACCGCCGTGCTGGCCGTAGCGGATCGAAGCTACGTCTCCGGCGCCCGGCGCGAAACCGAGGCGATCGCGCGCCGCATCGGCCTCGGCGACGACGACGTCGGCCGTGCCGGCCTGGTCGCGACCGAGCTGGCGACCAACCTCGCCAGGCATGGCGGCGGGGGCGATCTTCTCGTGCAGCCGCTCGCGACGCCGACCGTCTCGGGATTGGAGATAACGGCGATCGATCGCGGGCCGGGTATCGCCGACATCGGGCAAAGCCTGCGCGATGGCGTCTCGACCTTCGGTTCGGCGGGGACCGGGCTCGGCGCCATCCGCCGCCAGTCGGACGAGTTCGACATCTATTCCACAGCCGATCGGGGAACGGCGACGCTGGCGCGCCTGTGGCCGCGCCGCAAGCTGCCGCCGAGGGAAGCGGCGACCGTCGGCGTCGTCACGGTGGCCAAGCCCGAGGAGCAGGTCTGCGGCGATTCCTACGGCGTGACGATCTCCGGCATGCTCGTCACGGCCATGGTCGCCGACGGCCTGGGCCACGGGGTCGCCGCGCACGACGCGGCCGAGGAGGCACGCCGCCTGTTCCATCGCGGCATCCAGTCCTCGCCGATCGCGGCGATCCGGGCGATCCACGCCGGGCTTCGCCCCACGCGCGGCGGCGCCGTGGCCGTCCTGACGCTCGACCTGGCGGCGAGCCGCGTGGCGTTCTGCGGCCTGGGGAATATTGCGGGATTGGCTGCATCCGGCGGCAGTGTCCGGCGTTTCGTCTCGATGAACGGCATCGCCGGCCACACCGCCGAGCGGCTTCAGGAATTCATCTATCCATGCGATGGCCCGGGCCTGGTGGTCGTGCTGCACTCCGACGGGTTGTCCGCGAACTGGTCGCTCGACCGCTACCCGGGCCTCGCCGGGCGGCATCCCGGCCTGATCGCGGCGGTGCTCTATCGCGACCTCGGCCGCGGCCGGGACGACGCGACGGTCCTGGTGATCAAGAGGGCAGAATGAGCCCGGAGCCCTTTCTCACGATTCTCCTGAGCACGGAGCAGGACATCGTCGTCGCGCGGCAGCGGGCACGCGAGGTCGCCCGCTCGATCGGCTTCGACCGCCAGGCACAGACATACATCGCCACGGCGGTTTCCGAGATTGCCCGCAACACGGTCGTCTATGGCGGCGGCGGAACCCTGCGCTTCGTGCTCGAGCGTGGCGAGGCCCGGCATCTGCTCGGCATGGTCTTCGAGGACGACGGTCCGGGCATCCCCCACCTGCAGTCGATCCTCGAGGGATCGTACGCCTCGCCATCGGGCATGGGCGTCGGCATCGTCGGCACGCGACGCCTGATGGATCGCTTCGCGATCGACACCACGCCGGGCCGGGGAACGCGCGTGTCGCTCGGCAAGCTTCTGCCGGAGGGTGTCCAGGCGGTGCCCGTGCGAATCGACGCAGCGAAGGCAGGGTCGCGAACCGCCGCGCCGCAAGCCCTGATCGACGAGGTGCTGGGGCAGAACCGCGACCTGCTCTCCGCGATGGCCAACCTCGAGGCGGTCCGCGGCGAGCTGGCGCAGGTCAACGAGGAGCTCGAGAGCACCAACCGCGGCGTGGTCGCGCTCTATGCCGAGCTCGAGCAGCGCGCCGACGAGCTCAAGCGCGCCAGCGAGGTAAAGAGCCAGTTCCTGTCGAACGTCAGCCACGAGCTGCGCACGCCGCTCAACTCGATCAACGCGCTCTCGCGCATGCTTTCCGATCAGGTCGACGGCGAGCTGAACGAGGAACAGCAACGCCAGGTCTCCTACATTCGCCAGTCCGCCGACACCCTGACGCGTCTGGTCAACGATCTGCTCGACCTGGCCAAGGTCGAGGCCGGACGCATCGACCTTCACGTGTCGAAAGTCTCCATCGGCGAGGTCTTCTCCGCTCTTCGCGGCATGATGCGGCCGCTGCAGTCCACCGACCTGGTCGAGCTGACATTCGCGGATCGCACCAACGGCCTGCTCCTGCACACCGACGAGGGCAAGCTCTCGCAGATCCTGCGCAATCTCGTCTCGAACGCGCTGAAGTACACCGAACGCGGCGAGGTCAGCGTGACTGCCTCCACGGCCGCCGCCGGGCGCGTCGAGATCGCGGTCCAGGACAGCGGCATAGGCATCTCCGAGCGCGACATCGAGCGCGTGTTCGACGAGTTCGTTCAAATTCGCAACCCGCTGCAGGGGCGACTCAAGGGGTCGGGCCTGGGGCTGCCCCTGTCGCGCAAGCTCGCCGAGGCGATGGGCGGCCATATTCTGGTCAGCAGCCGGGTCGGCCACGGCTCCCTCTTCACCCTCGACATACCCGCGATCCTGCCGGGGCACTCGGTCGAGGAAGCGGCGCGCGCCGAGGCCAACGGCAAGATCCTGATCGTCGACGACGAGGAATCGACGCGCTACGTGCTGCGGCACATGCTGCAGGCGGAAGGACCCTGGTCGATCATCGAGGCGGCAGACGGAACGGAAGGCTTGCGGCTGGCCCAGGCCGAGGCGCCCGACTTCATCCTGCTCGACATCTATCTTCCGGGGCTGAACGGCTTCGAGGTGTTTCGCTCGATCAAGGGCGATCCGGCGACGGCCGCCATCCCGGTTCTCGTGCTGACGTCGTCGATCCTCGGCGCCGAGCATCTCGGGCAGCTCGAGGGCGCCGTGGCCGTGCTGTCCAAGTCGAGCCTGTCGCGTTCCATCCTCTCGGCCTACGTCAACCGGGCCCTCAAACCGTCCAGCGCAGCATGACCCGCGAGCTCATCCTCAACGTCGACGACACGGACTCGGGTCGCTACATCAAGACCCGCATCCTGCGCCAGGGCGGCTACGAGGTGGTCGAGGCACGGACCGGCGTGGAGGCCCTGGAGAAGGCCCGGCATCACAAGCCCGACCTCGTGCTGCTCGACGTCAAGCTGCCCGACGTCTCGGGCCACGAGGTCTGCCGGGTGCTCAAGAGGAGCGCCGCCGGCCTCCTGGTGCTGCAGATATCGGCCTCCTTCGTGGCGCCGGGAGATCGTGCCATCGGCCTCGACAGCGGCGCCGACGCCTACCTCAGCCAGCCGGTCGAGCCGTCGGAGCTGCTGGCGACGGTGCGTGCCCTGCTGCGTCTCAAGCGCGCCGAGCGGGCGGCGCACGAAAGCAACGAGCTCTATCGCGTGATCGTCGAGAGCGCCGTCGACTACGCCATCATCACGTCCGACCTCGAAGGATACGTCAAGACCTGGAGCGACGGCGCGCAGCTGGTCCTCGGATGGACGGCCGACAGCATGGTCGGCCAGCCGATCGATCGGCTGTTTCTCGACGAGGACGTCGCTCGACATGTGCCGGCGCTCGAACGAGCCACGGCGACTCACGATGGCCGAACCACGGCCGAGCGCTGGCTGCAGCGCAGCGACGGCCGGCAGATCTGGGCGAGCGCCACCGTCGTTCCCCTGCGCGCCGCCATGAACGGCGTGAAGGGCTTCATCCACATCGTGCGCGACCGCACGTCCGAGAAAGCCGAGCAGGACGCCATGCAGCGTTCCAACGAGGTGCTGGAGCGCGAGGTCTCGGTGCGCACCCGCGCCCTCACCGACGCCAACGCCAGGCTGCGTCAGCAGATCGAGGAGCGCGAGCGCGCGGAGCAGGCCCTGCGCCAGGTGCAGAAGCTCGAGGCGATCGGGCAGCTGACCGGCGGCATCGCCCATGACTTCAACAACATGCTGACCGTGGTGCTGGGGTCGGCCGAGGCCCTCAGGAAGGCCCTGCCCGACGGCGCGACCGTCCAGCAGCGCCGCGCCGACCTCATCATGCAGGCGGCGGCGCAGGCGGCGGCGCTCACGCACCGCCTGCTCGCCTTCTCGCGCCCGCAACCGCACGACCCCAAGCCGGCCAATCTCAATGCCCAGATCGGCGGCGTGCTCGACATGCTCCGGCGCACCATCGGCGAGTCGGTCGACATCGTGACCGAGCTCGAGGCCGGTCTGCCGCCGGTGACGGTCGACGCCAACCAGCTGGAGAACGCCATCCTGAACCTGGCGGTCAATGCGCGGGATGCCATGTCGGGCAACGGCACCCTCACCATCCGCACCTTCTCGACGGCAGGTGCGTTCGTCAGCCTGGTGATCGCCGATACCGGCACCGGCATGTCGCCGGAGGTGGCGGCACACGCCTTCGAGCCCTTCTTCACCACCAAGCGCGCCGGCGAGGGCACCGGCCTCGGATTGGCCCAGGTCATGAGCTTCGTCCAGCAATCCGGCGCCATGATCCACGTCGACTCGACGCCCGGCGCGGGAACGGCGATCGAGATGCGCTTTCCGGCCCTCGGCGCGACGGCCACCGAGGCCGGTACGGCCGGCGATCAACCGGCGAGCGAGTTCCGCGGCGCCGGGCGCCGGGCGCTCGTGGTCGAGGATCAGCAGGGCGTGCGCGAGTTCGTCGCCGACGCGCTCGGCCGGCTGGGCTTCGAGGTGGCGACCGTCGGCGATGCCGACGCGGCGTTGCGATTCGTCGAGCACGCCACGGCGATCGACCTGTTGATGACGGACATCGGCCTGCCCGGACGCCTCGATGGCTGGCAGCTCGCCTCGGTCGTCAACAAGAGGCTGCCCGCGACCAAGGTCGTCTTCATGACGGGCTATGCGACGACCCCGGCCAACGCCAACGGGATCGGCGCGGGCCGCGTGCTGCTGATGAAGCCGTTCACCCAGGCCGCCCTGGAGACGCGCCTGGTCCGCCTGTTCGGCACCTAGCCTGGGCGGTGCACGCGCGCGACCCGGTTCGCGGCCCGAGCGCCGGCTACAGCACCGACGACGACTTCAGCGGCGGCGCCTCGATGGCCCAACTCGTGCTGCAGGCTCGGGACGATATGCCTCTGGCCGGACGCTTCGCCAGCGGATGACTTGTCGGTCGACCGCCCTATCCTTCGCGCCACGACGAAGCGATCTGCGGCGAAGGAAGGGCGATGAACGAGGAGTACGATTACATCATCATCGGCGGCGGCTCGGCGGGCGCCGTCCTGGCGGCCAGGCTGAGCGAGGACCCGGGCCTGCGCGTCCTGCTGCTCGAGGCCGGCCTCGATTTCCGAACCAGCGAGACGCCCCATCACCTGCGCATCCCCAACCCGCTGCGCGCCATCGCCGACGACGACTACCGCTGGCCGAAGCTGCTCGCCCGCCGCACCGAGCGCCAGGAGCCGAAGCTCCTGTGGCGCGGGCGCGCGATCGGCGGCAGCTCGACCATCAACGGCCAGATCGCCATCCGCGGCGTGCCCGACGATTTCGCCGATTGGGCCTCTCTCGGCTGCACGGGCTGGGGATGGCAGGACGTGCTGCCCTATTTCTGCCGGCTCGAGACCGACGTCGATTTCGGCGAGGCCGCCTGGCACGGCGCCGACGGACCCATTCCCGTCTACCGCGCGCCGGTCGAGGCGTGGGGCCACGTCGACCGCGCCCTGATGAGATCGGCGCTGGCGCTGGGCTATGGCTGGTGCGCCGATCACAACGCCCCCGAGGGCAGCGGCGTGGGACCCTATGCCATCAACAGTCGCCAAGGGCTGCGCATCTCGACCAACGACGCCTATCTCGAGCCGGCCCGCGGCCGCCCGAACCTGACGATCGTGGGCCAGGCCCTCGTCGACACGCTGCAGGTCGAGGGCAACCGCGCGCACGTGAGCGGCGTCGCCGTGCTGGCGGACGGCGCGCGGTGCACCGTGCGCGCACGCCGCGAGGTCATCGTGTCGGCTGGCGCCATCCACTCGCCGGCCATCCTGCAGCGCACAGGCATCGGGCCGCGCGCCCTGCTGAACAGCCTGGGGATCGCCGTGGCCGCCGACCGTCCGGTCGGCGAGCATCTCCTCGACCATCCCATTCTCGGCCTCGTGCTCGACCTCAGGGAGCATGCGCGGGTGGGAACCCTGGCGCATCGCCACACCAATTGCTGCCTGCGCTACAGCTCGGCCCTCGGCAATGCCGGCGTCAACGACATGATCATGATCGCCGGCAACCTGCGGCCGGAGGAGGAAGGCGGCACGGCGCGGGCGCGCATCGCCGTCTCGGCCTTCCAGGCGTTCAGCGAAGGCAGCGTGCGCATCGCGACGCGCGATCCGGCGATCGATCCCCGCGTCGACGAGCGCATGCTGTCCGACGCCAGCGACCTCGTGCGGATGCGCGACGGCGTGCGGCGATTGTGCGAGATCGGCCGCCACCCCGAGATGCAGGCGATCGCGACGCGCGTCGAGTACGGCGCGACGGGCCGCTCGATCGAGGAACCCTTCGATGAACGGGCGCTCGACGACTGGATGCTCGCCGAGTGCTCCGACGCCCAGCACGCGAGCGGCACCTGCCGCATGGGCCCCGCCGACGATCCCCGGTCGGTCGTCGATCCCGAGTGCCGCGTGATCGGCTGCACCGGCCTTCGCGTCATCGACGCCTCGATCATGCCCACCGTCGTGCGCGCCAACACCCACCTGACCACGGTGATGATCGCCGAGAAGATGGCCGACCGGCTGAAGCAGACGACGGCGCGCTGACGGATCATCTCCTCGCCAGATTCGCTGGGCGAAGCGTAAGCGGCCCTACGCAGCGCTCCCCGGCCGCCAGCCCTCGGGCAGCTTCTCGTTGCGGCCGGCAGCCGCGACGGCCGCCGACACGAATGCTTCGAATTCGCGCACGGCCCGATGGTCGGAGAACAGCTCCCCGGCTCTCGCCTGCGCGGCGCGGCGCAGGGCGGCGCGGCGGGCCGGATCGCGGCCGAGGGCGAGTGCCAGCGGGACATAGTCCTCCAGCCTTGCGGCGACCGGCGCATCGTCGAGGCCCATCTGGCGGTACGCACCGGCGACGATGCGACCACGCATGAACCGGCCCGGCCAGGTGACGATCGGCGTGCCGTGGGCCATGGCCTCGTAGAGCGTATTGCCGCTGCCGAAATGGATCGGGTCGAGCAGCACATCGACATGCGCCAGCAGCGCCAGGAAGCGGCCATAGGGCTGGCGCGGCACGAAGTGGACACGCTCGAGCGCGCGATGGCCGCTCCCCGCCCAGCGCTTGCGCAGCAGGGCGTTCCAGCTCGGCTGGGTGGCCTCGAGAACGACGACGTGCCCGTCGGGATCGCCAGTGGCGATGCCGGCGAGGATCGAATCGAAGTCGGGATGGAGCTTGAACAGGCTCTGCGGGCAGGCGTAGACCGTGCCGGTCTCGGGCAAGCCGAAGGCACTGCGGGCCAGATCCGCCGCCGGCGCGCCGGGCGGGTCGTAGAAGCACGGCAACCGATCGAGGCGAACCAGCCGCTCGCTGTAATGCCGGTCGGCCTCGGTCGGCTCGATGCCGCTCGCCGAGACGAAGTAGTCGATCGTGTCCAGGCCGGTCGTGTCCGGATGGCCCCAGCTCACCGCCTGGACGGGCGCCAGCCGTGAGTAGGCCAGCAGATAGGTGTCCCGGCTCATGCCGATGTCGGGATAGAGCAGGACATCGAGGGCTTCGGCAGCGACCAGGCGCTGCTGCTGGTCGAGCGCCGGCGGCAGCCACAGCGCCTTGTCGGCCAGCCGGTCGAAGGCCTCGGCGGCGATGTCGCGCGCCGCCCGCGAGGCATGAATGACGACCACCTCGAAACGGCGGCGATCGAGTTGACGAACCATGCCGAGATAGAGGCGGCCGATCGTGTGATCGCCGAGGAACTCCGACAGGAAGCCGATCCGGATGCGCCGGCCCTCGCCCGGCGCTCGCCAGGTGCCGAGGTGGGGCGACACGAAGCCGAGGCTCGGCGCTTTTGCCCGATAGAGCCGAGCGAGCGCCTCGAGGGTCTCGCGGTCGTCGCAATTGTGATAGGCGAGGTAGAACACCGACGGGAGGTTGATCTTCTCCACCGAGGCGAGCGAGCCGGGCATCGCCATCAGGGCGTCGATGCCGTCGCGGTATCGCCGGCGCAGCGGTGCCAGGGCGGCGGCCGAGGGCAGGATGGCCGGCAGCCAGAGCGTCGACAGGCCGGTGTAGCGCAGCGAACCCGGCGCAAGCGCGAGCGCCCGCGCGAATTCCTCCCGCGCCGCGTCCACGTAGCCCTGCCCGGCGAGCGCGACGCCGCGGTTGGCGTGCAGCTCGGCGTCGCCCGGCGCGAGCGCCAGCGCACGATCGTAGCTCGCGACCGCCTCGGTGTAGCGCTGCAGGTTGTTGAGCGCGTTGCCCCGGTTGGTGTGGGCCTCTCGATAGTCCGGCCGCAGCTCGAGGGCGCGGTCGAAGCAGGCCAGCGCCTCCTCGAGCCGGCCGAGCACTCCCAGGATGTTGCCGCGATTGTTGTGGATCTCGGGCGCCTCGGGCTGCAGCGCGAGAGCGCGATCATAGCTTGCCAGCGCCTCGTCGGCCCTGCTCAGCGCGGCGAGCGCAATGCCGCGATTGTTGTGGGTGGACGCCTGTGCGGGCTGCAGCGCGAGGGCGCGATCGTAGCTCGCCACAGCATCGCCAACCCTGCCCAGCGCCATCAGGGCGATGCCGCGATTGCCGTGCGCGTCGACCAAGTCCGGCCTCGACGCCAGTGCCCGGTCGAAGCTCGCCACCGCCTCGTCGAGCCGGCCCAGCGCCGACAGGACCGTGCCGCGATGGTTCGCGGCCTCGGCATAGTCCCCCCGCAGGGCGAGTGCCCGATCGAAGGCCGCCAGCGCCTCGGCGAGCCGGCCGGCGGCCTGCAGCGCCATGGCCCTGTTGTTGTGCGTCTCCGCGTGGTCGGGCCGCGAGGCCAGCGATCGATCGTAGCTCGCCACCGCCTCGTCGAGCCTGCCGAGGTGCTTCAGGGCCACGCCGAGGTGGCCATGAAAGTTCGGCTCGTCGCCCTTGACGGCGATCGCCTGACCGATCAGCTCGACGGCGACGTCGTGGCGCCCCACCTGGTGCGCCAGGACGCCGAGCAGGTGCAGCGCGTCGGCCTGGCGCGGCTCGCTGGCCAGCACCTGCCGGTAGAGTCGCTCGGCCTCGGGGAGCCGACCTGCCTGGTGATGTCCCAGCGCCTCGCGGAGCAGTAGCGCATGAGAAGTGTCGGCCGATGACCTCGGAACAGGGACGGAGACCGGGGCCGAACTGGATGGCGGCGACCCTTGCTGCCGCTTCTGTTGTGCCCGTCTTTGCTTGCGGTTCATCGCTGCCGGTGGCCTCCTGTCGTCGCGTGGTGATTCGGATCCGGGTGCGCTCATCCTACCTTCCCCGTGACACCACTGAGGAGCGGATGCATCTCATGCTCCTCTCCCCCGATAGGGGGAGAGGTTGAGTGAGGGGGTTGCAGTTGATCGCGCAACACTCACCCCCCTCACCTAGCTAGCCTCTCCCCCTATCGGGCAGGGGATTCGCATATCGGAATATGTGATGTTTCTCAATGGTTTGGGGCATGTTTTTAAGGTTCTCTCACGATCCCCTCGGAGAGACCAAACATGGCCACACTCAAACAG
>Ga0268299_1002423_pt1 | contig 22405 bp, 18 predicted proteins | sample NOBtaG_FD_193484 | JGI IMG/M metagenome (GOLD analysis project Ga0268299, IMG submission 193484) | Activated sludge microbial communities from bioreactor in Nijmegen, Gelderland, Netherland - NOB reactor | ecosystem: Engineered > Bioreactor > Aerobic > Activated sludge | place: Netherlands... | reverse complement strand
GCCCAATCTTCAAAGAGCAATCACCGAAGCGGTGAGCGCAGAAAATTTCAACTAAAACAGAGTCTGTTTGCCCTCTGTCCGGGACTGCGACTCTGGCAGAATTTCAACTAGGATTCGGACAACGTCGCCGCTGTATTTGCCCATCACTGATACGGCTTTTATACTTCGAGCTTATTAAACTCAATTTGCATTGGTTCAGATTTCAACAGATGCCTATCTTCAATTTCACAACCGCCGGGGAATCTCATGGACGTGCGCTTGTCGCCACCATCGAAGGTTTGCCTGCCGGGTTGCCAATAGATCAAACCTTCATCAATCACGAACTTTGGCGACGCCAGCAAGGTTACGGACGCGGCGGACGTATGAAAATCGAAACCGACACGGTTCAAATCCTGACCGGAGTACGTCACGGAGAGACACTTGGTTCGCCGATTGCCGTGATGGTCGAAAACCGCGATTTTCAAAACTGGCTGGAAGTCATGGCAGCCGAAAAGCCGGAACAACCTGTCGAACGCGACCGCAAAGTCATTCGTCCGCGACCGGGTCATGCCGATTTGGTTGGCGGGTTGAAATACGACCGGCGCGATTTGCGCGACATTCTGGAACGCGCCAGCGCGCGCGAAACTACCATGCGCGTCGCCGTCGGAGCTTTTGCCAAACAATTGCTACGCGAATTCGGCATCGAACTGGCCAGCCATGTCATTCAACTCGGCGAAATTTCCATTGCCAATCGAGAAACCGGTTGGGATCAGATCAAGGCGATTTACGACGACGAGATGTTGCGTTGCGTGGACAAGCACGCTGAAGCTGAAATGATCGCTCGCATTGATAAAGCTGGCGTCGAAGAAGGCGACACGCTCGGCGGTATTTTTGAAATCGTTGCGAAAGGCTGTCCGCCGGGACTGGGTTCGCACAACAGTTGGGCTTCGAAACTGGACGGACAACTGGCTCAAGCCGTGATGTCCATTCACGCCACCAAAGCCGTCGAACTTGGCGAAGGCGTCGCCAACGCAGCCATGCCCGGTTCTTTGGTTCACGATGAAATTGGCTACAATGCCGACGAGAAAACTTTTTTTCGCATGTCGAATCGAGCCGGAGGCTTGGAAGGCGGCATGACCAACGGCGAAGAATTGCGCGTTCGCGGTTATCTGAAACCGATTGCCACGCTGCGGAAACGGCTTCGCAGCGTCCACATCGAAACTAAGGAAGTGATGGAAGCCGACTTTGAACGTTCGGATGTGACGGCGGTTCCGGCTGCCGGAGTGATAGGCGAAGCCATGGTCGCAATAGTTCTGGCCAATGCCATGCGAGAAAAATTCGGCGGCGATTCGCTGCGAGAAATGACGCGAAATTACGAAAGTTATCTGCAACAGGTGAAGGAGTATTGAAGAGAAAATGATTTTACCTATCGTGAAATACGGCGATCCGGTGCTGCAAAAACCGGGCGAAGATGTGACCAACATTGATGGCAAACTGGCTGAATTCATCGGAAACATGTTTGACACCATGTATGAAGCCAAAGGCGTAGGGCTGGCTGCGCCGCAAGTGGCACTGTCAAAACAATTGTTTGTCATGGATGTCAGCGCAGGCAAAGAATCGAAAGAGCGGATTGTTTGCATCAACCCCAGGATTGTTGACGCCAAAGGAAAAGTCATTGGCGAAGAAGGCTGTTTGAGCTTTCCGGGAATTTATCTGGAAGTCGAACGACCGGAAATCGTCACCGTTCAGGCTACTGATCTCAACGGCAAGGAATTTACTTTTGAAGTTTCGGGCTACGCCGCGCGTTGCGTGCTGCACGAAACCGACCACATCAATGGCAGAGTATTCATTGAATATCTCAGCCCGTTGAAACGCGAACTGGTCGGCAAAAAGATCAAAAAGAAGATCAAGCTTGGCGAATGGGAATAAACCCGTTTTAGGCTTGGCGATAGTCAATTTACTGGCACGAAACGGCTTAGAGCTGATGTTTCGTGCCAGTTTTGCTTTTTGAGAAAGGAAAATTTCGTTTCATTGGTTAATTTTGTGTTTCATTCTTGACACAGGCGGGTGATGAGATTAGACTGCGCCCGTTTTTGGCGGTTTCCTGGACAACAAAGCTTGCTAGGGGAAAACCTGCCAGAGAGGAGATTGCAGCAATGTCATTCAACAAAATTACGATCATTGGGTATCTGGGACGCGACCCGGAATTGCGATACACGCCGCAGGGAACGGCAGTTTGCAAAATGTCCGTTGCCACCACCGAACGCCGCAAAAACCAGATTGGCGAAAACGAAGAGCACACGACATGGTTTCGCGTCACGGTTTGGGGACGCCAAGCCGAACTCGCCAACGAATATCTGGGCAAAGGGCGTCAGGTGTACGTCGAAGGCCGATTGCGGTTGGAAGAATACGCTGACCGCGATGGCAATCCGCGGATCAGCCCTGAAGTCACGGCGACGGATATTCAATTTCTCGGCGCTCGCAATGAATTTGCGCCATCGCCAATCAGCAGCATCGAAAATCGAATCGAAGTCGAAGCGCAGGAATCGAAATCTTCTTCGCCTCTGGCTTCCAAAACAGTCAAGTCTAAACGCGCCGCCAGCCGTCCGCTGGTCAGCATCGAAGAGGACGAAATTCCGTTTTAGTCTTTCCGGCTTTCCCCGGAAAATGAGGTGTCAGTATGCAGATCGCTTGCAAACGATTCAGTTGTCAGAAGGCCGTAGAGGTTTGTTACTGGGCGTGCAAATATCGCCGCGATTGCAAAGACTGGCACGGAGCGTTGAACGGCACACCGGGCAGTTTGGCCATCGCCGAACTATTGGCTGAAGCCGCGAAAAAGACCGGTCGCGCGTTCGATCCTCAAACGATGGTTTTGACCTCTGGCAGTAAAAAGAACCCGAAAAAGAATCGGGCGGCAATCGTTTCCAAATCGCCAATTGCTCACTTACAATCCGCCAGCTTTTCAACCGATTTTTCAACGGCTCGCGGCGAAGCGGAATTCAGCGATCAAGGCGAGCCATTCCCAAACGACATTCCAATTATCACTTTTGTAGAGGTCAAAGAATCAATGACTGAATCCAATCTCGACACCCCGACAACTGAAACCGCTGCAACCAGCGAAGCTGCGGCAGAACCATCCGGCAAACCGGCTGCCCCAAAAGCAGCCAAGCCGAAACCGGCGGCGGCCAAACCGAAACCGGCGGCTCAGAACGCTGGGCCTGTCTTTTTGCTGCTATATCCGAATGGCAAGTACAAGGAATTGCGCGAATCTGAACTGACCACCGAAGCAGCGGATGTGCTGAAAGACCCTTCTTTGCGACTAATCAAAGGGCTTCCGCTGATTCCGCAGATCAGTTTCAGAGCGGCTGACGAATAATCTCTCGAGGCAACACCACTACCATCCTCAACTCGGCTTCAAGGCAATGCTGTTCGCCTTGAAGCCTTTTTTTATACCGTCAGCAACGTAGTTTGACTTGATTTGGCGTCCGCTCCTAGACTGCGGGGCTGAAGAACGAAACGTAAAAGACAACAGCTACGCATCAAAGCGCTTATGAAACTGATTTTTATGGGGACGCCGGAATTTGCCGTTCCTTCGCTGAACAAATTGCTTGCAAACGGCCACGAAGTCTTTGCCGTGTTCACGCAACCCGATCGTCCGGTCGGACGCAAACAGATCATTACGCCGCCGCCGGTCAAGGTGTTGGCTCTCGAACGTGGCATCGCAGTGTATCAACCGACGAAAATCAAAACTGCCGAGGCGCGCGCCGGAACAGAACCTTTGTTCAAACAGGCTGACGCCGGAATCGTCGCGGCTTATGGGCGGATTTTGCCGGATTGGATGCTGGCCGCTCCGCGGTTGGGATGTATCAACGTCCATTCATCGCTGCTGCCGAAATATCGCGGAGCCGCGCCAATAAACTGGGCAATTGCCTGCGGCGAAACCGAAACCGGCGTGACGATCATGCAAATGGATGCCGGATTGGATACCGGCGCGATGTTGTTACAGGGAAAAACGGCGATTGGCGAAAGAGAAACCACAGCCGAATTGACGCCGCGTCTGGCGGAAATCGGCGCGGAATTATTGGTCGAAACTTTGGCAAAACTCGAACGCGGGGAAATGAAGCCGACGCTGCAAAACGAATCCGAAGCGACGTATGCGCCGATCCTCAACCGCGAAGACGGGCAGGTGGATTGGACGAAAACGGCAACGGAAATTTTCAATCGCCAGCGCGGTTTCACGCCGTTTCCGGGTTGTTACACCTTTCTTGGCGATCAGAGATTGGAACTAACGCGCATCGCAATTGGCGAAACGACGAATAAAACCACTTCGCTTCAACCGGGAATGGTTTCTGAAGTGGCAAAGAACAGCTTTTCGGTTGTGTGCGGCGAAGCAACGATTCTGCAAGTGACAGAAGTGCAACCCGCTGGCAAACGGCCAATGCCGGTGCGTGATTTTCTGAATGGAGCCAAACTCGTCGTCGGAACCAGATTCCAGCAAGTGGAGGCAGCAAAATCATGAGCGCAAAACTCCCGTTGTTGTCTCCGTCGCGCGTTGGAGCATTTGACGTATTGAAACGCGTCGCCACGCAAAATTCTTATGCCAGCAATTTGCTGGCGGCTCCGCGATTCGACAAATTGTCCAGCGAAGACCGCGCCTTGTTGCAGGAACTGGTGCTGGGCGTGTTGCGCTGGCAGGGCAAACTGGATTCTTTGATCGAACGGCACACGCGCCGCGAAATTGACAAGCTCGATCTGGAACTGGTCATAGCCATGCGGTTGGGGCTGTATCAATTGCTGTTTCTCGACCGCATTCCGGCTTTTGCCGCCGTCAACGAATCGGTCAATCTGGCCAGAGAGTATGGAAAAGAGAAAGCCGTTGCGTTGGTCAACGGAGTGTTACGGTCGGCGCAGCGCGAACTGGAATTCAACATTTTTCCAAGCAGCAAAAGCCCGGTGCAGCGGTTGAGCGTTGAAACTTCGCATCCGATCTGGCTGGTCAAACGTTGGATGGCGCGATTTGGCGAAGACGAAACGCGGGAAATGGCGCTGGCCAACAACAAAGTTCCTCACGTGGCGTTTCGCTTCAATCCGAAACGAAAGTCTGTCGAAGAAACCATTGCTGAACTGGAAATGATCAACGTCAAATACCGGCCTTCGACGTTGACGCCAGGAGCCTTTGTCGTCGAAAGCGGCAGCCTTTCGCCCAAAGCCCGCTCAATCAAACAAGGCTGGGTGTATGTGCAGGACGAATCTTCGCAATTGATTGCGCGGCTGGCGGCGAAACTGGTGGCTGACAATCAACCGGCCAAAGTTCTGGATATTTGTTCGGCTCCGGGCAGCAAAACAACATTGATCGCTGCGGAGCTTGCCCAAAGCTCTTCGCCGTTACCTTCGACCATTGTCGCCACCGACCTGCATTTTCACAGATTGCGAACGCTCAACGAATTGAGCCAGCGGCTGGGCGCGGAAAACATCGTCACCGTGCGACTTGACGCCGAGCAGGAAATGCCGTTCGAACCGGAACGTTTTGATCTGGTCTTGCTGGATGCGCCGTGTTCTGGACTTGGCACATTGCAGCGCAATCCTGAAATCAAATGGCGCATAAACGAAAACAAGATCATTGAATTGGCTGAACTGCAAAAACGATTGCTGGTCAACGCCGCTGCTCAAGTCGCTCCCGGCGGATTGCTAATTTACTCCGTTTGTTCGACCGAACCGGAAGAAGGCGAAGACATCGTCGCCTGGTTTCGCCGCGAACATCCCGAATACCGCGATATGACCCGCGAACGACTGGCCGAACTTGGAATTGATTCGACGCCGCTGTTGACTTCGAGTTTCGGCGCGCGAACCTTTACCCACAAACACGGCTCGGAAAGTTTCTTTTTCTGCGTGTTGTGGAAACGAAGATGACGATGGAATGTCGCATTGGTTGCGGAGCCTGCTGCATTGCGCCTTCGATCTCGTCGCCGATTCCAGGCATGCCGTTTGGCAAACCCGCCGGAATTCGTTGCGTGCAATTGACGGCGGACAATCGCTGTTTGCTGTTCGGCAACCCAGAACGTCCGGCAGTTTGTGTGACGCTGCGTCCCAGCAAAGAAATGTGCGGCCACGACGCCGACGCAGCAATGCGAAATTTGACTCAACTCGAACGTTTGACCTCGCCGACAGTCAGCGGCTAAAAATTTTCGGCAGATAATTTTCATCAAGCTTTATGTTGTTCGTGTTCCGAACCGGAGCGATGCTTTCTGCAACGAAAGCTAGCGACGGTTACCAACCAATCGTAGTACCCAACCTTAACGGAGGAAACACTATGAGTAAGATAAACGTGGGAAAAGTCCTGCTGGGTGGTTTGGTGACAGGAATCGTATTGAACATCGGCGAAGCAGCGCTCAACACAGTGGTTCTGGCTGACGCGATGAAGCAGGAATTTGATCGGCTGAAATTGCCAGACCTGACAACCAGCACCTCGTTTCTGATTCGCGTTACGGGAATGACCTTTCTGCTGGGCATTGCCATCGTCTATCTGTATTCCGCCATTCGGCCTCGGCTTGGCGCAGGGTGGAAAACAGCGGCTTGTGCCGGGGTACTGGCCTGGTTTTTCGTGTACCTCTATGCCGGGTATGTGTATGTCGCAGTGGGCATGGTTTCAATGAAGCTATATCTGATCGGATTGGTTTGGGGCATCGTCGAATTCGCTCTTGCTGCCATCGCCGGAGCGTATTTTTACAAGGAAGAATAACAGTCATTTCCGTGAGGCAAGCTGCCAGCTTGCCTCACTTTGGAGTCGTTATGAAAAAAACACCGACAGTTTTGATCGTAATCATCTGTTTGTCCCAGTGGGCTTCGGCGCAAACTCCGAAGCAGGTCGTCACCGTTCTGAAAGGCCTTGATCCGGTGGAATTGGCCAACGGCAAAGAAGTTCAAGGGCAGGAAAGTTTGTCCGTCACGCGCGTTCGGTATCGCTATTTGTTTGCCAACGAAGCCAACAAAAAAGTCTTTGAAAAATCGCCCGCCGATTTTCAAATCCAGCTTGGCGGAGGCTGTGGCCAGATGGGCAGCTTGAGCGGCGCTGGCAGTCCAGATCGCTTTCACGTGTTCAACAAACGCATCTACATCTTCGCTTCGGAATCCTGCCGTAACTCGTTCAAGAAAAATCCTGACGCTCATATCGAAACCGCGGATGCCATTCCGACCGGAACCGCCGCCGAAAAGAAACGCGGCCAGGAATTGATTGCGTTGGCGCTGAAAGGCTTTGGTGGAGCCGCCAAAGTGGATGCCGTCAAAAACTACCAAACGAAACTCAAGCACGGTTACAAACAGGGCGACAAGGTGTTGGAATATCCGCAAACTGTGACCATCGTGTTTCCCGGCCAGTACCGCAACGAATTCGATTGGGGAACTTCGCAAACCGGCGATGTGCTTTCGCCAACCGGGACTGCCAGTTTGACCACAAAGAATTCTGAAACCGATGTTTGGCAACGCGAAGAACCGGTCAAAGTTGCTCTGGAACGCTCGCTGTACCGCGAACCGCTGGCGATTTTGAAAGCGCGCAAGGAAAAAGGCTTCGTCGGCTTTGCCGCCGGAAAAGCCAAAGTCGGCGACACAGAAGTTGAATTGCTGAAGGTTGCGTTCAAAGGCGCGACTTCGACGCTCAGCGTTGATTCGGCGACCGGTCGCATCGTGCAGATTGCGTACCGCGACCGTAAAGGCGCGTTTGGCGATGTGGTCAAAACCTTTTCCGATTTTCGCGCAGTAGTGAACGGCGTGACATTGCCATTCGGCGTGACCGAAAGTTTCAACGGCAAGGTTGTCACCAGTCCTATGATTTCCGTCGAATCCATCGCCATCAACGGCAAACTCGACGCAAAACTATTTCAAGTTCAATAATTGCTGAGCCGGTTTTCTAACCGGCTCGGTTTCCCGCAAATCTCCATTTACGAATCACGAGCAGGTTGGAAAACCTGCTCTACATCATCGGAGGCGCAGCATGGCCAGAGTCGGACATTTCGAAATTCACGCAGACAATCCGCAACGCGCAATCGAGTTTTACAGCAAGGTGTTTGCCTGGGAATTTGTCAGTTGGGATGGCGGCGATTGGGAATACTGGTTGATCAAAACCGGCCCTGCCGAAGAGCCGGGCATTGACGGCGGATTGGTTCCGCGTCGCGGAGATCGTCCGCAACCCGGTCAAGCCGTCAACGCATACGTCTGTACGGTGATGGTCGCCTCGTTAAAAGAAACCGTTGCCGCAGTCGAAGCCCACGGCGGCACCATCGCTTTGCCAACGATGGCTGTGCCGGGCGTCGGCTGGTTGGCATATTTTCACGACACCGAAGGCAACATCTTCGGCGCAATGGAATCTGACCCGAACGCAAAGTAAAGGAAATCATCTATGAAGTATTCAGCAAAACTCCTGTTGTCGTTGTTTCTGTTGTTGGCTGTTGGGGCGGTTGCTCAAACCGGCCAACCGGATCAAAGCAAACCGCCGCAATTCGATTTGGACAGTTATCAGTTTGGCTTGCTGCGCAAAGGCCCGAATCACGGAACCGGCACCAAAGAAGAAGCCGATAAAATTCAGGCCGGTCACATGGCTCACATCAACAAAATGGCCGCATCGGGCAAGTTGATGGCTGCCGGACCGATGGGCGACAACGGCGATTTGCGAGGTATCTTTTTGTTCAAAGCCGCTTCGCTGGACGAGGCCAAAGCCTTAGCCGCCGAAGATCCCGCCATCAAAGCCGGTCGGTTGCGCATGGACATCTTCACTTGGTACGGGCCAAAAAACATCGGCAAGGATTTGCTGGCCAAATTCCAGGCCGATCCGAAAACGCCGATGACGATGACGCAGTTTTATCTGGTGCTGTTGACCAAAGGCGCAAAAGCGGACGAAGGTTCGGCGGCGGACAAGCAAAAGCTTCAACTGGAGCACATGTGGAATGTTCGGCGCAGGCTGGATGACAAGAGTTTCGCCACTGCCGGGCCGTTTACGGATGGTGGAACCCTGCGTGGCATTTTCGTCATCGCCGCCAAAACCGCCGACGAAGCCAAAGCCATTGCCGAATCTGACCCTTCGGTCAAAGCCGGCGTGCTGGCCATTGAAATTCATCCATGGTGGGTCGCCAAAGAAGTCTGGCCGTAATCAACAAAATGTAGTATTTCCAACCGCAACACGATTGGCCGATTAGGCCGCAGAGATTTTTCTGCGGCCTTTTTGCTTGAGAGGTAAAAAACTGAGAAACGTCCGGTGGCGACAACCATTCCACAGTTGGTGAAACATCAATGAACCCCCCAATCATTCAAGCGTCGAAACACAGCACAGATGAAAACTTGCTCGACTTTCTTTCGGGGCGGGCTATAATCGCCGCCATCCGTAACTGGAACAGCCTAAGGGGGAAGCTATGACACCATCTCCAATCAAAGAAGTAACGCAGTTATTGCGAGCCTGGCGGCAGGGCAGCGACGACGCCAAAGAAGAGTTGTACCAGGCGGTTTACAACGAACTTCATCGTTTGGCGCACCGATACATGAGCCGCGAAAATCCCGGACAGACATTGCAAACGACCGCTCTGGTCAACGAAGCCTATTTGAAACTGGCCGACGCGCGCACGCTGGATTGGCAGGATCGCGTTCATTTTTTTGCCGTGTCAGCCAACATCATGCGCCGCATTCTGGTGGATCGCGCGCGGTCGAAACTGGCCGTCGTTCACGGCGGCGAATTCAAACAAGTGGCCATCGAAGACATCGTGGAAATTCCAGACGCTCCCACAATTGATTTCCTGGCGCTGGATTTGGCGCTGGACAAGCTGGCGAAACTGGATGAACGCAAAAGTCGGATCGTCGAACTGCGGTATTTCGGCGGTTTGACCAATCTGGAGATAGCCGCAGTGTTGCAGGTTTCCGAAGATACGGTGATGCGCGATTGGCGTTTTGCCAAAGCCTGGTTGCGAAGTGAACTTAGCGGAGACGACAGCCATGAACCCGCCGACAACAGAAATTCGAATCACTCTTGAAGACATTTTTCAGACAGTTTGCGACTTGCCGCCGGATCGGCGAGACGCATATCTTGACGACGTATGTGCGGGCAACGACGACTTACGTCGCCGGGTAGAAAATCTGCTCCGTCATCACGACACGGAAAGCGGCTTTCTGGAAACACCCGCTGTCAAAGACGTTTTCAACGAAATCCTAAGAATTGAAAAAAAGGACGACTTGCCTCCTAAAATGATCGGTCGCCAGATCGGCAATTACCGCGTTTCGGCGTTGTTGGGGCGTGGCGGCATGGGCGAAGTGTACATGGCGCGCGACGCGGAACTTGGCGTGGATGTGGTGATCAAACTCCTGCGCGAAGAGTTCAAGGACGATCCCGAATGGATGGCGCGGTTCAATCGCGAAGGTCGCCTGAACGCCGAACTCAATCACCCGAACATCGCTGGCATACGGTACAAGGGCGAAGTGGACGGACGGCAGTTTCTGGTCTTTGAATATGTCGCGGGCGAAACATTGGAATCGCGATTGAATAAAGGCGCGTTGCCGATCAAAGAGGCTTTGCCGTTGTTCAGCCAACTGGCCGAAGCTCTGAGCTTCGCGCACAGCAAAGGCATCATTCACCGCGATCTGAAACCGGCGAATCTGATGCTGACGCCGGACGGGCAATTGAAAGTGCTGGATTTCGGCATCGCCAAAAAGGTCACAGCCGACCTGACCACAATCGAAATCATCCTGCCCGAAGACGAACTGACCACCGATTTCGGAAAAACTCGCAAAGGCGAAGTAATGGGCACGGTCTTGTACATGAGTCCCGAACAGACGCGCGGCGAACCGTTGGATCATCGCACTGACCTCTGGTCGTTCGGTTGTGTGCTTTACGAATCGCTGTCAGGCAAGCGCCCATTTGGTGGTGTGGATGTGTACGACACATTGAATGCTATTCGCAAAGACGAACCCGACTGGGACGCTCTGCCCGCTGAAACGCCCGATGCCATTCGTGAACTGCTGAAACGATGTTTACGGAAAGCGCCTTATCAAAGATTGGCTTCGGCCAGCGAAGCGCAGACGGCAATCGCCGAACTGATTTCTCCTTCGCCGAAAACGCCTTTGTGGAAAAAAATTACGCTTGCCTCTGTGGCGTTGATTTTGTTGGCCACTTCGGCTTTTGCCGGAATCTGGGTGCGTGATTGGATGAAGCGCAGAGTCGTTCCGCAAGAAAAGCATATAGTCGTATTGCCGTTCCTGGGATTCGGCAACGAACAAGCCGGAGTCGGGTTCGCCGATGATTTGCGACAAAACCTGTTGCGCGTGTCCGACGATTGGCAGACAACTCCGGTCGCTGAAGTTCGGCAAGCCAATCTGCTCAGCCTGGATTTGCAGAATCTGCTGCGCAAACTCGGCGCGAATCTGATTGTCAGCGGCGAAGTGCAGCAATCCGGCGATCAACTGAAGATCAAATTCCGCATTCAGAATTCATTTCTGTACACTTACGCCGAAGAAGAAATCAGCGGCGCGAGCAATCAACTGGCTGCATTGCAAGCCCGGATTGCCGAACGTGTGGCCGACAATCTGAAGCTGAAAAAACTGCCGCGCGCGACGGCTTACGGCCAGCAACTGCAACTGACCAATCTTCAGGCGAACGAACAATATCTGATTGCGCTCGGCGAATTGCAGAAGGATTTGAACCGGGAATCGGTCGAAAAACCGATTGAGATTTTGACGCGGCTGATTCAAACCGAAGGCGATTCGGCTCGGTTGCAATCTGCGCTGGCGCGGGCTTACCTGAACAAATTCGTTTTCACGACGGAAACCGAGTGGGCTGAAAAAGCTCTGCGCGTCAGCGCACAGGCGATCAATCTGGCATCGGAACAAACTGCGTTTTATCGAATTACGCGCGGTCTGGTCTATCTGGAATTTGGGAAAAACGACGAAGCGATCAGCGACTTCGAAGCGGCTCTGGCTGAATATCCAAGAGATTGGGAAGCGTTGAACGGTCTGGCTGCAGCTTATGCGATTTCCGGCAAATCGCAGCAGGCAGAGCAGACTTATCTGAAGGCGATAGCGTTCTGGCCGCGTTATTGGAACGGATACAACGAACTGGGAAATTTCTATTACGAGCAGGCGCGCTTCGATAAAGCCATAGAATGTTGGAGCAAGGTTGTCGAACTGTTGCCTGACAGTTCTGTCGGCTACAAAAATCTCGCCGCTGCCTATTTGGAATCGGGGCGCGAATCGGATGCAATTCTGGCTTTTCAAAACGCCATCAGCCGCGATCCGGGCGGCAGCAATTATGAAGCCTATGTCGGACTTGGAGTGATTGCTTACGATCAGCAACGTTATGCAGATGCTTTGTCATACTTCACTCAGGCCATTGATCTGGCCGGTCAGTCGGGCAGACAACAGGCGACGCTTTATGGCAACCGCGCGGACGCTTACAGACAACTGGCCAGAATCGAAACTCAGCCGAATCTGGTTGAAGAATACAACCGGCTGGCTGACGCGGATTTCGATCAGGCCATCAGCATCAAACGACAAGCTATTGATTCAGGCGCGACGAAATCCCGGTTCTCTTACAATTTGTGCGAATGGTTGGCGAAACGAGGGCGAACGTCCGACGCTGTGAACTGCATCAAGCCTGCCGTCTCGGGCGATGAAGAAGAGGCCGGTTTGAGTTACAGCGCAACAGTGGTTTATTTGCTGGCGGGCGATTCTGAACACGCGTTACGATGGTTTGAAAAAGCCGCTTGCAGTGGAGTGAATCTGGACCGGCTGGTCAAAGACCCTGTGCTGCTTCCTTTGCAATCGCAAGCCGCCTATCAATCCATCGTCAGCAAATGTCGCCAAAACAACCGTTAAATCGGAGGAACAAACAATGTCAACAGAGTTGGTCAGAGTATTTTTGACGCCCACAAAGGCAGACCCCAATGAAGCGGAATTGAAGGTTTTTCCTGACATAGTCAATTTGTTTATCAACTTGGATTTTGACGAAGGCGGCCAGTTCATGGGCGTTGATATTGACGACGTCGTCTGGCAATACGTTGTGGTTGCGCCGCAACAAGCGGAACTGCCTGCTTTTTCAAACGCTCCGCAACCGACGGACGTTTTTCTGGAGATTCGATTGGCTCCCAGAAACACGCCGTTCGGACCTTCTAACGGCGCATCGCCCGCGCCGTTCAATTCCATGTTTACGTCGGACATCGTGATGGAAGGGCCTATTGACAGCGACACTGCGACTTATGCCGGTAACGGAATCAACCCTCTGGTTCCGAACAAACCGCGATTGGACGCCGCTCCGCCGCCGGAAAATCAATTCACCGAATCGGAAGAATCTTTGGGAGCGTCAAGGGAATACAAATACGCGGTTGTGCTGACGACCGCTTCGCAGGTTTACACGCTCGATCCGAAATTGATTATCACGCGACGTCATCGCCGTTCGCGGTCGGACAATTGAAATCGAACCGCCGGTTTTCTGGAAACTCGAATCCGTCAAACCTGTGATCAATGAAGTGGAGAAATCATGGAAAGCAATTATCCGCCAAAGCAAGAATCGCCGCGCTCTTCAACGCCAAAATCGCGCGGCATTGCTGTCACCGTCGTCAAAGACCCTGTCTCCGGTCAATTGCGGTTGAATCTGGAACCGCCGACGATTGATTTGACCGTCGAAGAGCAGGCCGCCTGGCAAAGCAATGATGGCAGATTGGAAATTCGATTTGCGCCGAACAACACGCCGTTTTCCGGGGGACTGTTCAGAGCCGCCAATGGCGGAACGATTCTTTCCGGCGCTCCGGCAAGAGACAAAATCTCGCGCGAGCCTTATTTCTACACCTTGCTGGTGACGACGCCGGATGGGTCTTTCATCAAGCAGGATGCTGATTTGCGCGCAGTGGCGGCGGATGGATCAACCGGGCCGCGACCACCCTCTGGCGGTCAGCCGGGAAAAGGTTGTTTGACGTTGTTGGGATTCGGATTGGTGTACGGATTGTTCTTGAAGCTTCGAGCAATGCTCTTGTAGGGCTTGGCAAAATCCGAATAGTGTTCAGGCCAGCATCGGCGGTGTTTGAATCGCCAATGCTGGCCTGACGTTTTTGTGACTCAGTCTCAGCCGCCGGTCACCGCATCGTAAATCAAAACCTTCGACCAGAATTCGCCGCATTCTTCGCGGAAGCGGTCGTGAATCGGATCAACCTGATAAGCTTCATGCCCGGCTTCGTCGTCGCAGATGATGATGAGCGCGCAGGAATAAGAACGGTCAATGATCGGTCGGTCGGTGGCTGCCGGGGTTCCGACAAACCCATGTCGAACACTGCTGATTGTCGTCAACGAATGCGCGCCCGCCCAAAACTCCTCGCGTTGAGCTTCGGTCAAATCAGATTTCAGCCAAAAGTAAACAGAGTGAATAAACATAGTCAGGTTATTGGTTGCAGGTTGCAGGTTGCAGGTTGCAGGTTTCAGCAAAGCTGTTTCGATCAAATGGCGCTGGTCGTCGCTCAAATTCGCAGGTAAAGCGTCGAGCGGAAACCATTCTGCGCGATTGATTTCATGACTCTGCGGGTGAAGATCGCCGTTCGGAACACAGCGAAAAATGATTTCGATCTGTTGGTAAGGCTCCAGCGCGCGAACAAATACCAGTTCAAGTTGGCGAACTTCCAAGCCGGTTTCTTCGCGCAGTTCGCGGCGAATCGCGGCTTCGGGTTGTTCGCCCGGTTGCAGGAATCCGCCCGGAATTCCCCAACCGCTTCCCGGACGAAACCGATGCTGCAACAGCAACACACGCCCGGCATCATCCGTAATGACTGCTCCGGCGGTTGCGGTAAAACGCGATTCCGTCAGCAACACTCCCAATCGCCGAATACGTCTGGGCAGGCATTGCCACAGCTTGCTCGCCAACGCATTCAGCAAATTCATTCTTTCGTGATGGTTTCGTCCAGATTCAGCAGCACGCGCGCCACCATCGTCCACGGCGCCAGTTTATGCAGGTCAATGTTTTCCGGCAGTTTGGTCAAATCCATCGCCGACACGTACACCGCCGCCGACGTGTTTCCGTCAAAGACCTTTCGTTGTTCGGTCAACAGAGCCAGCAATCGTTTGGTTTCAAACTCATCTGGTTTGCGTCCGGTGCAGAGCCGAAACGCATACTGAATTTTGTCATTGTCGCTGAAACCGCCTTCGGTGAACACGCGCAATGCCAGACCTTGCGCCAATTCCATGAACACCTGGTCGTTCAAACTGGTCAGCGCCTGCAACGGAGTGTTCGACCGAATGCGGCGCGTGCAGGAAAAATCGCCGTTCGGCTGGTCGAAGACTATCATCGAAGGATAGGGAACCGTGCGTTTCCAGAAGGTGTACATCGCGCGGCGATAACGATCTTCGCCTTTCGAAGTCGGCCAGGGCATTTGCGCTCCGTAACCCAGACTGAGCACGCCGTCGGGAATTGGCGGATACACCGACGGGCCGCCGATTTTGCGGCTCAACAACCCGCTGGCGGCCAGGCCAATATCGCGCACGGTTTCCGCTTCGACCCGCAAACGCGGCGCGCGCGCCAGCCAGATGTTGATCGGATCGGCTTCCAACTGCGCAGGAGTCAGTTTCGATGATTGACGATACATCGCCGAATTCACGATCAATCGGTGAATATGTTGGATGTCCCAGCCATTTTCGACAAACTCGACCGCCAGCCAATCCAGCAATTGCGGATGCGATGGCTGTTCGCAACGCGCGCCGAAATCTTCCGGCGTCGAAACCAACCCGGAGCCGAAATACTGTTGCCAGATGCGATTGACAATCACGCGCGCCGTGAGCGGATTTTCCCTGGCAACGATCCATTTGGCCAATCCCAGCCGATTGCGCGGGGCATCAGACGGAAACGCAGGCAGCACGGCGGGCGTGTTCGGCGTGACCGCATCGCCAGGGCGTTTCCAATCGCCGCGCCGAAAGATGTGAGTTTCGCGCGGGATCGCGCGCGAGCTGAGCGCCAGCGTCGTCGCCCCGTATGGCCAACCTTTCATCAACTCGTCAATCTGATTGCTGGCTTCGACAAAATCATCCAACGCGCCAAACGTGGTGGCGGCGGCGGATTCTGTTTCCGCCCGTATGATGTGTTCCTGAACGATTTGCCAGCGGTAAAAACTGAACAGTTGTCGTTGCTGTTCTTTGGTTCGCTTTGCGGCGGGAATGGCAAGCAAGTGACGCACTGAAGCCAGCGGATCGGCTTTGGGATTGGGCGCAGTAGTCACGGAGATGCGGAATTTGCCTATGTTTGGAATCAGATTTCCGACGCGAATCTGCTCGTCGAACTTTTGCGCCAACTGAAACTGAAAGACCGTGCCGCCGTCAAAACCGACGGGTTGAGTGGTGGCGAACACCATCTGGCGATTCTGGTTGCGACGAACGTTGCCCGCGTCGCTGTTCCAGTGCGTTCGCGGATCGCCGTCAATCACGTTTTTCACCAGCAAGCCCGGACGTTCGAAATCCGCCGTGGCATTGGTCAATGCGACTTGGGCAACTTGGGCAACTTGGGCAACTTGGGCAACTTGGGCGATGTTGGCGGAATTGTTTGCAGGAGCGGCATCCACCACAAATTCTGTGATGTAAAGACTGCCATCAGGCGCACGCCCCGGCCCTCCGCGCGGCAAATTCGTATCGGTCAGGAACTCCAACCGAAAGCCGGTGATGTTTTTCAGCGAAGTGCGCGCTTTCACCTTGTAATTGTTGCCGGTCGTGTTTTCGCCTTTGGCGATGAAAGACCCGTCTTCCAGATGTTCGAACTTGACTCCGAAGGACGCGAAAATTTCGGCATCTTTCAACACCGTCCATTCAATTGGCGCTTGTTGATTTCGCTGTTCCCATTCGGCCATTCGCTTGTTCAGGTCGGGAGTTTTGGCTATCAACTGATCTTCGACGGCGGCGATTTGGGACTGAATTTCCGCGCGTTTGCTCAACACTTTTTCGTCCGGCACTTCCAGAACCGGTTCGTCGTCTCCGTTCAGAAACGCATAAAACTGGAAATACTCTTTTTGCGTGATGGGATCGAATTTATGGTTGTGGCATTGCGCGCAGTTGATGGTCAGCCCCAGAAACGATTTGCCGATGGCGTCTACTCGATCAATCAATCCTTCGACGCGGAACTGTTCAGGATCAATGCCGCCTTCTTCGTTCAACATCGAATTCCGCAAATAGCCCGTAGCGATTTTTTGATCCAGGGTTGCGTTGGGCAATAAATCTCCGGCCAGTTGCTCAATCGTGAACTGGTCGAATGGCATGTTTTGATTGAACGCCTTGATGACCCAGTCGCGGTAAGGCCAGATCGAACGCGGCAAATCTTTTTCAAAACCGTTGGTGTCTGCATACCGCGCAGCGTCCAACCACCAACGCCCCCAGCGTTCGCCGTAATGCGGTGACGCCAACAATCGCTCGACCAACTTTTCGTAAGCTTGTGGCGACTTATCCGCCAGGAATTCGTCAATCTCTTTCAAGCTCGGCGGCAATCCGGTCAAATCCAGACTCAACCGGCGAATCAACGTTTCCTTCGCTGCTTCAGGCGAAGTCGTCAATCCGCTTTGGCCACGTTTTTCAATTGCTGAAAGAATGAAGGCATCAACCGGAGTCCTGACCCAGTCCGCATTTTTCACCGACGGCAACGCCGATCGTGTTGGCGCGACAAACGCCCAGTGTTTCGGAATATCCGTCCCTGCATCCCTGTTTCCTTCAATCACCCCGTCCGGCCAAAGAGCGCCTTCGTCAATCCAGCGTTTGATGAGTTCGATCTGCTCCGGTTTGAGTTCGCCGCCCATGGGCATGCGCGCTTCATCGTTCAGCCCCAGCAAACGATGCAGCAGCCGCGAATCTTTACTGTTGCCGGGCAAAATCGCTGCGCCCGAAATGCCGCCTTTCAGCGCGGCGGCTTTGGCGTCCAGCCGCAATTGCCCCGAAGCTTTTTTGGCGCTGTGGCATTGGTAACAATTCGCGGCGAAAATCGGCTGGATGTCGCGGACGAACTCGACTTTGGATTGTTGGGCGCGCGCCAAATACTTAAAACCATCTCCAAGCCAGCACAGCACCCCGACGCAGGCAATGACGCAAAGCGCAAACTTGATCTTTTGGGCCATAACTAAACTCGATTGTTGATTGTGATTCGATAAAATGCTCAGAACCAGAAGCATTACGTTTATAAACGCCCGCTCTCGTTCTGACAAGACGCCTACGTTGGCAAAAGTTTTTCTCTGTTGGGATCAATGATTTATGTTGGTTGTTGAAAAAAGTGATTGACAGTTCTGTGAAAAAAAAACTACTTTCCGCCTCGCCTTATCCAACTCAAAACAACAAAACAAAAAACGTTCCATTGATAATTCTCAAGTTGCCTTCAGCGCGCTCGGTTCCCTTGTTCAATGCCGATTTCGTTCGGCGATTTGCTGACACGCTGATCTTCCACATTTTGAAAACCCATTTCTTTGGCCACTGAAGTGAGTCTTGCTGGCGCGGTCACCTGCTTGCTCACAATGAATTGCCAACCGAAACCGCGTCCGTTTCTTGATTGAATCGGGTGCAGGGAGAAGTGTCTTTATGACAAGCTACAAAAACTCATTCTCGCTCCGATTCAAACTTTTAGCGTCGGCAATCGTACTGGCTGGCGTCGCTGTCGCAGCCGTGACCGTTACTCAAGCCGTTCGTTCGCGCAGTGCCGTAAGCTCAATGTCAAAGTCGGCGCAAATCGTTGCAGTGTTGCCTCCGTTCGGTTTCATCCCCGCTGGAGTGCCTGTTCGATTGGTGAATCTTTCCAGCGATGTGTCTGCGGCGGGAAAACAGAACACGCAGTTTGTCACCGCGCTGAAAGCTCGCGTGGTGGCGATTGGCAACGACAAGCTGGATAGTTTGAACCTGATGGTTTTTGAGTTTGACGGTAATGCGCTGTTGCGTCGTGTGGATGGATTCGTCGTTCCGGTTGATTTGTCCGCCGCCAAGCCCGCCGATTTGACCTTGCCCCTAGGTCGCAAAATTCTGCCCACTAGTCGTCTGGTGTTGGCGGTTGAACGCGCCAACGGCGACGCCAGAGGGTGGGACATGAACGTCATTGATCTGGTGCGAGGTTCAGCCTCAGTCGCCGCAGAGAGAACACCTCCCGGTTTAAGCGCGAGAGAAGGCAGCGCTGTTCGTCCCGATTCTGGCGCAGATCTATGCAGTAATGGTTTTCGCCGCGCAATGGCTTTAGCACAACTCGGTGACCGCGCCAGCGTGACTTCGTTCACCTGCGACCAACAGGAAGGTTCGTTCACCTTCACCTTTCAGCCCAAGCAAATTCTGTAATCGGAAGTTCAAGGTCATCACCTAAAGGCAAAAACTGAAGCTTCAGGGAGGTATTGTTATGCAGCACATCCGCAAAGTTCTTCAGCCGTCATTCGTTCAATTCTGTTTGTTGGTTGGGTTCCTGGCATTTGGCAACGCCACCGCGTTGGCGCAAAACATCAGCTACACGGAAAACAATCTGGATCAATCGCTGCGAAGCAATTTGAACGTTGATCCTTCGACGTTCGGCATGAGCTTCAGCGTGCCGCTGGGCAATTTTCCGGGTCGTGGAGCCGCCATGCCTGTCACGCTCAGCTATTCGTCCAAAGTCTGGCGCACCAGACACCAATTCTCCTGGACGCAATTCAATGGCACTGACCAGAGCGATGTGAATTTCAAATACGGCGAATACTCGAAATCGGGATGGACAACGAATCTGGACGTGCCTTGGGTGGAATACACAGGCGGGGCACAGATTTATGACGTCAATGGCAATTCGGTTTGCACCACTTGCGACAACGGCCCGGAATACGGATATTTTGTCGAACGCATTGCCATGCACATGCCTGACGGTTCCACGCACGAACTTCGCAAAAACGACACTGTGGTTTTGCGGCATCTTTCTTTGGGCGCGCCACCGCTGACGGGCATTTACATTTCCACTGACGGTTCGCGTATGAAATACGACGCCGACGCTGCCATTTTGTATTTGCCGGATGGTTCGCGGTATTTGCTGAATGCTTCCGGCGGAGTCCATTTCATTGATCGCAATGGCAACACACTCGTCTACAACTCTTCCAGCAAACAATGGACGGACACCACCGGACGGGTCATCAGCATTTTGCTCGACAACACCATTGCCAGCGGCCAGACCCAGGCGACGCAAACTCTTTCGCTTCCGGGATTTGGAACGGCGACCCAGCAATACACGCTGGTTTGGAAAAAGCTGCACGTTATGTTGGGTTATTCCAGCGAAAGCCAGATGCCCTACACCGGGCGCGAAAACTGTTTCAGCCGCACCAATCAATCGCCGTATCTGTACACCAGCTTTGCCAGCTTCGAACATCCTTGCGGTTCGTTGTTCAATCCGTCGGTGCTGGCCGAAATCACTTTGCCAAACGGATTGAAATACACGTTCGGATACAACACCTACGGCGAAATCACCAAAGTCACGTTGCCGACCGGCGGCTATTACAGTTACACCTATGCCGAAGTGCCCGGACTGGATTTCAACAATTACAGCGCGCTTTACGGCCAGTCGAACCGCGGAGTCACTCAACAGCGAGTTTGCGAAACCACCAGTTGCACGTCAGGGCAGGAATTGGTTTGGAACTATTCCGCGACCAACAACGGCACGACCTTTGTCGCCAGCGTCACCAATCCGTTGGGAGAAAAATCCGAACGAACGCTGCACACGGCGGCGGGAGTGACGTATTTTGGTTTTGACGATGCGCGATCCGGGCGGGCTTATGACGAGCGAAGCTACAACGCGACGAATGTCATGCTGCGCCGTAGTTTGACCGAATGGACTTTCACCGGTGACCCTTCGTACAGCCCGCGAGATGCACGTCCGATCAAACAAGTAGGAATCATTTTGGACACGGGCGGAGACGCGCTGACGCAAACCTCTACGATGGCTTATGACAACGACCTGAACGTGACGGAAAACAAGAGCTACGATTACGCGACGGTCGCGGCATCCACTGGCCAAACCGGAGCGATCACGTCCATGCCGCTCGGCACGTTGCTCAGAACTGAAGAATCGCTGTTCGTCGTCAACGATTCCGGCGTGACCAATGCCAGCGATTATCGCAACCGGCATCTGATCAGCTTGCCGTCAAAGACTTCGGTCAAAAACGGTTCGGGAGTTGTGGTCGCCGCAGCGGAATTCAAATACGACGAATCGGATTTGCCGCTGCTGACTTACGGCGGAACGATTCCCGGCTGGACGAATCCGGCGACTAACGTGCGCGGCAACGCCACATCCACCAAACGCTGGAACAATTTCAACGGGACTTCTTTTCAGACTTATGACCCGAACAATCCGGGCAACAACAGCTACATCACCGCGCGAGCGCAGTACGATCAATTCGGCAACGTCCGCAAAACGTGGGACGGCAACAACAAACTGAGCGAAACCGAATACGCCGATTCGTTCGCCAATTCCGCCGACAATTCGCGCAACACTTACGCTTATGCGACCAAAACGATTTCGCCCGTGCCCGACACCAGCGGTTATTACAGTTCCAACACGGCGCTGACCACTTTTGCCACGTATGATTTCCAGAGCGGCAAACCGACGCAGAGCAAAGACGCCAACAACCAGATCACGAATTACGAATATGAAATCGGCAACGCGCTGGGCCGATTGAAACGCGCCATGCTGCCCGACGGCGGCGAAGTCAAAAAGACCTATAACGACGTGACCGGCAGTTTGTACATCCTGAGCGAAACCAAACAGAGCGCCACCGTCTGGCTGAAAGATGAAACGCATTTCGACGCTTTGGGGCGCGCGTGGAAGACTCGGCGCTTTGAAGGCGGGACGCAGTGGAGCGAACAGCAGACGGCCTTCGATCAGCTTGGCCGAGCCTGGAAAACTTCCAATCCGTATTTTCCCGGCGCAACGCTCGAATGGACGGAATCGAAGTTCGACGCTTTGGGGCGTGTCACCGAAGTCAAAACTCCCGACGGCGCGAAAGTCACAACGACGTATCTCGGCACAAAAGTCACCGTCAGCGATCCGGCCAACAAAACCCGGCGCAGCGAAACCGACGCTCTTGGACGGTTGAAACAAGTTGTTGAAGACCCGAACGGCGTGAATTACGCGACGAATTACAGCTACAGCACGACCGGCAATCTGATCAAAGTCGAGCAGGGAACGCAGTATCGTTACTTCCTGTACGATTCGCTGTCGCGGCTGCTGCGAGCACGCAATCCCGAACAGAACACCAACAGCAATCTGGCGTTGACTCCGCCATCAGATCAAACCACAGGCAACACAGCCTGGGCGTTGAAATACGTCTACGATTCCAACGGCAACCTGACTGGCAAGGTTGATCCGCGCAACGTGACAACCAGCTACGGGTACGACGCGCTGAATCGTAACATCTGGACCAGCTACACCGATGGGACGCCGGGCATCGAACGCCATTACGACAGT
>Ga0268299_1002422_pt1 | contig 22407 bp, 20 predicted proteins | sample NOBtaG_FD_193484 | JGI IMG/M metagenome (GOLD analysis project Ga0268299, IMG submission 193484) | Activated sludge microbial communities from bioreactor in Nijmegen, Gelderland, Netherland - NOB reactor | ecosystem: Engineered > Bioreactor > Aerobic > Activated sludge | place: Netherlands... | reverse complement strand
TATGCGTTTTTTGCCAGATTTCCGGCTCATGCGTCCGAATCCAGTTGGCCTCGGCTTCCGACTGAATATAAGCAATCGTGTCGGACATGCGCGTCAGCATGAATGCCAATCCCCACATTCCCCCCAGCGCCTTCTGCCCATGTGTCCGGCGTTCGTCCGGCCAGACAATCGCGGGGCGCAGCGGTTTGCCATCTTTATCGACGTTAATCACCGTGCCGCGCTGCGTGGTCAACGCGACTCCGGCAATTTCGGATTTTGGAATAGTCGTCGTTTGCCACAACTTTTGACAGGCTTCCGACAATTTTTCCCAGAAATATTCCGGGCGCTGTTCCGCCCAGCCCGATTTTTTCGCGTGATATGGCTCAAACGGAATCTGCGCTTTGCTGGTGATCTTCCCATTGAGGTCAACCAGCAGCGCGCGGACACTTTGCGTCCCAACGTCAATCGCGAGTATGTGAGTCATGATCGTTTCCCCCTAGACACCATTTTTTTCATGTACCCACGTAGGGCGTAGCGCGCTACGCCCTACTTTTCCGATTCTTTATTCGTAGAAAAATGCCAATCCGGTATCTGGTCGCGCGGCGGTAAGCTGTAGTGATGCTTCCAGATCGCCAGATAGCGCGATTCTTCCGCTTCCCAGCGCGCGTCATCCCAGCCCAACTCCGGCTGGCAAATCGCACGAATCTGCGGCAAAAGTGCTTTCGCCCCTTCCGGCAGAAGAATCCCCAACCGAACCCGCCGCAGCAGCAAGTCGTCCAGGTGCATGACCGCCTCGGCCTGGGCTGCCCATTTTAGCTCGACCCAAAGCATATTCGTGCCGGGAATCGTTTCAAAATCACCCAACTTGGCGACCTCGCCCGCCAGATTGCCATAGCGCCCCAGCAGGCGTTTTCGTTTCGGCTCTGGCACATTGATTTCCACACGGATGGGGTCAAGCCCCGGTGTGTCGCGCGGCACATCGAGATTCAGCACATTTTGAGGGATCAGCCGCAGCGCGTCGAGCGCCATCGTGCGGAAAGTCGTTAATTTGCCGCCGCCCACTGTCAATAATCCATCATCGTAGGCCATCTTCGGGTCGCGCGGCATATTCGACGGATCGGCCTCGCCTGTATCGACAATCGGGCGCACACCCGCGTAGCTGGCGATTACGTCGTCGAGCGTGATCTGAAGCGATGGAAAGCCTTTTTCGACTGCGCCCATCAGATAAGCGACCTCAGCGGGCGTGATCGAAGCCTCGGTGTCCAGCGATTCTTTGTGATCGATGTCGGTACAGCCGACAATGGTCACATCTTCCCAGGGCGCAATCGTGATGGCGCGATCATCGACAGGGTGATTAACATTCACCGCTTGCGCGACGGGCAACCGCCATGACGCAAAAATCAAATGGCTGCCGCGTACAGGCCGAATCATGTGCGAGAGGCTCATCTGTCCCAGCAACCGATCCGCCCATGCGCCTGTCGCGTTGACGACGACACGTGATTGGGCATTGAGGATACGATCTTCGATTTCATCGTGGAGCGTAATCCCTGTCACTTGTCCATTTTCGCGCAGCAGAGTATCGCCTTTGACGTAATTGATCGCGACTCCTCCGGCGGCCTGGGCTTCGCTGATAACCCGCAGCGTCAGCCGTGCGTCGTCGGTCTGCGCATCTTTATAGCCAAAACCCTGAACCAGATTCGCCTCGCGCAGCCGGGGGACAAGCATCAAAAGCTGCTCTTTGGTGTAGGCACGGCGGTTTCGCTGCCCGCCCATCCAATCGTAAAGTGTCAGCGCGGCTCTCACCGTTTTCGCGCCGGGGCGATCCCCTTCATAGCGCGTAATCAAAAAGCCAATCGGCTCGATCAACCCATAGCCATCGTTGAGCAAATGCTGGCGCTCGTGAACGGCTTCCCAGGTCATGCGAAATTGATATTCTTTCAGGTAGCGCAGGCCGCCATGCACAAATTTGGACGAACGGCTGGACGATCCCCAGCCAAAATCACGCTGTTCGACCAGCAGCGCCCGCAGACCTAACCGCGCCGCCTCGCGCAAAATCCCCGCGCCGACGATTCCCCCGCCGACGATGATGATGTCCCAGGGCTGGCTCAATTTCGCCCAAATTTCTTCGCGCCAATTTCCGCGCCACATCATTTTTATCCCGATTATTCAAAAAGTTTGCCGGGATTCATAATACCCTGTGGGTCAAAATGTCGGCAAAGATCGCGAATCGCCGACATACCGATTTCGCCCTTTTCCAGAGCCATGTACGGCAGATGATCGATGCCGACGCCGTGCTGGTGGCTGATCGTCGCGCCATGTTGCAGCATCGCTCGGCTGGCAGCGTCTTTTAATAGGTGCCAGCGCCGCAGCGTTTCCTCGGCATCGGGCGCGATTCGGTAAATATAGGTCGTGTAAATGCTCGATCCTGTCGGGTAAACGTGTGAGAGATGCGTGAGGACGTAGACGCGCTCGTTAATCGAGTCCAATCCGTGCCGGAGCGCTGTTTGGATGGCTTGCAGCGCCGCCGGGACATGCGCCCAATCTACCGCTGTTTCAACCGTATCCACCGCGTAGCCCATTTCCCATAATGTATTGCGCAGATAGGGTGTGCGGAAGCGTGATTTTCGCCACTGGTTGCCCAGCACACTTCCCGCGATGTGAACGCCGCCATGCCTGCGCGCAATGTCGAGCATTTGCCGGACGGTCAATTTCACCGCGCTTGCATTGCCTGTCACACCCATAAAAAGCATATTTTTTCCGCTGCCGATGCCACGCTGTTTGAGCAGCCATTCCAGCCAGTCGCGCGTTTTTTGATGGCTGCCCAGTGACAGCGTTAGCTCGGTTTCGATACCGTTCAGCAAGCGCAGCATTGAGAATGGCAAACGAGCCTGCGCGATTTCGCGAACCGCCGTCACCGCCTCGTCAAAATCGGCAAAAAACAGCGCGCGAAAATCTTCATGGGCAGGCAAGCGGCTGACACGCATCGTCGCTTCAGTGATAATCCCCATCCGGCCTTCCGAGCCAAGCACCATTTCGCGCAAATCCGGGCCAGTTGCCGAGGCTGGCAGCGGCGCGAGATCAAGTCTCCCTAGAGACGTTTCTACGCGCCCACCCGCGAATAAGCGCTCAATCCCGCCGTAATAAACCGACTGCTGGCCTTTCGAGCGCGTCGCGATCCAGCCGCCAAGTGTCGAATATTCGAACGACTGTGGAAAATGACCGAGGGTGTAGCCGTGCGCCCGTAAATTTGCTTCCAGATTTGCGCCGGAAATGCCCGCGCCGAACGTAGCAAGGTTGCTCACTTCATCCAGGGCGATGAGGCTGCTCATGCGGCTCAGATCAACGGTCAGGGTTGGAATGGGACTCGGCAAAATGTTGATATGTCCGACAACGCTTGTACCGCCGCCATACGGGATTAGCCGGACGCCGGATTCTTCGGCATAGCGAATCAACTGCTGCACATCATCAAAAGTCATCGGGTAAGCAACCGCATCGGGAAAAATCAAGTGACTGCCACTGCGCAGAGCAATCAGGTCTGGAAGGCTTTGACCTCTGGCATGGCGAACGCGGTCTGACGAATCGGTGACGATCAAGCGGTGCGGGGGGAGTCGCGAAGGCGGCACTTGCGCTGCAATATCGGCAAATGTGACATCGTGCGGCGGTGTTCCAGCGCCGATGTGCTGCTCAATCAACACACGCGCCAGCGGTTGGAGCGGATAGGCAATTGTATCATCTCCCCAACCATTCCATCGTCTCATCATATTGTCTTTTGGCGGCAAGCGAATAATTCGTTTACTATAGCCAAATTTCGTAAGGGAAACAAGTTACACAAAAATTGCGCTGATTCGTTAACGTCGGCTTTGAGTAACAGCCAATCCGCGATAGTATGGTAGTAGAAAAAGAACCCGCTGACTGAGGAGCGATTAATTTATGGAAATTTCAGGCGAATATGTGTTTGATGCGCCGCGCGAACTTGTTTGGAAATCACTGCTCGACCCGAATGTCCTGGGATCGGTTATGCCGGGGGGCAAAGGATTTGAGCAAACTGGCGAGGATCAATACAGCGGGGTACTGGAAGTCAAGGTTGGCCCGGTGCAGGGGACATTTCAGGGTGTGATTAAACTCACAGACATCGTGCCGCCAGAGAGCTATCAAATTCAAGTGGATGGCAAAGGCCCCGCCGGGTTCGTCAAAGCTACCGGGAAAATGCAGCTTGAAGTGCGCGAAAATCAAACACACATGCAATATTCTGGTCAGGCGCAGGTTGGCGGGCGCATCGCCAGCGTCGGTCAACGTTTGATGGACAGCGCCGCACGTTCGATTATCCGCCAAAGTCTGGATGCATTGAACGAATATCTGAAAATTGAAGTCGCCAATCAGAAGCCACCCTCTCCCCCTGCGCCTTCGGAGTCAGCGCCGAGCGCGGTCTCACAGATTGCCGTCGAAATACCCGCTGTTGCCCTGCCCACTCCGACACAGCAGAAGTTTAAAACGACCACGCAGGCCATGGTAGCGGTCAATGTCGCGCGAGATGTGGTCAGCGACATCGTTCCCAACAAATATCATCCCTGGCTGATCGGCGCGGTTATCCTGCTGATTCTGTTCATTCTATGGCAGATTTTGTCGCGTTAGGCGTTGTGGATGGGGCGAGCTGCCGTTCGCCCTGGAAAGGCCGCCCACACAGCCATTCTGTGCGTGACCTGCTATAATCCCCCATTAACTAAAACGTCGATAAGGATGATGTTGAGTGGCTACCATACAAGATGTCGCCAGACTGGCAGGCGTCGCCCCGATTACGGTTTCGCGCGTCGTCAATAATAATGGCTACGTGAGCAAGGAAACACGGCGTCGGGTTGAAGCCGCTGTGATCGAGCTGGATTACATCCCCAACGCGCTGGGGCCAAGCCTGCGTTCGAAACGCACACAAACGCTGGCGCTCGTTTTATCCGACATCACCAATCCCTTCTGGACAACCGTTGCGCGCGGCGTTGAGGACACCGCTAACAAACATGGCTATCACATCATCATCGGCAACACGGATGAATCCGCCGAAAAACAAGAGGAATATCTGCTGTTTCTCATGAAAAAGCAGGTGGATGGATTCCTGCTCGTCCCGGCTTCATCGCGCTCGATAGGGACTCTGCAAAAACGACGTGTCCCCTTCGTCGTGCTTGACCGCAGCATCCCCGATGGAAAAATCGATTCTGTGCGCGGTGACTCGGTTGGTGGAGCTTATACCCTCACACAGCATCTTTTGCAACTAGGGCATCGGCACATTGTGGTTATCGCCGGGCCGGAGCATGTTTCGACAGCCTATCATCGCGTGGAAGGTTATCTCCAGGCCTTAACAGAAGCAGGTCTAGAAGGTGGGCAGCAAATTTATTGGGGGGAATATAACCAGCAAACAGGCTACGAATTTACACAGCAGGCTTTAGAGTCAAAATCGCGCCCAACCGCCATTTTTGCAACCAATAATTTTATCGCTATCGGGGCTATGCGGGCGCTGCGCGAGGCTGGACTTCGTGTCCCCGAAGATATGTCCGTCGTTGCATTCGACGATCTTCCCCAAGCCATCACCATTGATCCATTTTTTACCGTCGCCTCGCAGCCCTCTTACGAAATGGGGCAGAAAGCCACCAGTCTATTACTCGAAAGGCTAGGCGAAAACACGCTAGAAGCCCCCCAGGAAATCGTGTTCCCGGTTGAAATCATCATTCGAAAATCCAGTGGGAAGCCGCCCATTACCGAAAGTGCAGTCTAGCTATTCATTACAACGCCTCAACAAAAGACGCCTCCGTCAGCGCGCGCACCTGGTCGAGCGTCGCCCCCGGCATCAGTTCGACGAGCGTCAAACGGCTGTCGATAAATTTGAAAATGGCAAGATCAGTAATCACGGTATCAACGGCATGACGCGCCGTGAGCGGAAGCGAAATTTCGCGCACAATTTTCGATACGCCGCTGTTTGAACTGTGCATCATGGTCACGATGAGCCGTTTCGCGCCGCTGGCTAAATCCATCGCGCCGCCCACGCCCAGAAGTGGCTGTCCTGGCACTGCCCAATTGGCGAGATTCGCGGCTTCATCCACCTGCAACCCGCCCATGATCGCCACGTCAATGTGACCGCCACGTATCATGGCGAACGACAGCGCACTGTCAAAATACGAGCTTCCAGGGAGCGCGGTCACAGGCTGTTTGCCTGCATTTACGGGGTAATCCATCGCCCCACCGCTTTCCGGTGCTGGCCCGACCCCAAGCATCCCATTTTCGGTGTGCAAAATAATTTCGCTCTCAGCCGTAATGAAATCTGCGACCAGAGTCGGAATCCCAACGCCGAGGTTGACAATATCGCCGCGCTTCAACTCCGCCAGCGCCCGCCGCGCCATATTCATGCGCAGGTCGTCAACCGCTTTCCGGCTGCTGGTAACAGATGCCGACGAGCCGAGATCATCGAGAGTCGTGTGCGCCTGCACCAGATAATCGACAAAATTTCCTGGCGTAATAATTTCATCCGGCGAAAGCGCGCCGACAGGCACAATTTCTTCAACTTCGGCGATGACCAGATCAGCAGCCGTCGCCATCATCGGATTAAAATTGCGCTCGGTCATGCGATAGACCAGGTTTCCGGCAGTATCGGCTCGGTAGGCGCGAATAAAAGCGATGTCCGCGCGCAAAGCGGGGACAAACACGTATTCTTTGCCGTTGATGATTTTGATTTCGCTGCCTGCCGCGAGCGTTGTGCCTGCCGCTGCGGGCGTATAAAAACCGCCGATCCCTGCCCCGCCCGCGCGAATCGCTTCCGCCAGCGTTCCCTGCGGCAGAAGTTCGACCTCCAACGCACCGGACTGTGCAGCCGCTACCGCTTCCGGGTTTGACGTGTAAAACGAGCCAATCGCTTTTTTAAGCTGACCATTGCGCAGCAGCCGACCTCCCCCCAGGCCGCGTTCGCCTACATTATTCGAAATAAGTGTCAAATTTTTCACATTGCGTTCGGCAAGGGCATGAAAAAGATGAACCGGATTTCCGGTCATGCCGAAGCCTCCTGCCATCATCACCGCGCCGTCCTGAACGAATTCGGCGGCCTGCTGCACTGTAATCTGCGGCACGATTTTCATTGCGGCATCCGTTCGATAATCGTGGCCTCGCCCTGACCGACGCCAACACACAATGTCGCCAAGCCATAGCGCATCGATTCACCTGCTTCAGCACGGCGCTGCATTTCATAAATCAGCGTGGTCAAAATTCGCGCTCCGGTACAGCCGAGAGGATGCCCCAATGCAATCGCCCCGCCGTTAACGTTGGTGATCGCTTTATTGAGTCCGAGTTCGCGGATTACCGCCAATGCCTGCACCGCGAAGGCTTCGTTGAGTTCAATTAAGTCAATATTTTCAAGTTTCAATCCAGCACGTTCTAAAACTTTGCGCGTGGCGGGGACAGGGCCAAGTCCCATCGTGCGCGGATCAAGACCTACCACCGCCGAAGCCACCCAGCGCGCCAGCGGTTTGATTCCCAGAGCATCGGCTTTGGCCTGCGACATCAGCACCAGCGCACACGCGCCGTCGTTCAGCCCGCTCGAATTGCCTGCTGTCACTGTGCCATTTTCGCGGAATGCCGGACGCAGTTTTGCCAGCGAGGGCATGTCCGTCGCGACCTGATAACCATTATCGGTTTTGATCGCGCGCGGATATTCATCCATTTCGACCATCAGCGGCGCACCTTTTCGCTGTGGAATGCTCACTGGGACAATTTCACGCTGAAAATAGCCATTATTCATGGCATGGACGGCTCGCACCTGGCTTTGCAGCGCGAATCGATCCTGATCTTCGCGCGAGATCACGCCGCCATTGATCCCCTCCGCGCAGCTCATTTCATAAATATTTTCAGCCGTCTCACCCATCGATTCGAGCGGAAACAGGCTCTCCATGTGTGGATTCGGATAGCGCCATCCCAGCGTCGTGTCGTAGGCGACTTTATTACCGCTCGGCCCCCAGCCTTCAGAATTTTTCGACATTGTGTACGGCGCGCGGGTCATCGACTCGACCCCGCCCGCGACAAAAATATCCCCTTCACCGCAGCGGATTGCACGGGCAGCCTGATTCACAGCGTTCAGGCTGCTGGCACAGAGACGGTTGATTGTCACGCCCGCGACACGATGTGGCAGCCCTGCCAGCAGCAGCCCCATGCGCGCCACATTGCGGTTATCCTCGCCCGCCTGGTTCGCGCAGCCAAAATACACTTCTTCAATTTCCGCCGCGTCAACGCCAGCCCGCTTCACCGCTTCGGCGATGACCAACGCCGCCATGTCGTCCGGCCTCACGCTGGACAAAGCGCCGCCGAGTTTGCCAATCGGTGTGCGGGCAGCGCTCACAATAACAACATCATTCATAAGTCGCTCTGACTCAAAATAAAAATAAGCATCGTTGATTTTATCGCAGAGATCAGCCGAATGGTGTGCCGGAGCGGAGATGTCCCGGCAAAATACTAAAGATTTCGTAAAAAATGGGTGTTGGTGACGTTTTGGTTACGCTCATGTGACACTAAAGATTTAAAGTAACACAAAAAGAAATAATCACACATCGCAGCATTCTCAAAATAACATCATCAGGAGATGACTCGATGAAACTCCCACAACCCTGGGCAGATACCTATTGTTTATTGGCAGGCGCAAAGCTGTCCCGCCCCACGCGCCCCGGCGAATATATCGAACCCTATGAGACGAATCAGAATGTAAAGCGTGTTCCGCAATTTACTTGGGTGCAGTCTTTCCGAATGCAAGTGAGCCTTTTGATCTTCAGAGGCTAAAACTGCCAGCGCTCAATCACTATAAATCAGCTTCATCCTGCGGCATATGAGTGAAATATTGGTTCATATTCCGCACTTTTCCGTTTAGTTAATCTGCACAAGATTTGTTTGCTCACGGTTTTTAACTCCGATTGATTTAGCCCAATCCACCTTTTTTGAAGCCCCATAGCCAGCCAGGTTGTTGCTTTACGATAAGTCTCGCCTTGCAAAGCTTGTCTATATCTTACATTTTTCGCTTCTCATGATGTGTTAACGTTTTAGGGCATCCTTACACATCATAGGAGAGAAACATGAAATTTTCGCGCCCCTTACTTGGCAGGCAGTTGAGGATACTGTTCCTCGCATTATTTGCACTGGTTATTGGTGGAATGGCTCTGGTTAAAGCGCAGGAAACCGAACCGATCAAGGTTGGCATTCTGCATTCGTTGAGCGGCACGATGTCGATCAGCGAAGTGACCGTCGTCAACTCAACGATGATGGCGATTGAAGAAATCAATGCCGCTGGCGGCGTCATGGGCCGTATGATCGAACCCATCGTCGAAGACGGTGCAAGCGATTGGCCCACCTTTGCCGAAAAAGCCCAAAAACTGCTGCTCGAAGATCAGGTAGCTGTCGTCTTTGGCTGCTGGACGAGCGCCAGCCGTAAAGCGGTTAAGCCCGTTTTCGAAGAAAATAACGGCTTGCTGTTCTACCCCGTGCAGTACGAAGGTCTGGAACAATCACCCAACATTTTCTACACGGGCGCAACGACCAACCAGCAGATCGTGCCAGCGGTGGAATATCTGCTCGAAGAAGGCCTGAGCAAAATGTTCCTCCTCGGCTCGGACTACGTTTTCCCCCGCACCTCGAACACCATCATCAAGGCGCAGTTGGCAGCCAGCGGTGGCGAAACGGTTGGTGAAGAATATGTCCCCCTGGGCGGCACCGAATTCAGCACCATCATTGAGAAAATCCGCGCGGCTGACCCCGACGTGATCTTCAACACACTCAACGGTGACAGCAACGTGGCCTTCTTCAAACAATACAAAGATGCTGGCTTCACGGCGGAAACCCTGCCCACGATGTCGGTGAGTATCGCGGAAGAAGAAGTGAAAGCCATCGGCACGGAATTCCTGCTCGACCACCTCGTGGCCTGGAACTACTACCAGACCGTCGAGAGCGATGTCAACACCACCTTCGTTGAAGCTTTCAAGGCTAAATATGGCGAAGACAGCGTGACGAGTGACCCGATGGAAGCTGGCTATTTCGGTGTGTATCTGTGGAAAGCGGCTGTGGAAGCAGCAGGTTCAACCGACGTGGATGCAGTTCGCGCGGCAGCAGCTGGCATCTCCTTTGAAGCCCCAGAAGGCACCGTGACGATTGACGGCGACAACCAGCACACCTTCAAGATCGTGCGTATCGGTAAAGTCCGAGAAGACGGCTTGATCGACACCATTTGGTCAACCGAAGGCCCAGTGAAGCCTGATCCGTACCTCTGCACCTACGACTGGGCGGCGGAACTCCCCAAACCTGAAGGAGGTTGTCCCACTGAGTAGCACAGGTACAGCGTAAGTGAAGATGAGGGGCGTTTTCCCTGCCTATGATTTGGAAGTCCGGGCAGGGGTTACGCCCCTTAACCGTGCGCTCACGTGCATGAAGCGCCAACCGTTCGATTATACACCTTTTGAGGTCGAGTATGGAACTCGTACTTTCGCAGATTTTTAACGGCATCAGCCTGGGATCGATTTTGCTCCTGGCGGCGCTCGGTTTGGCGTTTTCATTCGGGTTGATGAAAGTCATCAACATGGCGCACGGCGAATTTATCATGGTAGGCGCTTATGTGACCTACGTTTTTCAGCAGTTTATCGCACCAGCACTAGGCGGAGAGAACGGCGCAAAAAGCGGCCTTTTTTTCATCCTCTCGATCCCGGCAGCTTTTTTAATTACGGGCGCGCTTGGCTATCTGCTCGAAATCCTGCTCATCCGCCGCTTGTATGGGCGTCCACTGGACACGCTGTTGGCGACCTGGGGCGTTGGCCTCATGTTGCAGCAGCTTGCCCGCAGCTATGACTCCCGCAACGTTCCGGTCACCTCCCCGGAATGGCTCAACGGAGGCCTGATGATTAGCGAGTCGCTGGCGTTTCCCTACAAACGCATTTTTATTATCGGGCTGGTGATTTTCTGCATTATCGGCATTTACTACTATCTCTATCGCTCACCCCAGGGGCGGCGGACACGCGCGGTCATGCAAAATCGCGAGATCGCTTCCGTCCTCGGCGTGGCGACCCGGCGCGTTGATGTGCTGACCTTTGCGCTGGGTGCGGGGCTGGCAGGTGTCGCAGGTTCAGCGCTCACCCTGCTGGGGCAGATTGGCCCACAGCTTGGCACGGGCTACATTGTCGATGCCTTCATGGTCGTTGTCTTAGGCGGCGTTGGCAGCCTACCGGGAACGATCCTCGCCGCATTCACCATCGGCATCTTCAACACCTTTTTAGAGATGAGTACGACGGCGACATTAGGCAAAGTGCTGGTATTCGTTCTCATCATCGCCTTCCTACAATGGCGTCCGAACGGCCTCGTCGCTGTTCGCAGTCGCACGTGAAGGCTGAGAGGAAACTATGATGACCACACTTCGACCCCGTTATTCTCTCGCGCGTGATTGGCTGCCCTTCATCGCCTGTGGAATTATCCTGCTGGTTATTCTGCCGCAGGCACTTTCAACCTTTCAGATTAATTTGCTGGGCCGTTTCCTGACCTACGCCATTGTCGCGCTGGGGCTGGATTTGATCTGGGGCTACACCGGCATGATGAGCCTCGGACAAGGGTTATTTTTCGGCCTCGGCGCTTACTGCTTTGCCATGTATCTCAATCTGGAAGCCGCCGGAAAAAATCTTCCGGAATTTATGCCTCTGTACGGCGTGACCGAACTCCCCTGGCTGTGGCAGCCGTTCCATTCGCCTATCGTAGCGATTATTCTCGCAATAGCTATTCCGATGCTCGTCGCTGGGCTGCTTGGCTTCATGGTCTTTCGCAGCCGCGTCCAGGGCGTCTATTTTTCGATCATCACCCAGGCGCTAACGGCAATTGTCGCGCTGCTCCTGGTCGGCCAACAGCAGCTTATCAACGGCACGAACGGCATCACCGAGATGCGCACGATTTTCGGCTATAAGCTGTCCGATCCCAACACCAAACTGGCGCTGTACATCACCAGCGCACTTGTCTTAGGCGGGGTTTTCCTGCTCTGTCGTTTTCTCATTCGCACACGTTTTGGGCGGCTGCTGGTGGCGGTGCGCGACGATGAAAATCGTGTTCGCTTCGCGGGTTATAACCCCGTCGCGATCAAGGTGATCGTTTTTGCGCTTTCGGCAGGCATCGCTGGGCTGGCAGGCGCATTATTCGTCCCACAGGTCGGCATCATCGCCCCCAAGCAGTTGGATATTACCGCCTCGATTGAAATCGTCATCTGGGTAGCAGTTGGAGGACGCGGTTCGCTGGTCGGCGCGATTTTAGGTGCGCTGCTCGTCAACACCGGAAAAAGCGTCATCAGTTCCGCCCGCCCGGACATCTGGCAGTTTATCATGGGTGGCCTGTTCGTCGGCGTCGTGCTGCTGTTCCCCAAAGGCATCGTCGGCGCGTTCAAAGACCTGACTCAGCGGTTCAAACCCAATTGGCGTATGCCATCTTCAACCACACCCAATCTTGAAGTCGAAACGACATCTCTAGCAACAGGAGAACAACAATGAGCAGCATTATGGAAATGAAGGGCGTTACCGTTAGCTTTGATGGCTTCAAAGTCCTCGACAATCTCGACTTTTGCATCGCCTACGACGAACTGCGCTTCCTCATCGGGCCGAACGGCGCGGGCAAATCGACTTTGCTGGACATCATGACCGCCAAGACACGCCCCAACCAGGGCAAGGTCGTTTTCGACGAAAAAATTAACGTGACTCGCACCTCTGAGCATGAACTCGTCCGGCACGGCCTGGGACGCAAATTCCAGACGCCTTCGGTCTTCGGCAGCCTGAGCGTATTCGAAAATCTGGAAACGGCGATTGGCTTCAATTCGCCCATTCCAAAACTCGTCCGCAAACTTTCCGGCGAACAGCGCGACAAAATTGAAGAAGTGCTTGAGATTACCAATTTGAAAGACCAGCGCAATACGCCAGCAGGCATCCTCTCGCACGGTCAGAAACAATGGCTGGAAATCGGGATGCTGCTGACACAAGAGCCGAAACTGCTCCTGCTGGACGAACCTGTCGCGGGCATGACACGGCGCGAACGCGATCATACAGGCGAACTGCTCCACAAGATCGCCAAAAATCGCTCGATTCTGGTGGTCGAACACGACATGGTGTTTGTGCGTCAGTTCGCCAGCACCGTCACCGTTCTTCACATGGGCAAGCTGCTCTGTGAAGATCACGTCGAAAATGTCCAGGCCAACCCGGAAGTGATCGAGGTCTACCTGGGACGCGGACACAAGGCGGCGTAACCATGCTATCAGTCGAAGGATTGCAAATTTTTTACGGTCAAAGCCGTATCCTGAATGATGTCAGCATCGAAGTCCCGCCGGGGCAGGTCGTCTGCCTGATGGGACGCAATGGGGTCGGCAAAACGACGCTCTTAAAAGCCATTATGGGCGTTCTGAAGGCGAAAAAGGGAAAAATTATCTACAACGGCGTCGATATTACGACCACCGCGCCGCACAAACGCGCCCACGCTGGCATCGGCTATGTGCCACAGGGTCGCGGCATTTTCCCGCATCTGACAGTTTACGAAAATATCCTCATGGGACTGGAAGCGCTGGACAGCAAAGCGCGGAACAACAGCCAGGACTCGATTGAGGAAGTATATGCAACCTTTCCAGTATTGAAGCAGATGGGCAAACGTGTTGCCGGGACGCTCAGCGGCGGGCAGCAGCAGCAGTTAGCCATCGGGCGCGTGCTGGTGCGCCACCCCAAAATGCTGCTCCTAGACGAGCCAACGGAAGGCATTCAACCCAATATCGTTCAGGATATTGAGGGGGTCATTCAGTCGTTGCAGGAACGCAAGAATATTGCTATTCTCCTGATTGAGCAGTTTCTCGATTTTGCCCTGGGCGTCGCCGACTATTGTTACGTGATGGAAAAAGGGCAAATCGTTTCGGGTGGAAATGCTAAAGAGTTGGATCCCGAAGTCGTCAGAGAGCATCTATCGGTTTGAGAAATACGCAGACAGTTGGTCGAAGTGGTGAGCTGCATTTGGGGTTTGCGCGGCGGGCGGGGCAGACGGCGCTGGTCGAAAGTTACTCCCGCCCTCCCCTCCAGGTGATGCGGGCAATCCCGGACGCAGCAGGTTGTTTGTGCGTCTATCTCCTGAGTCCCACTGGCGGCGTTGTCCAGGGAGATCGCTACAGCATTCACATTGACGTGGGCGAAGGGTCACACGCGCTGTTTACTACCCAATCCGCGACCAAAGTTTATCGAATGCCGGAAAACTGCGCCGAGCAAACCATTCAGATCGATGTGGAGCGCGGCGCGATTTTTGAATTTGTGCCAGACGCCGCCATTTTGTTTGCCGACGCCGATTTGCGCCAATCCATCGAAATTACCCTCCATCCGGGCGCGTTGGCGCTGGTTTACGAAATTATCATGCCAGGGCGTTTGGCGCGCGGCGAACATTTGCGCTTTAGCCGCTATGTGAATCGACTCACGGTGCGCGATGAGGCTGGGCTGCTGCTGTACGATGCTGCCGATATTGAACCCGCGCGCGATAATCTGAACGCCATCGGCAGATTGGAAAATTACGCCTGCTGGGGCAGCGCCTATCTGGTCGGCGATCTGGCAGCATGGAATATGAATGCCGCTGCGTTTTGCGAGGCGCACCGCGATCTGTTGGAACGCGAGGACGCCATCGGTGGGCTATCGCCTTTATACCGAAATGGCCTGTGCGCACGGATGTTGAGCCAGCGCCTTGAGACGATCTACACAGCTTTCCACGACCTGCGCCAGATCATGCGGACGCGCTATTTGGGGTTGCCCCACGCGCCGCTGCGAAAATAGAGCATATTTGTAGGGGCGCATGGTGACCAACGGAAATCCCTGCGGGACGGTGCGCCCGCATAAAATAATCACGAAAGGGCGACGATGAACCTGACGCCAAGAGAAAAAGATAAACTGATGATTTACGTCGCGGCGATGGTCGCCCGTGACCGCAAAGCGCGCGGCCTCAAGCTCAATCATCCCGAAGCCATAGCACTCATCACCGCCGATGTGCTGGAAGGCATTCGCGACGGGCGCAGCGTGGCGGAATTGATGCAGTATGGGCGCACGATTCTGACGCGCGCCGACGTGATGGACGGCGTACCGGAGATGATTCACGACATCCAGGTCGAAGGCACATTCCCCGATGGCACGAAACTCGTCACGATCCACGAACCCATTACCTGAAAATAAAAAGAGGTTTTCATGATACCCGGCGAATATTTTTTAGAGGACGGCGACATCATCGCCAACGGGGGCCGCCCTGTCGTCACTTTGATGGTGTCGAATACGGGGGATCGCCCGATTCAGGTTGGCTCGCATTTTCATTTCTACGAGGTCAACCGCGCGCTGGAATTTGACCGCGAAAAAGCCTATGGGATGCGTCTGAATATCCCTTCCGGCCTGACGGTGCGCTTTGAACCCGGCGACCAGAAAACCATCGAACTCACCACGATTGCAGGCACACGAACCGTTTACGGCCTCAACAGCCGCGTCAATGGCAAACTCGATAAGGAGACATAAAAATGCCGCTGCGTATTCCCCGGCGCGTCTATGCCGATCTTTATGGCCCAACGGTGGGTGATCGTGTTCGTCTCGCCGACACCGATCTGATTATCGAAGTGGAAAAAGATTTCACGCTTTACGGCGATGAGGCGAAGTTTGGCGGCGGTAAAACGCTGCGCGACGGCATGGGGCAAGACCCTGTGGCGACTCGCGATGCTGGCGCGCTCGATCTGGTGATCGTGAATGCGCTGATTATCGACCATTGGGGCATCGTCAAAGCCGATGTCGGCGTGCGCGATGGCAAAATTGTCGGCGTCGGCAAAGCGGGCAACCCCGGCATCATGGACTGTGTGGACGCCAACCTGATCGTCGGCACGTCCACCGAGGTCATCGCGGGCGAAGGCATGATCCTCACCCCCGGCGGCATCGATTCGCACATTCATTTCATCGCCCCGCAGCAGATCGAGGAAGCGCTGGCCTCCGGCATCACGACCATGATCGGCGGCGGTACTGGCCCTGCAACGGGTACGAACGCCACCACCTGCACCCCCGGTGCGTGGAATATGTACCGAATGCTCGAATCGGCTGAAGCCTTCGCGATGAATCTCGGCTTCCTGGGCAAAGGCAATGGTTCGCTGCCCGATCCTTTGCGCGAACAGATTGAAGCAGGCGCGATTGGCCTCAAACTCCACGAGGATTGGGGGACAACCCCCGCCGCGATTGATAATTGCCTCGCCGTCGCCGAAGAACATGATGTGCAGGTCGCCATCCACACCGACACCATCAACGAAGCGGGTTTTGTGGACGATTCGATTGCCGCCTTCAAAGGCCGCACGATTCACACCTTCCATACTGAAGGCGCGGGCGGCGGTCATGCACCGGACATCATCAAAGTCTGCGGCGAAGCCAATGTCCTGCCCTCCTCGACCAACCCAACGCGACCCTTTACCGTCAACACGATTGACGAGCATCTCGATATGTTGATGGTCTGCCATCACCTCAGCCCGTCGATTCCCGAAGATTTAGCATTTGCCGAGTCGCGTATCCGCCGGGAGACGATTGCCGCCGAGGATATTTTGCACGACCTGGGCGCGTTGAGCATGATGTCGTCGGATTCTCAGGCGATGGGGCGCGTCGGCGAAGTGATTATGCGCACCTGGCAGACCGCGCACAAAATGAAAGTTCAGCGCGGTAAGCTGCCCCTGGACACCGAGCGCAACGATAATTTCCGCGTCCGGCGCTACATCGCCAAATATGCCATCAACCCGGCGGTCACGCACGGCATCGCCGATTATGTTGGCTCAATCGAGGCCGGAAAATTGGCTGATATGGTGCTGTGGCGGCCTGCCTTCTTTGGCGTCAAGCCGGAGATGATTATCAAAGGCGGATTCATCGCCTACGCGCAGATGGGCGATCCGAACGCCTCGATTCCGACGCCGCAGCCGGTACATGGGCGCTATATGTTCGGCGGCTTCGGGCGCGCGATCTCCAGCACGTCCTATACGTTCCTCTCGAAAGCGGCCTATGATCACGGCCTGCATAAAGAGTTGAATCTGCATAAAATGGTCGCGCCTGTCGGCAAGTGCCGGGGGTTGACCAAAGCCGCCATGATTCACAACGACCTGCTGCCGAATATCAGTGTCGATCCCGAAACCTATGAGGTGCGCGTGGACGGCGAAATTTTGACCTGTGAGCCTGCCGAAGTTTTGCCGTTGGCACAGCGGTATTTTCTGTTTTAGATTTTAGCGGTTAGCTTTTAGCTGCTATGTTGCAAACATTTCACGCCAGAGGCTAGAAAGGCTTGTCCGATATTGAAAGTTGCTTAAAGTGAGGCCATAAAGGGTGATAACGTGTCATGCCTATACATCCTCTCCCCCCAGCCCCCTCTCCACTTCGTAGCGAGGGGGAGTCGAGTGCGTTTCAAGTCCCTCTTTGCGAAGCGGGGAGGGATTTAGGGAGGGGATTGACAGTTGAATATCGGACAAGCCTTAGAAGCCTACGGCGGCAAATACCCGCATCATCTTTGCAACAAAGCAGCTTTTAGCTCAATACATTGTGTGTTTAATCAACGATTTTCTGTAAGGGCATGGCGTACCGTGCGTTAATATAGTTGGCTAAAGAATATGCACTTCCAATCCCCCCAACTCCTGATGCTGCTACAATGGATGGACTCGGCCTTTCCGACAGGCACGTTCGCCCATTCTGGCGGGCTGGAAACCTACGCGCAGGCCGGAATCATCGAGACGGCGGGCGATCTGGCGCGGCTGATCGCGATGAAATTGGAAAGCGCGGCAGGAACGGATTTAATCATCGTTCACACAGCGCTCACAGCGGATAAAACGCAAATTTTGCGGCTCGACAATTTATGCTCGGTCTCGAAAATCGCGAAAGAAGCGCGCGAAGCCAGCGAAAAAATCGGACGGCGAATGCTCGTCAGCGTCATGAACCTGATCGAAAATGAGCCGCTTCAGTTTTATCAGGACGAGATCGCGGCGGGGCGCTGCGCTGGGCATCACGCGGTGGTGCATGGGCTGGCGTGTGGGGCGTTGGGCATTGAACCACGCGCGGCGCTGCTGACGTTTGCGTATGGGTTGGCGGCAAATCAAGCAACAGCCTCACTCAAGCTGATGAGCATCGGGCAGACGCAGGCGCAGGCGGTTCTCGGCGCAGCAGGCGGAGCGATTGAAGCCGCTGTCGAAACGGCATTGGCGCGCACACTCGACGATTTCGGCAGTTTTTCGCCCGGTCTTGACATTCGTGCCATGCAGCACGAAACTCTTTTCCGGCGCTTGTTTATTTCGTGAGGGATTTTTTTGAGCCTCTAAAGCTCATTTCGTGAGGGATAGTGTTATGGTTCAGGTCATCGAAAAATCATTCGAACGGCGCATTAACCGTCTCAAGCCGCTGGTGATCGGCGTCGGTGGGCCAGTCGGCGCGGGCAAAACCACGCTGGTCGAGAAACTGTGCAAAGCGATGTCGAAAAATCATCAGATCGCCGTCATCACCAACGATATTTACACCAAAGAGGACGCCGCCATTTTGACGCGACTCAGCGCGCTTGAGCCGGATCGCATCTACGGCGTCGAGACGGGCGGCTGTCCCCATACCGCCGTGCGCGACGACATTTCCGCGAACCAGGATGCGCTGGACGTAATGATGGAGCGCTTCGAGGGCAACCTGGACATTATTTTCCTCGAAAGCGGCGGCGATAATCTGGCGGCCTGCTTCAGCCCGGAATTAGTTGAGGTCGAATTTTATGTGATCGACGTGGCGGGCGGCGAAAAAATTCCGCGCAAGGGCGGCCCCGGCATCACGCGCTCCGACCTGCTGATGATTAACAAAATTGACCTCGCGCCCTACGTGGGAGCAAGCCTGGACGTGATGCAGCGCGACACGGAGCGAATGCGCGGCAGTCGGCCTTACGTGTTCACCGATCTGAAAAGCGGCGCGGGTTTGCCGACGGTCATCGAATGGATTGAAACGCGCCTGAAAACGCGCAACCAGCCATAAAATCAATCCTGCAATCTTCGTAGGGGCATGATGCTATCATGCCCTGTGGTGAAAACCCTACCGAAAAACCCAATACCCGACTGCTGCCGCGATCACATACGCGATCACCCCGGCGATCAATACGGCGCTAAATCCGCTGACCGTCGCCATCGCCATCGCGCCGACAGACCCGGCAACCGTCGTCACGCCGTTGACCGCCCAGGCCAGCGCAACTTGATTTTCGCTGATTTTTCCCACCAATTTCAACCCCAGCGGGAACGGCATCCCCATCAGCAGCGCCAGCGGCAGCAAACTCACCACCGTCACCCCGACGCGGCCTATCGTTGGCAGCGCCAATAAATTTTCGCTGACCAGAGGCCACGCAAACAGCCATATCACCACGACGATAATGATGCCGATTAGAGGCAGGCGCGGTGACGAAAGCCCCAGACGTTCCGCCAGCCAGCTTCCGACACCCCCGCCGACCAACAGCACCGCCAGCGTCGTCGTCACCGCCAGCGTCGGATGTCCGAGAAACAGCCGTGTCTGCTGGATGATCGCAATTTCAACGAGCATGAAGCCCGCGCCCAACGCCGCAAAATAAATTGGGAATAGGCGCGCACGTTGGCGCTGCGTGATAACCACCCCTAGCCCACCGACGACTAAAATCCCGCCCATCAACAGCATGAGCGGCTGCAAATCGGCGGGCAGGCCGCGCTCAAATTGATAAAAGAAGGGGTGATTGTCGGTGGAGGGCGAAATATCGGATTCGGATTCGGCAACGACTTCCGAAAATTCGCGCGTCCCGACTTCAATGGCGTCCAGCGGCGGCTGTGCCAGCGCTTCCGGCAGATAAAGCCCTGTAAAGCCGATGTCGCGGGCAATCGTGGCATAGACGATGCTGTCATCGCGGGTAAAAGCCTCGCTGCCAATCATCAGCAGCGGCGTCGGCCTGCCTGTTTGCGAATCGAGGAAAACCGCCATATGCCGCAATGCTTCGGAATCCGAGAGGCCGCGCGCACGGAACGCCGCCAGCGCCGTCGAAAGCGCCCGCGTCAGCGTCGCCTCGTCGTAGAGCGTCAGCGCAATATAGCCCGTCGGCGTCAGATGGTCAAGGTAATCCCCAAACGCCTCAACCGTATAAATCGTATTCTCCGTCAGGGCGTAGCCGATGCGTTCACTCGTCAGCGTGACCACCTGCGACAAAAAAATTAAGTCATAAAGCGTGCCTTCACGCCGGAGAATGCTGCGCCCCTCATCGACCAAAACGCGCACTGAGGGATCACCGTACAGTCCACCGTTATAATTGGCATATTTCTGCACCAAATCGACGCTGGCGGGATTGACCTCGACGGCGGTGACTTCCTGGGCGTTGCCGTGCAGCGCGAACCACACGTCCAACCCGCCCCCCGGCCCGATCAGCAACACGCGCGGCGGCTGATTGGTCGCAAAGGGAAAAAAACCGATATTGCGAATCAGCGAATTGTCGTTCGCCAGCGGCATGACCGAGGCCGCCGCGCCATCAATATAGAGGCGGTAGGGTTCGCCGTTTTGCGGGTCAACCAGATCGGTGCGCGCGAACGAATCCCAGCGCGTTTCGATAATTTTTCCACTCTGCAAGCTGGTCTGAATTGGCTTGGCGGTATTCAGATTCGAATAATCCAGCTTCAGCCACGAAAAGCCGACGTTCGCGCCAAAAATCAGCAGCGCAAAAATCACGAATACGGCCTGCAACACACGCCATCGCAGCGGATACAGGCCGACGAGAGTCAAGGTCAACGCCGCCACAAGCGCACTGTTGACCGGGCCAAGCGCGTTCATCAGCGGGATCGCCAGAATCGCGCCGACACCCGCGCCGACCAGATCAGCCATATAGAGCAGGCCGCTCCGATCCGCATTACGGCTAAAAATCGAGGCAAACGTCAAGCCGATGAAAAAATAGGGCAAAATCACCAGCGCAAAAATGACGCCCTGCACCCCAAGCATGAGCGCGATCAAAATCACCCACACCGAGAGCGCCGCCGCGATAACCCACATGGGCTGAATCGATTCCTGACGCAGCGCAGGCCGCCAAGTTGCAGCCGCCGCGCCCAGGCCGATGCCCAGCACCGCCAGCGACAAAATCGCGAACACGTAGGGCGGATAATAAACCGCTGAAAACAGCCGTGTCAGCGTAATTTCGAGCAGCAGGCTTGCGCCGGAAAGTAAAGCTAAACTGAGAAATCGAAAAGACACCAGCGCCTCACCGTTTCAGGCGCGGGTCGAGCGCGTCGCGCAGGCCATCGCCGAGGAAATTGAAGCCCATCACCGTGAACATAATTGCCAGCCCCGGAAAGATGCCGAGCCATGCCGATTGGCGAAAATAACCACGCCCTTCGGACAGCATACGTCCCCAACTCGGATCAGGCGGCTGTGTCCCCAGGCCGAAAAAGCTGAGAGCGGCTTCCGCCAGGATCGCGAATGCCAGACTCAGGCTGGTTTCGACGATGATCGGCGAGAGGATATTCGGAAAAATATGTGTGAACAAAATACGGATGTCGCCTGCCCCCAGCGCCCGCGCCGCCGTGATAAATTCTTCGTTGCGGACGGAAAGCACCGCACCGCGCGCGATTCGGGCGAAAATTGGCACATAGACGATGCCAATCGCGATCATGGCGTTGCCGATGCCTTTGCCCAGCGCCGCGAGGATGGCGATTGCCAGCAAAATCGCCGGAAAAGCATACAGCACGTCCATCGAACGCATAATCACTTCGTCAAGAATCCGGTTGCTGTAGCCTGCGACCATGCCCAAAATCGTGCCAACAGTTGCCGCAAGGCTTACCGAAATGATGCCGACCTGTAGCGACACCCGCGCGCCGTAGACGATGCGCGTAAACGTGTCGCGACCAAAATCGTCCGTCCCAAACGGATGCGCCAGCGACGGCGGCGCAAAACGGGCGCTAAAGTCCATCGCCTCCGGGCTATAAGCGGCGGTGTTCGGCCCTAATACCGCCATAAAAATGACCACGAACAGGACAAACGCCCCGAACATCGCCAGACGATGGCGAATCAGGCGGTAAAAAGCGTCCCGCCACAGCCCGCGTGAAGGCAGCGTTTGCGCCGCTTCGTTGATGTCGATTTTGGCTACTGTTGTCGAGGCCATAGGTCTTTCCGCCTGCTACGCATATTCGGACGACGATCAAGCATACTCGATATAACCATCAGCATATTCGATACGACCATCAGGCATATTCGATGCGAGGGTCAAGGAAAAAATAGAGCAGATCAACGATCAGGTTCACCACCGTCACCATAATGGCAACCGTCAGCACCGCGCCTTGCAGCATGGGGTAATCGCGATCCAGCACCGCATCCAGCGCCAGACGCCCCAGCCCCGGCCACGCGAACACCACTTCGACAATCACCACGCCGCTCAGGA
>Ga0268299_1002421_pt1 | contig 22417 bp, 17 predicted proteins | sample NOBtaG_FD_193484 | JGI IMG/M metagenome (GOLD analysis project Ga0268299, IMG submission 193484) | Activated sludge microbial communities from bioreactor in Nijmegen, Gelderland, Netherland - NOB reactor | ecosystem: Engineered > Bioreactor > Aerobic > Activated sludge | place: Netherlands... | reverse complement strand
GCCCGGCGTTCGTGCGCTGCCTCGACCTCGCGCGGAAGGTCGCCGCGACCGACGCGTCGGTGTTCATCACCGGCGAGACGGGCGCCGGCAAGGAGATGATCGCGCAGTACATCCATAGCCGGAGCCGTCGCCGCGCCCGCGAGCTGGTCGCCGTGAACTGCGCCGCGCTTCCGGAGGGCCTGCTGGAATCCGAGATGTTCGGCCACCTGCGCGGCTCGTTCACCGGTGCCGTCCGCGACAAGGCGGGTCTGCTCGAGACGGCGAACGGCGGCACGCTCTTCCTCGATGAGCTCACGGAGATGCCGCAGTCGCTCCAGGCGAAGCTCCTGCGGGTGATCCAGGACGGCGTCGTTCGGCGCGTCGGCAGCTCCACCACGTCCTCGGTGGTGAACGTCCGCTTCATCTCGGCGTCCAATCGCGACGCGGAGAAGGCGGTCCGCGACGGCGTGCTGCGTGAGGACCTGTTCTTCCGGCTCCGCGTCGTGCCCATCAAGCTGCCGGCGCTCCGCGAGCGGCAGGAGGACATCCCGCTCCTCGCCGAACACTTCATGCGGGCCTATTGGCGCCAGCACCGCGGAAAGGACACCCGTGTCCCGACGCTGACCCCGGACTCGATCCGCATGCTGCAGGCGCATCCATGGCCGGGAAATGTTCGGGAGCTCCAAAACGCGATCGAGCACACGGTCGTCCTCTTGGAGCCGGGGCAGTCGGTCGAGCCTTCCGATATCCCGTTGCACGGGACGCCGGTCCCGGGCATCCCCGTGGTGGTGCCGGACTCGGGGGCGGCGGGGGACGATGGGATCTCGCTACAAGAGAGTTACCATGTCGCGCGCGAACGTGTGATCTCCCAGTTCGAGCGTCGTTATCTTACTGAGCTGGTGCGGGCAGCCGAGGGCAACATGTCCAAGGCAGCCCGCCTCGCCGGTGTCGACCGTACCACGTTGTACCGCCTCATGGAGCGTCACGGCCTGCAGCGCGACGCCGTGAATCCGAACAGGAGCTGAGTTGACCGATCGCGCAGTGAGCACGGAGCGGACTCTTCGGCAGGGGCGGATCGCCCCGGCGCCGAAGTCTTCGGCCGTCCTGCTCACGGCCGAGATCGATCCGCTGATCGCGAAGTCGACCGACGAGGTGATGCGCGGCTGGGCGCAGGCCTTGGGCAAGTCGTTCGATGCGGCCGAGACGCGGAGCGTGCTGGACTGGCTGGCGCGCTCGATCGATTTCGCCTCGCGCGGAGGCATCCCGGAGCGCGGACAGGGGGCGAGTGCCCTGAGTCGGTTCCTGCTCGAGCGCACGGCCTCGGTGTTGCTGAGCCTGCTGGAGACGGATCCGAGCACCGACCGTGCGAGTGCGATCCGCTTCATGAAAGCCATCGACACCGTCCGTCGCGCGATCGAGCCCGATTGGGACCAGTACTTCTCGTCGCAGCTCTCGGGTCCGGACGGCTTGAATCTCGTCGTCGAGGTCGCGCACGACATCCGCTCCCCGCTCACGTCCATCCGCTGCTTGGCGGAGACGCTCGAGCGCGGCTCCTCCGGCGCCGTCAACGACGTGCAGCGTCGCCAACTGCGCTTGATCTACAGCGCCTCGCTGGGCCTGAGTTCGATGGCCAGCGACGTGATCGAGATCGCGCGCCGCGGGGACCAGCTGGCGGAGCAGGAGCCGGTCCCGCTCTCGATCGCCGAGACGATCGAGTCGACCGTGGACATGGTCCGGCCGATCGCGGAGGAGAAGGGTCTGTTCGTGCGGTTCGCGCTTCCGGCGTCGGACCAGCGCCTGGGCCGGCCGATCGCCCTGGGTCGAGTGCTGCTGAACCTGGTGACGAACGCGCTGAAGTTCACCGACGAGGGCGGGGTGGAGATCATCGCGCGCGCGACCGGCATCACCACCGTCGAGTTCTCGGTGAAGGACACCGGACGCGGGATCAGCGACGAGGCGCTGGCGAGCCTGTACCAGCCGTTCCGTCGCGCCAGCGGGCGCTCGGCGCGGTCGGGCTTCTTCTTCTCCGGGACGGGACTCGGACTGGCGATGTGCCGGAAGATGCTGGAGGCGATGGGGTCGGAACTGCACTACGAGACGACCGCCGGCGAGGGGACGCGGTTCTACTTTGAGCTCGAGCTCCCCCCCGTTGCGATGATGTGAGTCGCGGAGGTGTGGCCCGCCCTCCACACCGGCACGTGAACGCACCACAATTGACCCGTTTCTGATACCACCTAACACGCTACCGTACAAGAAGTTAGGGTACGGGTACACGTGGTGCCACTCGCGGCACAGGTTGTGCACGTTGCTGTTCCGCGATGACTACTCTCGACGTCGAATCCGCGCGTCTCTGGACGCGATCGTCCGCTAGGACCAGTTCGTTGCCGTCGGATCATCCGCATCGGCGCGAGCGGGCTCGCCGGGTGCTCAATGTCGTGGTGGCGGCCATCGGGCTGGTGCTCGCGGCGCCGATCATGCTGGTCATCGCGATCGTCCTGAAGCTGACCTCTCCCGGCCCGGTCTTCTACAAGCAGACCCGCGTCGGTCTTTGCCTACGCTCGTCCACAGGTGGCAACCATCGCCGCAAGGTCGATCTCGGTGGCCGGCCCTTCACGATCTTCAAGTTCCGCACGATGCGGGCGGCCCGTCCGGGTGAGGAAGTGCAGGTCTGGGCCTCGGCGTCCGACCCCCGCATCACCAAGTTCGGCAACTTCCTGCGCCGCACCCGCCTCGACGAACTGCCGCAGCTGATCAACGTCCTCCGCGGCGAGATGAACATCGTCGGCCCGCGCCCCGAGCAGCCGGAGATCTTCAAGAACCTCCGCAACGAGGTCGTCTCGTACCAGGCGCGTCAGCGGGTCCGCCCGGGCATCACGGGCCTGGCGCAGATCACCCTGCAGTACGACTCCTGCGTCGACGACGTGCGCAAGAAGGTCCAGGCCGACCTCGAGTACATCGAGTCGCAGTCGTTGCTCGAGGACCTGCGCATCATGGCGCTCACCGCGCCCGTGATGCTGTTCCGCAAGGGCTCGCGCTAACGCTCGCGAGCGCTCCGCACTCCACGACCGACCCCCGCGACCGACCAGTCATTCTCATGACTGGTCGGTTCGAGTATTCTCCCCTCCGTGAGCCACCCCTCGACCCCGATCGACCGCGTGCCGCGACCGGCGACGACCTGGCGGCGACTCGCCGTCACGGTCCTCTTTGCCGTCGGCACACTGGTCGCCGCGGACCGCGTCGCGTGGTGGCTCGCGCCGCCGGCGCACCTGCGGGAGGTCGAGGATGCCATGCGGGAGCTCGAGACCGGCGACCCCACAGTGCTGGCCATCGGCTCGAGTCACGGCCGCACGTTCGCGGTCATCGACGATTCGATCCGCGCACGCAGCGCGGGCCGCGAGCGCATCCTGGCGGTCCCGGTCGAATGGGGGAAGCTCACGGCGTACGCCTGGGTCCTGCGGCATCGCTTGCTCCCGGTCCTCGACGAGACCGATGCGGACGGCAGGCCACGCCGTCGCTCGCTCCGTCGCGCCATCATCATCACCGAGTGGTGGGACTCCTGCCCGTACGGGTCGCCGCTGCGCAACCTGCCCGCGCGCTCCTGGACCTGGCAGCACTACATCGCTGACGTCCGGCAGCACGGACTGACGGCGTACAACAACAACTTCCTCGGTTACCGCTGGAGCCGGTTCTGGCATGGATCGGCACTGGTGCAGGACCGGGGGCAGCGACGACTCCTGACCGCGGTGCGGCAGCGGCTCGCGCCGGCGTCGGCCGAGGCGCAGCAGGCGAACTTCGAAGTCCAGACGGCGATGTGGCGCAAGATGGTTGAGGACGGCGCCAGCTGCATCGGCAGCGCACCGGAGATGGACGCGCTCGACTGGATGGTCGACACCCTGCAGGCCCGCGGGCTCGAGGTCACCGTCCTGCTGTATCCGCGGATGCCCGCGACGCTGTCGGAGCGCGCCAAGGCCACGACGCTGCCACAGTTCGCCGAGTTGGTCCGCGCGGCCGTCGGCCCGAAGGGAGTGTCCGTGATCGACCTCACGACGTCGGCGCCACTCACCGACGCGGATTTCGGCGCGGACTTCGACCACATCGTCCGCGCCGGGAACGCGCGGCTCGCCGGCTGGGCGCTCGACGGGCCCTTCCGATTCCTGCTGGAGTCGCGGCCGTGAGCCTCACCGGCGTGGCCTTCGCCCTGTTCCTGCCGCTCGTGCTCGGGGCGTACTGGCTCCTGCCGAGGCGCGCCGTGCTGCAGAACGCGGTGCTCCTCCTCGCCAGCCTGGGGTTCTACCTGAGCTGGTCACCCGAGTGGCTGCTGCTGCTCATCTTCGGCACTGTGTTGGACTTCGGGCTGGCGCAGGTCGTCGCCGATGAGCGGCGACCGACCGGCGTGCGGCGCCTCGCGCTCGGCGTCGCGGTCGCCGCGAATCTCGGCGCGCTGCTCTGGTTCAAGTACGTGGGGTTCCTGACGGACGCGATGCACGCGCTGTTCGCGGCCGCCGGGCTGCCCTCGTCCGCGACCGCGATGGCCGTGGTGCTGCCGCTGGGCCTCTCGTACTACACGCTCATCCGCATCGGGTACCTGCTCGACGTCCACCATCGGCGCATCGCGCCCTCGCGGTCGCTGCTCGAGTTCGCGACGTTCGTGATGTTCTTCCCGCAGATCATCGCCGGTCCGATCACGCGTGCCGGGCGCATGCTGCCACAGCTGCGCGATGCGCGCCGGCTCGACCCGACGCGCGTGGCCCAGGGTGCCAATGCGTTCCTCCTCGGCTGGTGGATGAAGGGCTACCTCGCCGACTGGATCGCGCCGGCGCTGGTGGAGCCCGTCTTCGCGGACCCCGGAGCCGCCGGAGCCGCGGCCCACTGGCTCGCGCTCGGCGGCTACGCGGTGCAGGTGTTCGGGGACTTCGCTGGCTACAGTCTCCTGGCGATCGGCGTGGCCGCGCTGTTGGGCCTGGAGCTTCCGGTGAACTTCGACCGTCCGTTCCTCAGCCGCAGCATGCCGGAGTTCTGGCGGCGATGGCACATCAGCCTCAACACCTGGCTGTTCGACTACCTCTACGGGCCATGGGTGACCGGCACGGGCTGGCTGCGTGGCCGGATCGCGCTCACGCTGGTGCTCGTGTTCGCCCTTTCGGGGCTCTGGCACGGGGCCCGCTGGACCTTCGTGGTCTGGGGGCTGCTGCACGGCCTCGCACTCGCCGTCCACCATGGCTGGGACACCTGGTACCGCGCCCGCTGCCGCGTCGATCGGCGTTGGGTGACGGCGCGCAAGCACGCCGCCTACGCGCTGGCGGCGTGGCTGCTCACGCAGGCGTGGTTCCTCGGCAGCCTCATCCTGTTCCGGGCCGAGGACCTCGGGAGCGTCGGTCGGTTCCTCCGTGGCTTGCTGGGACAGGGGACCGGCTTCCCGGCGGAGATGGACGCGATCACGCTCGTCAATTGTGCGGTCGCCTTCGGGTTCATCGTCGTCCACCACCTCCTGGCGCTGCCCGCCGCCGAGCGCGTCCGCAGCCTGGGCGCGCGGACGCCGGCCGCGCTGCGCGGGATCTTCTACGGCGGCGTGATCGTGTGGCTGCTCGTCTTCGCACCGCTCGGGCGCGGTACATTCATCTATGCCCAATTCTGATGCCGAGCTCCGTCGGCTGATCATCGATTGGCTCGACGATCAGTACCACTTCGGTGATGCGGAACAGTTGATACGGGACGACGAGCAGTCGTTCCTCGAGACCGGCGTGCTCACGAGCCTCGGGTTCGTCCAACTGGTGCTGTTCCTCGAGCAACGGCTGGCGATCACGTTGGACCGCGCCGCGCTCACCCGGGAGAACTTCGACGGGATGGGACGCGTCCTGCGGCACCTGCGCGCGCATCTGGGCCCCGCGTCCGCGTGAACACGCCGTCGATCGTCTGGCAGCCGGATCCGGCCCGGGCGGCGGCATCCCAGCTGGCGAGGTTCCAGCAGTTCGTCGAAGCGCGGCACGGCCTGCGATTCTCGACCTGGGCGGAGTTCCACCGTGATTCCGTGGTGTCGTTCCGCCGCTTCTGGTCGGACTTCCTGGAGTGGAGCGCCGTGCGCCGCGCCGGGTCGGCGGAGCCCGTGTGCGACGGCGATACGATCGAGCGCGCCCGATTCTTCCCGGCGCTCCGCCTGTCCTACACCGGCACGGTGCTCGACGGCGGCGGACAGCCGGACGCGGCGGTGGCGATCGTGGAGTGCCACGAAGCGGAGACACCGACGGCGGCGCTCCAGGTACGCGAGGTGACGCGTGGTGAGCTGCGGCGGGACGTCGCGCGCATCGCGCAGGCACTCGAGGCCCAGGGCATCGGGCCCGGTGACCGCGTGGTCGCGCTCGCGGCGCATGATGCCGACACGATCGCCGTCGCCCTCGCCGCGACAGGGCTCGGTGCGACCTGGTCGTCCTGCGGACCCGAGCTCGCGAACGAGGCCGTGCTCGCGCGCTTCGGGCCGCTGGAGCCGGCCGCCTTCGTGGTGACCGGCCAGTATCGCTCCGGCGGCGTCCGCCACGACCTGCTCGCCCGGGCGCGCGAGGTCGCAGCGGCGCTGCCGACACTGCGACTCACGCTGGTCACAGGGGCGGCGGCGGACGCCGCCGTCACCCGCGACGCGGCGCAGTGGCCGCATCACCTCGTCGCGCTGGCGCAGTTGATGGCGGGGACGGAAGCCGTCACGCGCGACTGGACCTTGTTGCCCTTCAACCAGCCGCTCTTCCTCCTGTTCTCGTCGGGCACCACCGGCGCACCCAAGGCAATCGTGCACGGTGCCGGCGGGACGCTGCTCGAGCATCTCAAGGAGCACCGGCTGCACGGCGACCTCGGCCCAGGCGATCGGCTCTACTACCAGACCACCTGCGGCTGGATGATGTGGCATTGGACCCTCTCCGGCCTCGCGACCGGGGCGGCGATCGTCACCTACGACGGGTCGGTGGCCACTCCCGACGCCTCCGCGCTCTGGCGTCTCGCCGCACGCACCGGAGTGACCGTGCTGGGAGCGTCGCCGGCCTTCTGGCAGTACACGCGTGATTCCGCGGTGTCACCGCGCACGCTGGGCACCACGCAGCTGCGCGCCCTCGCGTCCACCGGCTCCATGCTCGACGACCACTGGTACGACTGGGCACGCCGGGAGGTCGGCGAGATCCCGCTCATGTCGATCTCCGGAGGGACGGACATCATCGGCTGTTTCGTGCTGGGGAACCCGACCTTGCCCGTGTACCGCGGCGAGAGTCAGTGCGTGAGCCTCGCGCTCGATGTACGCGCCCTGGCGGACCCCGCCGGTGGACCGGACGAACTGGTGTGCGGGACACCGTTCCCGTCGCGACCCCTGGGTTTGCTGCACGACCACGACGGGTCCCGTTTCCACGAGGCCTACTTCGCCGCGCACCCGGGCCTCTGGACGCACGGTGACTTCATCGAGCTCACCGCACGGGGCACGGCGCGTATCCTCGGTCGCGCCGACGCGGTGCTCAAGGTGAAGGGGGTCCGCATCGGGCCGGCCGAGATCACCGGCATCGCGCGCCGTCTCCCCGAAGTCCGTGACGCCATGGCCGTCGAGCAGCGCCACGCCGACTCGCCGGGCGGAAGCCGGATCGTGCTGCTCGTGGTCCTGCAGGACGGCGTCGCCCTCGATCGCGCCCTGGTGCATCGCATCAAGCGCGCGATCCGGGACGGCGCATCCGCGGACCACGTGCCCGCGGTGGTCGCGGCGATCCCCGAACTGCCGACCACCCTCAACGGCAAGCTCTCCGAGCGCGCGGCTCGCGAAGCCCTGGCGGGCCAGGTGCCCGTGAACCGCGCGGCGATCCGGAATCCCGAGGTCCTCGACCTGATCCGGGCTTTGCCGGAGGCCTCGCGGGACCACCCCGCGTGATCCGACACGGGGTTCCGTGACCGTCGCGGTTCGGTCAGAGTCAGACCGCTGCGGGTCCGGATTTGCATAGTACGGGGCGTTGGGCCGCGCGCCGGCTGGAAGGGGCTCTCCCTAGGCGGGTGTCGGCTGTTCGGCCCCCAGCGGCCGACGAGTCCAAAACGCCTGAAGAATCACTATAACTCCTTGCATTTCAATATCTTGCGACGTTGCATCGCCGCGTATGGTGCGCAGATCTTCGCTGTCGCCTCCTGTGGCGGCGGTGCATCGCTGTGGGTCCATTGTGAGCGCTGACGTGCGTGGTCTGTCGGACCGGATCTTCGCCACGGACCGCTGGGGCTTCACTCCCCTGCTCTGGGTCGCGTTGGTGATCGGAGTCGCGTTGCGGGTGATCTCCTTGGACAGCTTCCCGCCGCCGATGCTCGACGAGGGTGGCTGGCCACTGTCGGTGCGCGAGTGGGCGACGGAAGGGCTGGTGACCTACGACTTCCACACCGCGCCCGGCTACCACGTGATCCTCGGGGCGATCTTCGAACTGGCCGAACCGACGCTGATCGTGGCGCGTCGGTTCTCCGCGCTGCTCAGCGTCGTGACGCTGGGCCTGTTCTGGTGGACTGCCCGGCGATTGGTGGATTCGCCGCGCACCGCCGCGTGGGCGACGGTGCTGTGGGCGACCTGTTTTCCCGCGATCGACATCGGCCGGCGCGCGCTGATCGAACCGATCCAGATGTTGTGGCTCATCGGGCTGCTTGCGGCGCTCACGATGACCGGCGCGTGGGCGGGACCCGTGATCGCATTGCTCACCGCGGGCCTGCTGCTCACCAAGGCCAACGCGATCGCGCTGCTGCCGGTGTTCGCGGTGGCCGTCTGGTGGGACTCGCATCCCGCCGTCGCCGCGCGCACGAAGCAGAAGTGGGCAGGCCTCGGCGCGGGTCTGGCCGTGGCGGCGCTGGGATTCGTGCTGCTCTACCTGAGCGATCCCGGCGAGTTCGCGCGCGGATGGGGGCCGACGATGGAGAAGCCGTCGCTCGCCAGCGCGGCGCCGCTGCTGCGGGCAGGACGGTTCGTCCTCGACCCCGTGCTGATCCTCGACGGCATCGACTTCCTCGCCACGCAGACGCCGTTCCTGCTCGTGCTCGGCAGCATCGGCGCGCTGCGCGCGGTCCGCGAGCGCGAGCAGCTGGCAGCGGCGGGATGGTTGCTCGTCTTCCTCCCCTTCCTGCTGGTGCAGGTGCTGCAGTCGCCGCAGTACTTCTCCGTGCTCTATCCGGCGATGGCGCTCTGCGCCGCGACGCTGCTGACGTCCGTGTTGCGGTCGGAGCCACGCGTGTTGGCGTGGCCGACACTCGCGCTGGCGCTCACCGTGAGTGACGGCCTCGGCCGGTCGGCGGGTGCCATGCTCACCGTGCACCGCGTGGACGCCGCATCGGTGGCTTGGCTGCGGGAGAACGTGCCGCGGGACGACCGTGTCATCGGCGCGCCGTTCCTGCTGATGCAGCTGGAGAGCACGCCGAGTTCGCTCTTCCGCCTGGGCGACCTGCCGTGGGTGCCCACGCCAGCGCGCGTGGCGCAGGCGGGCGCGCAGTGGGTCGTGATCGACCGCGACGAATGGCGTCCGCGGCTCGAGGAGCGCGGATTCGACTCCACCGCGGTGGCCGACACGTTGCGCGGCTGCTGCGCGCTGGTGCACTCCGATGCCTACGTCTGGGTCTATCGCGTCCGGCCGACACCCTGACCCCGTCCCTTCCTCCATTGTCATCCAGCCCTTCCGCCATGCAGGTCGCACCGTTCCGCGGTGACGCGTCCGAGTGGGACGCGTTCGTCAAGCGCCAGCCCGACTGGACGCATTTCCATCTCGCGGGTTGGCGCGACGTCATGCGCCGCGCGTTCGGGCACGAGTGCCCGTACCTCGAGGCGCGGGGCGCCGACGGCGCGCTGGCGGGTGTGTTGCCGCTCGTGCGCGTGAAGTCCGCCCTCTTCGGCCACTATCTCGTCTCGATGCCGTTCGTGAACTACGGCGGACCGCTCGGTGACGCCGAGGCCTGCCGGGCGCTGATCGCCCACGCCGACGCCATGGGACAGCGCGACGGCGTGAAGCTGTTGCAGCTGCGCGCGCGTCGCGAGTTGCCGACGGCGCTTCCGGCGGGACACCAGAAGATCACGGTCCTGATCGACATCCCGGAGGGCGGCGGTGCCGACGGGCTCTGGAAGCAGCTCTCGCACAAGATGCGCACCAAGATCCGCAAGCCGCAGAAGGAGGGTGTCGAGGTGCGGTTCGGCCTCGACCAGCTTGCGCCGTTCTACGATGTGCTCGCGCACAACATGCGCGACCTCGGCACGCCGGTGCAGTCGCGGAAGTTCTACGAGGTGATCGCCGAGACGTTCGGCGAGAGCGTCTGGTTCGCCTGTGCCTACCTCAATGGACAGGCGGTCTCCGGAGGTTGCGGGTTCGTGTGGCGGGACGAGATGGAGATCACCTGGTCGTCCTCGCTGCGCACCAGCACGTCGTTCCGCCCCGGGTACCTCCTGCACTGGTCGTTCCTCGAGCGCGCCGCCAACGAGGGGATGCGCATCGCCAACTTCGGCCGCAGCACGCCAGGCAGTGGCACGCACGAGTACAAGCAGCAATGGGGCGGACGCGACGAGCAACTGTGGTGGTACTTCCGCTCCGCGACCGGCGAGGCCAGCACGCCGTCGCCCGATGACGGCAAGTTCTCGTGGGGGCCGCGCCTCTGGCGGAAGCTCCCCGTCGGCGTCGCGACGAAACTCGGTCCGTGGATCGTGCGGTCCATCCCGTGATCGCACGGGTCCTCCCGCCGGCGCACTCGGCGCTGACCCTGGCGGCGATCCTGCGCGGCGTGGCGAGCTCGGTGACCGGCGACCCGGCGGGTGCGCTGCGCGCCCACCTGCGCGCACGCGCCGGGGTCGAGCAGGTGCTGCTCACCGACAGCGGGACCTCGGCGCTGCGGCTCGCGATCGCCACGGCGGTCGCCCGCGCGCCGGGCCGGCCGATCGCGATCCCCACGTGGGCCTGCTACGACGTGCTGTCCGCGGCGCTCGGTTCCGACGCCGCACTCGTGTTCTACGACCTCGATCCCGAGACACTGGCACCGAGCACCGAGACGATCGCGCGGTTGGCCGCCGCGGCACCGGCGGCCGTGGTGCTCGTGCACGCCTTCGGTGTCCCCATCGACGTCGCGGCGCTCCGTCGGCAGCTCCCGCCGGAGGTCCGGATCGTGGAGGATGCGGCGCAGGCATGGGGGACCACACTCGACGGACGTTCATCTACCAGTGGCGGCGATGACGCAGTGGTGAGCTTCGGTCGCGGCAAGGGCATCACGGGGGGCAGCGGAGGTGCCTTGCTGCGCCGTTCCGCCGCACCCGCGTTCGCTGCGGAGGCCGAAGCCGCGTCGCTGGCGGACTCGGGAGCGCTCGGGCTGCGCGATGCGGTCGCGTCCGCGGCGCTCTGGCTGTTGACGCACCCGACGATCTACGGCATCCCGGCATCGATCCCGGCCTTGAAGCTCGGGGAGACACACTTCAAGCACCCGCACCCTGCCGCCGCGATGACGCGCGTGGCCGCAGGGATCGTCGCGGCGTCGATCACGGCGGCCGACCGCGCGGCCGCGATCCGCCGCGACCACGTGGCGGCCCTGCGGCAGTCGCTCGCGCGCCACGACGGCGTGCGCTTCATCCACACACGCGACGGCGCGCTGCCGGGATGGTTGCGCCTGCCGCTGCTGGCCCGCGACGCGGCGACCCGCGATGCCTTGCTCCGCCGCGGGAGGTCCCTCGGCCTTGCGGCGAGCTATCCGCGCCCGTTGCCGGCGCTCGCGCGCGAGCTCGGCGTGGTGGTGCGACTCCTGCATGGTGACGAGGGGGCGCAGGTGCTCTCGGAGCGTCTGTTCACCGCGCCCACCCATGGGCTGCTGACCACGCGGGACCTGGCCCGAATCACCGACGTCCTGTCGGCGGCCTGATCCTACCTTGACCGCTTCAACCTCCGTCCGCCTTCGACCTCCAGTGCGCCAACCCCGAGCCCCAGGCCACGAACGCATCGAGCGCGATCCCCGCCGGCACATTCAGGCGCGGCGCGCTCGCCCAGTCCGTGTGCGCCGTGACGTCGCGGCCGGCGAGGGTCCACGCACCCAGATAGCCGACCGCCCGCGTGGCGGCGGCGACGCGAGTGTCCCATCGCCCGTAGGGGTACGCCAGCCAGCGCGGACGGCTCCCGAGTTCCTGTTCGAGCGTCGTCGCGCACGCGCGGAGCTCTTGGTCGAGTTCGGCATCGCTGAGGCGTGGCAGGGTGCGGTGCGTCACCGAGTGCGCCTCGAGCCGCAAGGACTCCGAGCGCGAGGCGCGCAGCAGATCCCAGGTCGCCGGCCGACACTGTGCGGCGACGGCATCGGGGACCGCCGGCTCGCCGGCGAGGATCGCCTCGGCGTCCCCGCGCAGGTCTTCGATGAATCGGGTGCGGCGCGCGGCGTCGGTGGCCGCGCCCGCCGCGGCGGGCAGGTCCCACCAGAACGGACGCGCGTCCCCGGGGTAGCCGGACGCCACGAACACCGTCGCGGGCAGGCCGAGTGCACGCAGCACGGCGAGCCCGTGCGTCATCGCGCCGACGTACGCGTCGTCGAAGGTGACCGCGGCCAGTCCGCGGACCGACCGGCCGCTCGAGACGCGGGCGTGCAACTCGTCGAGCGTGATGACCGTGAAGTGCGTCGCGAGCCAGGCCATCTGCGCCTGGAAGTCGCTGCGGGCGAGATGCAGTCCCTTGTCCTCCGCGACGACCGCACCCTCCACGACGTTGTGGTAGCAGAGCACCAACGCGCCGGGTCGCAGCCGACGCCCGATGGTCGCCGGACCGGCGTAGCGGATGGCGCCGTAGACGACGTCGCGCAGCAGGCTCATCATCCGAAAATGCCATCTTCACCCGCCGAGTGCGAGCGGTCGTCGCGCGTTCGGCTCCTGACCGTGCCCTCATGAGCACCAGTCCGACCCGATCGCACCGACTCCGTGTCCTGCACATCGTGCCCGACATGGGGGTCGGCGGCTTGCCACGTGTCGTCGAAACCCTGTGCCGCACCACCGACCCCGCCCGCTTCGAGGTCGGCGTGCTCACGCTGAACTTCGCCGGCGAGCTGGCCGAGGCGCTCGCCGCCGCCGGCTACGCGACGCACGACCTCCCGCGTCCGGGGAAAGGTCCCGACTACGGCGCGTCGCGGCGCGTCGCGGCATTGCTGCGGCGCGAGCGCGTGGACGTGGTGCACACCCACAACACGCAGGCGCTCATGCACGGCGGACTCGGGGCGCTCTTCGCCGGAGTCCGGACGCTCATCCACACGGACCATGCGCGCCCGTTCCCGGACGCCCTGAAGTACATGGTCATCGAGCGGGTGCTGTCGACGCTGGCGTACAAGGTCGTCGGCGTGTCCGAGCACACCACGGACGCGCTGCACCGCTACGAGTGGATCCCGCGCGCCAAGCTCTGCACGATCCCCAACGGCATCGAGCCCGGCCTGTTCGACGGGTCCCGCTCCCGCGAGGAGGTACGCGCCGCCACGCGCGCGTCGCTCGGCATCGCCGCGGATGCGGAGGTGCTGCTGATCGGGGCACGGCTCGAGGAGCAGAAGGGCATCACGTACCTGCTGCAGGCCATGCCGACGATCCTGGCCGCGCGCCCCAATGCGCGGCTCGTGATCGCCGGCACCGGCACGTTGCGCAGCGCGCTCGAGGCGGAGGCACAGGCGCTGGGGGTCAGCGGACAGGTGCAGTTCCTCGGGGTCCGGCTGGACATGCCCGCCCTGCTGGTGAGCGCCGACCTGTTCATGCTCCCGTCCAACTGGGAAGGGTTGCCGATGATCGTTCTCGAGGCGCTTGCGGCGCAGTGCCCGATCATCGCGACGGCGGTCGGCGGCGTGCCCAGTGCGGTGCGGGCGGGCGAGTCGGGGGTGCTGGTGCCGCCGCGCGATCCGGCGGCGCTCGCGCGTGCGGTCATCGCCCTGCTGCAGGACCCGCGGGAGCGCGCGCGCTTGGCGACGGGTGGGCGGGCCGTGTTCGATGCACACTTCAGTGCCGCGGCGATGGCGCGTCAGTACGAGGCCCTGTACACGCGGCAGGCACGATGACGACGCCACCGCCGGGGGACCCGACGCTGAGTTTCGTCGTCCCCGCATTCAACGAAGCGGAGTACATCGGCAAGGTGGTGCGTGCCATCAAGGCTCACGTCCCGCCCGGCGAACGCTACGAGATCGTGGTGGTCGACAACGGGTCGACCGACGCGACGGCGTCACTCGCCGCCGCCGAGGGCGCGCGGGTGCTGCCGTCGAAGGCGCGCACGATCGCCGCCGTGCGCAACGAGGGCGTGCGTTCCACCCGGGGCAGCACGCTCGTGCTGCTCGATGGCGACTGCCTGCTCACCGAGGAGTGGGCGGCGGAGTTCCCCGCCGTGGTGGCCGAGGTGCGGGCGACGCCGCTCGCACTCGCGGGGTCGCACCCGGTGCCGCCGGCGGACGAACACGTGTTCCTCTGGAAGCATTGGTTCATCCCGTTCTTCCAGCACGAGGACACGTCGCACATCGGATCGGCGCACATGATCTGCACCCGGGCGACGTTCGATCGCGTGAACGGGTTCGACGAGCGTCTCGTGACCGGCGAGGACTTCGACTTCTGCACGCGCGTGCGGGCGGCGGGCGGGCGGGTGCTGGTGAAGCTCCGCATGCGCGTCGAGCACCACGGCTTCCCGCGAACGCTGGGGCATTTCCTGCGTCGTGAGCGCTGGCACGGGCGCGGCGACGTGTCGTCCCTCGGCGCATTCCTGGGCTCGCGTGTCGCGGTGCTGAGCGCGGCCTTCGCCGTCGCGCTGACGGCCGCGGTGGTCCTCTCGCTCACCGGGGCCTGGGCGTGGGCACTCGGGGCGGTGTCGGCGGCGTTGGCGATCAACCTCGCGGCCGCAGCGGCGCGATTCCGCCATGCCGGGCCCCGCGCGATGTTGATCGCGACGGGGCTCTTCAGCGTCTACTTCCTCGGGCGGGCCCTCTCGGTCGTCGACGCCCTGCGCCGACGCCGCTAGGGCCGCGGGTCAGAGCGGGCGCCCGGTCATCTCCGGCGGCGGCTGCACCCCGAACATCCGGAGCACGGTCGGCGCCACGCTGAGCAGCGGCACCCGCTGCGGGGTGGCCTGCGGCTTCACGCCGGGCTCGCGCACCCAGAGGATGCCGTCGGGATGGTGCATGCCGCTCTTGAGGCTCTCCACCTGGTAGAAGAGGCGGAAGAACGGGATCTGCTTGCCGAGGGCCGTGTGCTCCAGCACCGCGTCCGGCGGCAGCTGCTCCCAGATGCGGCAGCCGGTGTAGACCGACGGGCCGCTCTCGTGCATCACGTTCATCGCTGGCTTGCCGTTCACCTGCAGCGAGCGCAGGAGCCGGGCGCCCTCGATGGCGTTGGCCTCGGTGTCGAAGTGCACGTGGAACTCCTCCGACATCACGGGCGCCACCTGGTACTTCCCCGGGGCTCCCAGCCATTCCATCACGCGATCGAACACCCGGGCACGGTAGAACGTCTTGCCGCCGATGTCCTCGTAGATGAGGCAGGGCTGCTGGCCGAGCGCCGACGAGAGGATGAGCGTGGTGTCGGTGCCCGCCATGTCGATCGCCTCGCCGACGATGCGATCCATCTCCTGGTACCCGAAGAGCACCGCGCCGCCGAACTCCTTCCGGTGGTCCTCGGTGGGCTTGACCTTGAACGGCTCCGGGTCCATGTCGCGCCAGTGCGCGTGCTGGAAGTGGGCGGTGCTGTTGATGAAGAACGTCGAGAACTGCGGCTTGAGCTCGCGGTAGTACGAACGGAACACGTCCCACTGCAGCTTGTCGAGGATGGTCGCGCGACGCCACTTGGCCTGCTTGTTCACGCGCTCGAGCAGGAGCTGCTTCGCGATGGCGATCGCCGTGCGGAGCCGCAGGCCGTGCGTGACCATGAACTTCACGAAGGACACGTAATCGCCCATCGACAGGGGCACGCGGTCGTTCGTGTACTCCTGCACGTTCTGGCGGACGAACCGGTAGAACGGCTGGAGCGACTCCGGGTACGGGCGCGCCTCGGCCGCCCAGGGATCCGGCAGCACGGCGCCGTTGATCGGCAGGTCCACCCGCTGGTTCATGCTGCCGCAGACCCAGACCGTCAGCCCCGCATCGGAGAGGATGTCCCACAGGCACTTGTTCTCGAGCTTGTGCCCGTCCCCGAGGTGGAAGATGCCGTGCTGGTCGTAGGACAGGCCCGAATGGACCGTGACCCACTGGATCCAGGGCTCGAGGTTCGGCGCGGCCTCCTCGGCGTCCGAGATGAACACCCGCGACTCATCCCGCAGCCGACGGAAGTTCGGAAGCTCGCCCTGGGCCATGAAGCCCTCGATCAGCTTCGGGCTGAGTTCGTTGAACTCGAGCAGGATGACCTTCTTGTCGCGCAGGACCTGCGTGGTCGCCTTGCGCGGCGCGTCGACTCGGACCGTGGTGGACACCGTGCTTCCCTCGGAGTGCAGGACTGGAACCTGGGGGGAGGTTGAACAACCTAGGAATAGTAGCAAGAACTACGCCGCCCATGTCGGCGCGGCCGGGTGCGGACCGCACATGTCGGCTCCGCCCGGACGACGACGCAACTGTGCCGTACATCACATGGATTCCGCTTGTACTGCGTCGCTTCCACGAGGCGGCTCCCCGACCCGCGGCGGCGGCGGCGTCCCGGGTGACATCGTTCCCGGGGCGGTCGTCTGTCTCTCAGTGCCGGAGTGCGCCGGGGCGACAGGTGTTACACGATTCCGGCACGATTCCTGATGGATGCGTGATTTACCGAACGCTATGTTGAGCGAGCGCGCGAACGGTCGACCAGACGCGACGCGCACGACCATCGCGTTCGTCCCCTGTGCGTGAGGTTCCTCGATGTCGGTTCATTCCACCGCCCTCCCTGCGACGCCGCGTCGCACGGCCCTCCAGATGATCACCGTCCTGCTGCTGGCCCTGTGGTCGATCGTCTCCCTCGGCTGCGCGGAGTTGGAGAGCATCACGCCGCCGCCGGGCGCGCCGAAGATCGACCTCTCCGTGGAGAACGTCGCGGACTTCGGCAACCGGAGTCCGGGCGAGCAGGTGGTGTTCACCGTGACGGTGCGGAACCGCGGCCCCGTCGTCGCGACGGGCATCATCGCCGGCGACACGATCCCGTCCGGCCTCACGCTGATCCGGCACGAGACCAGCCTGGGCTCGTATGCGACCAGCGGCGCGTCCCGCGGGCGCTGGGATGTGGGCACGCTGGCCGTGAATGCGTCGGCGACGCTGACGCTCACCGCGCGCGTCGAGGCGAGCGCCGCGGGGACGACCGTGATCAACCGCGCGGGCGTGCTCTCGTCCGAAATGAACGACACCGTCGCCGCGAACAACATCGCGGACGCCACCGTCACGGTGGCCGGCACCGCGCCGCCGCCGCCCCCGCCCCCGGTCGGCGTCTTCTTCTCGTCGAACTGGTCGACCGACACGGGCTCGACCGACAACGCCATCACCGACGGCGGCCGCTGGAACGGGTTCTACTGCCAGGACCGCGCACAGACGCTCAAGGTCGTGCCGGGCTCGGCCGTCGGCTGGACGCGCACGCCCAACGTGCTCCGCTTCACGCAGCTCGGCCTGATCTGCGGCGGCATCTCGGCGACCAACTTCATCCCCGTCAGCACGTCGCACTACGGCCGGATGTACTTCCGCAACGACGAGACGGGGACGCAGCACAACCACGTGATGACGTACAACGCGCTCGGCGACATCCAGACGGCGTTCTGGAACCGCGGCGCGACGCCCGGGAACACGATGCGCATCTTCATGCGCACGTACTACTACGGCAACGGCCAGGGCGCGGTCTATCCGACCAACTTCTGGTCCCCCGCGACCTTCCTGCCCAACGGCGTGTGGTACCGCTTCGAGTGGCACATGGAGTACGTGACGCCCACATCGTACCGCATCTGGCCGCGGGTCTACGACATGGCCGGGACCCTGCTGCACGACGCGAACACGTACCTGGAGAACGACGCCCCGGCCGGCAGCGGCCGCACCCTGGCCGCGTGGTACGGTCGCGGGAACACGTTCGGGTTCTCCAACGTGCAGCTCGCGCGGAACCTCGGCCTCGGCAACGAAGGGGTCGGCGGAAGCCCGAGCAACGGCCAGTTCTGGTATCACGCCAGCTTCGCCGTCAGCACCAGCGGTTGGATCGGACAGTAGGCGGCACTGACCACCCCTCGAGCGGCTGACCGGGGGCGCTTGCACGTCCTCCAACTGTGCGCGCCGGGCGCCGTCGGAGGCCTCGAGCGCGTGGTGCAGGGCCTCGCGATCGGCCTCGTCCGACGCGGCCATCGGGTGACGGTGCTGGGGACCCACGTCCCCGGAGCCGACTTGGAGCCGTTCTTCCGGCCGATGCGCGACGCCGGCGTCGCGGTGCTCGGCATGGCCTTCGGCGGTCGGGCGTACCTCGCCGAGCGGAAGGCCGTCGCGGCGGCGTTCGACACGCTCGCGGCCGACGTGGTCCACGCGCACGGCTATCGGCCGGACCTGCTGCACCGTGGCGCCGCGCAGCGCCGGGGCATGGCGGTCGTCAGCACACTCCACGGCACGAGCCAGATCCGCGGACTCCCCGGACTGTACGAGTGGATCCATGAGCGGACGCTGCGCCGCTCGGAGGCGGTCATCGCGGTCTCGAAACCGATCGAGTCGCATCTGCTCCGACACGTCCGCCGCGAGCGCCTGCATCTGGTCCAGAATGCCTGGGCGCCGATCGATCAGCCGCTGCCACGCGGCGACGCGCGACGCACGCTCGGCCTGCCCGCCGACGGGCCGGTGATCGGTTGGGTCGGGCGCCTGGTGCCGGTGAAGGGTCCCGACCTCTTCCTCGAGACGCTGCACGCGATCCGGGAGCGGCCGTGGACGGCCTGCATCGTGGGCGATGGTCCGGAGCGCGCGGCGCTCGAGGCGCAGGCGACCACGCTCGGCCTGGGTGATCGTGTCCGTTTCGCCGGGGCGATCCCCGACGCCGGCCGCCTCATCCCGGCGTTCGACCTGTTCGCGCTGACGTCGCGATCCGAGGGGACGCCGATCGCGCTCCTCGAGGCCATCGCGGCGGGCACTGCGGTGGCCGCCTTCGGGGTGGGTGGCGTGCCGTTGGTGGTGCAGGACGGCGCGGAGGCGTGGGTCCGCGCGCCCGGCGCGACCTCAGCGCTCGCGGAGGCGTTCGCCGAGGCACTCGCGCAACCGGAGACCCGGCGCGCGCGCGCCGCGGCGGCGACGGTGCGACTCGCGCGCGACTTCGGCGTCGAGCCCTGGCTCGACCGGCACGAACGGATCTACCGCGACGCGATCAGCCGCCGACGCTGATCCCGGCGCCCCTCAGGGCCGGATCTTCACGAGTTGCTCGCGATGCGTGACGATCTCGTCGGCCACACGCTGCGCGAGGATCCGGTTGCCCTCGGGGGTGAGGTGCGCGTAGTCGGTGAAGATCTGGCCCTGCGAGGTCGGGTAGATCCCCGTGAGGTCGAGGAAGCGCCCGCCGAGCGGCGTCACCGTCTCCTCCACGCGCTTGGCGATGATCGGCACTGCGGCCCGGATGTACGTCTCGTACCCCTCGGGCCACGCCGCGATGTTGAACTCGAACAGCCGACGCTCGACCTCGGGCATGCGGGCCATGTGATCCCGCTCCAGTGCGAGGATGGGCTGCAGCATGAAGAGCGTCGGGATGCCTTCCTGCCGGAGGATGAGGGCGTTGCGCTCGATCATCTTCCGTGCGTTCCGCTCGAAGACGAACGACAGGTCCGCCAGCGCCGTGTCCAGCACGATGGGTTGCCCGCGCCCCGGGCGCTTGAGCAGCGGCTTGAGGTCGCGCACCGCACGCGCGACCACGTGCACGAGAGCGCTCTTCCGGAACAGCCACCAGCCGTTCATGCGCGCCAGCGATCCCACCGTCGGCGGCCCCATGATCGCCGAGGCCTGCTCGCCGTGGGCGTACGAGGCGAACTGGTCGTGCCAGCGATCGCGGAAGAAGTAATCGTTCCAGCCGTCGAGGAACAGGATGAGATCGGGCTCGTAGCCGAGGATCGTCTGGTTGAGGTTGATCAGGTGGTGGTGCGTCCAGATGCTGGGGACCGCGGTGTTGATCACCTCGACATTGGCGATGCCGAGCCGCTCCTTGAGCATGGGCTCGAGGTACGCGTCGATGGTCTCGGAGTTGTCCAGCACCTCGTACTCGGTCTGGATGTGCGGCCAGAGGCCGCCGAGGCCGTACGCGGTGGACGCCCCCATGAGGATCACGCGGAAGGTCCCGGCGGGCTTGTCGCGCGCGACGTCGGTGTCGCGCCGGAAGCCCTGCGAGTTGTGGCGCACGCCGCGGGTGTCGACCCAGTTCCGGGCCAACCCGATGTTTTTGTACGCGTCGAACTCGTACTGCAGGAACTCGCCGCCGGCGTAGCCGCGCGCGGCGCGCAGGTAGAGGTTCGCGCCGAGTTCGGCAAGCCCGCCGACGATCACGAGCAGGATGAGGCTGAACGCCAGCTTCTTGCCGAACGACAACGAGGTCGGCGTCTCGGGGGTCTCCGGCGGAGTCATCGGGGTGGTCATCGGCGGGGGGGCGCGAGCGGGGCGCGGGGGCGGAGCATGGAGCGGATCGTGTCGGCCTGGGCACGACCGATCAGCTCACTCGCCTCGGGTTGCAGGTGGTAGTCGAAGTCGTTGAAGAGCGGCGCCGGTCCGCGGTACGCGCGGAGGGTCGGCAGGTTGTCCACGAACGTCCAGCCTTCCTCCGCGGCGAGCGTGCGGAGCGCGTCGTAGAGCTCCTGCTCCTCCTTGACGCCGCTCTCGAACGTGATCGGCAGGCGCGCGAGCACGGCGCGGAAGGTGGAGTCCCCGACCGCCTGGTCGACCATCTGGTACGACGGCAGCGGGCTGAGGACCAGCAGCAGCTCCGGGTGCGACTGCCGCACGTAGCGCAGCAGCGCGCGCATGCGCTTCACGCTCTCGCCCTTCGCGGCCGGGAACCGGTGGAAGAACAGTTGCTGATTGAGCATCTGCGCCGAGTAGGACTGCGGATAGCCGATCTCGGGGGCGGTCGCCTTGCGGAGGTCGTTCATGTACCCGACGACCGACCCCACGCCCTCGCCCTGCGATCGCGCGACGTCGCGGAGGTAGATCACGCGCAGGTAGACGCGCCGGATGCCGGTGGCCTGCATCAGCAGGCGCGCCGCGTGGAGGACGCGACTGCGGCGCTGCAGGCCTGGCGGATCCTCCTGATACCACACCGGCGGCGCGATCGCGTAGCCGGTGTCGGCCGGGACGAAGTGCGGACGGTCGTCGATCCGCAGCATGTCGTAGAAATCGTTGCCCGTGTAGACGTTGAGGACGAAGGCGTTGGCGTGGTACGCCGTGATGGGGGTCTGGACCGCGAGGTACGCCTGCAGCGGCGAGTACTTCCCCGCCCCGAACGCGAACGCGGTGGTCGGCCGTCCCGAGGCGGTGAGTTCCCGCTCGAGCACACCGTAGTGCGTGCGCTCGTTGGGGGCGCAGAGGTCGGTGTGCGAATCGCCGCTGACGGCGATGCGGAACGTCGAGTCCGCACGCCGGAGTTCGGTCGCCGAGCGCGAGGTCCGCACGGCGTCCTCGTTCCGGCGGATGTTCACGCGTGCCTTGGTCGTCGGATCGGCGCAGCCCTCGTCGACCATCGCCCCGGTGGGACGCGCCGAGAGCCAGCCGACCTTGGCGTCGCCGTAGTTGTAGGTCGGCGGGAACAGCCCGGTGAGGATGAGGACGACGTCCAGCAGCGCCAGCGTGAGGCCGGTGGCCAGCATCGCAAGGGCGACGTTGCCCGCGTAGCGCTTCAGACGAGACGGGGGAGGAGCCACGGCGAACGTTCGGAGGGGGTTGGGACCACGGCAGGCTGGCACACGGATTGCTCCTTCCAGCTTGAGCGAGAATCATACCCAACCGGCGCCTCGGACGGGGTCTCGTGAGGGGCGGGTTCCGGGCGCCGTCCCCGCGCCGCCATTATTCCCGAGGGTGCCGGGTGTGGCGCCCTCGCCACTCGACTCCGTGGAGCGTTCCGTCGTGCAGGCTTCGTCCGCGTCCCCGATGCCATCGCCGAGTGCGGTCTGGCCCCTGCCGGGGCTGGAGGGCGGACGTCCGGGCGAGCCCGCCGCCGGTGGGCCCTCCGGGCCGCAGGCGCGGCCACGCCGGCGTGCGAAGGCGCGGTTCCGCCTCGGCCGCGGGGCGCTGGATGCGCTCCGGCTCAGTGCGTTCTCCCTGGTGATCGTGACGCTCACGGCCGTGCACATGTACCTCGGACCGTTGCAGCATGCGAGACCGTCGTTCACCCTGCTGATCCTCGTCGCGGCGCTGATGGTGCTGAAGCCGGCGACCGTGCGCTGGGCGAACCTCCGCGAGGGCTGGCCGCCGAAGGTGGTCGGTGGACTGCTCTTCATGGCGGTCGGCTCGGCGGTGTTCGGTCTCTCCTTCGGCGGCTCGACGCGGTTCATCATCGAGA
>Ga0268299_1002420_pt1 | contig 22423 bp, 13 predicted proteins | sample NOBtaG_FD_193484 | JGI IMG/M metagenome (GOLD analysis project Ga0268299, IMG submission 193484) | Activated sludge microbial communities from bioreactor in Nijmegen, Gelderland, Netherland - NOB reactor | ecosystem: Engineered > Bioreactor > Aerobic > Activated sludge | place: Netherlands... | reverse complement strand
GCTCCTCCCCAGCGATCGCTCCGGAGAGGGCCGGTATGATCCGCGAGTTCGCGGGTGTAGCTCAGTTGGTAGAGCGTCAGCTTCCCAAGCTGAATGTCGAGGGTTCGAGTCCCTTCACCCGCTTTCGAATGCGGAGCGCACCGGCGTCGTGCCACACGGTGGCACAGGTTGGCACACGCGGCGTTTCGTGCGGGATTCGCGAGGTTTGGGCCAGATCAGGTGGCGGGCGCACGGGTATGGCCCACGCGCGGCAGATGGTGGCTGACTGCCAGGAGATGACGGAGAATGACCCGCGTGGACGCTCGCTTGTGCAAGCGCGTGTGCAAGGTGGAGGGCAAGGCGTGGACTAGGCAGGAGGCTGCCGACTCTTCCGACAGCAGCGGAACGCCAACGGCTCGAAACTGAATGCGCGAATGAGTTCGTGCCCGGGCACGATCTCCACGCCCGGCTTGCTGGATAGCGCTGCCGTCACAATCGAGATCCAAAATCGCCGGTCGCGTTCTGCTCGCCGCCGCTCTACCGACGTAAGAATGAACACGGACGCGCGCCCCTGGATGCCCTTCACTTCCAGATGCCTCTCGGTGCGGCCGCGAATGCACTTCAAGTCATAGCCCGTCTTCTCTCGCTCGACAGATCTCACGCGCCATCCCTTCTCCTCGAAGTGGCGAGTGACCTCGCTGACCGCCATCTCCTCGACACGCCGATTCGTCTCGGGATCACCGAAGCCTGCGCCTCGAGTGACGGCGAGTTCGCGAAGAGCCTCCGCGTATTCGCGCGGTGCTTCACCGCTTCGGCTCGGCTTCCGACCGATCCGTCGGCTCAAGGCGCGCCATTCAGGCACCGGAAGCTCGCCCCGAAACACCGAGCCATGCTTGATCCGGCCACGGCGATCAAAGAAGCGCCTGTATCGATTCATCCTCGCGGCTCGCTGTTGCGAGAGCACTTCGGATCGCAGGTGGGAGCCCAGGAACACGCGCGCCCGTGACCCACCGCCACGAGGCCTCATCAAGCGCAGTCGATTGAATCGGTACCAATCGACGCGAACGCACCCGTCTTCGACATCGCGTCGCGAGAGCACCGCGCACAGTGACTCTGACTCGATTTGCTCTGCGATCCGCTGCGGGCGTTGGTTGCGATCCAGATCGAAGAAGGCTCGGCGCCCGTACGTCGCCGCGTGTTCTGCCGTGTTGCAGTTGTTGAAGTACCAAACAGCGCGGTGACTTGGCATGCGATGCTCCATTCCTCCCCCGATTTTGACATAATCGCGTGGACCGCCGCGGCGGCCAGTCGGTGCAAGCGCGGGTGCAGGGTGGAGTGCAAGGGGAAGCGGAAAGCTTGAGACCGAGCGCTGGCTGGTAGCTGGGTTTGCTCGCATGATGGACGGAATCGACTGCAAGACATGAATCTCTCAGCACTCTTCAACACAATCGGAGACCTCGTCGCGCCAGCAGTGACCGGCGGCATTGTCGGTGGCGCTGTGGCGTGGCTCGTGAAGACTTGGGCGACCGAGCGCATTCGCGCTTCGATTCGGCACGAATACGCCGTTCTCTTCGAAGCGCAGCGGGCGCGACTGTCTCAGGACCATGCCTTGTCCCTGGAGCAGTTCAAAGCAAGCCTCCAAGTAGCAGCTGTCGAGCACCAAGTACGCTTCTCGCGACTTCACGACCGAGTCGTGGACGCCTTGGCGTCCATCTATAAGACCCTTTCGACACTGCAGGACTCTGCCCGCTTCGCGGTTGCGGAACTCACCTCAGCCGCACCTGACCCAGAGCAGCGTCAGAAGGAAGTCGCGATCGCTGCCGATCGGTTTCGACGCGCATACCGCGCGAATCGCATCTACCTTCCGTCTGGAGTCGATTCCCAGGTCGACGCAATCTGGGTGCGCATCAAGGAGTTGATGTTCAAGCACCGAACCTCGGAGCTTTATCTTCGCAGTGTGCAGCACTTCGATAAGGGGGATGCACTTCGGCAGGAAGTTGACCGCCTCGCCGATCGCGAGATTCCAGAGATGCTCAACAACCTCGCCGCGGAATTCCGTCGACTGCTCCGTGCCGATTCCGGGTCGGCGGCCCTTGGCGAACCAGTCGGTTGATCGGGCTGAGGCTCAAGACAACCATGCGTTTCGCATGCGGCACCGCGATCGTTTCCTGCGGTGACTCTGTCCTCACCTGTTGCAGCGCGGCTTCGAGGACCTGACCGAGACTGAGTGGAACGATCTACTTGAGTAGGCGCCAATCATGAGTGAGCGAACGATCCCGTCGAAGGACAGGCTTCGACTCGAGGAGCACGCGGCAGTTGCTCGGAAGCGAGAGAGCGGTCTTCGTGCGCGCTGTCGGCAGATGGACCCGACCGACGTGCTGCCGATCTTGAGTCGTCTCGCGTTGCGAGCGCTCGCGAGCACGGAGGGAATGAAGATGTTCCCGCTACACGAACTGGCCCAGGTGTTTGAGGCTTCGTGTGCGTACTTCCAGACCTACGCCCAAAAGCCTGTGGCGGAGCACTTGGTGTGCCGTGCCCTGAACGAGTTGAGGATCACACCGGATCCGTCAGAGATCGCATCACTCGAGAGCGAGCAGGACGCACTGGTCCGCTTCGGATTCCTGATGGCACGTCAGCAGTTCGGAGTGCAGGGGATTGCTGCCGGATCCTCCATCGGCCGGACAGCTCATCTCCTCGGTTTGCCGACGCCGCCGCCAGAACTCGAGTCGGGCTTCGTCACCGATATGGGTGTCACTCCTGCCGCGTGGCTTCTTGGACTGCGATGGATCGATGCATTCATCGGAGAAATCGCGCCGCGCCGAGAGCTTCCGATGCTCATGCCCCTGCAGGCATTCGCGATGTTGCCGCAGGCAATCCCGGAGCTTGGCGCCTTGGGTCTTGATGCGCTGATCCGTGGGGTCGCTCGGACTCCCGACGAGTTCGGCGCGGTCTACCGTGAGCGGCGCCAACATGACGACGAAAACCCCCTCTCCCCGCTCAATTGGAGCCATCATCGCTGGCAGCTTGAGGACTACCCTGGTGTTCGAACCGAGGATGGCGTCTGGTTCCCATTCCCGCACTTGATCTCCCTTTCCTGGCACGAAGCACTGTGGCGACGGCTTTCGCAACCAGTCCTCCGAGTCGTCGGCCAGCGATTCCAGGAATATGTCCGCGCACTCCTACGAGCGCTGTACGGCGACGGCGCCGTTCGGGAGTTGCGTGCACCAAAGGGCAAGGACGCGTCGCGCTCCTGTGACGCCGTGTGTGTAGGACGCGACCATGTGCTCCTGGTCGAAGTGAAAGCATCAGTGCCTCGGAACGACCTCGCAACACCGAATGCAAGCGTGGGCACCGGTTTGCGCAGGCCGTTTGAAGGACTCGACCAGCTGAGGGAGTCCTTGACGCGCGTGCGCAACGGCGAGGTCGGTGCCGACGCGAAGGACCTACCGGCGTTGGGGATGGTCGTCACACTCGGTGAGTACTTCATGGGCGACGATCCGCGTGCGCGCAAGATTGCAGCGGCGATTCTCGACGAGCCTTGGCTGGCCGACGACATCATGCCCGGCTACGCGGCGCGATGTTGCGTCGCGTCGGTGCGGACGCTGGAGCGTTTCGTCGTCGTTCGTGAGCGTGGAGGCGAATCCGACATCGCAGCGATGCTGACCGACTGGAACTCGAAGGTGCACATGGCAGTCGGTGACTTCGACACCTTCGCGAAGCACACACTCGTCGAAAGCAATGGCTGGCCACAGCTGAACGATCAATTCTGGCTCGAGTTCGTAGAGGCGCACAAACGAACTCACGCACGGGCGAGCGCGTGAAGGTCCAAGGCCCGCTCCCCTACTGCCGACATCGAATGGTCACTCTCCAACGCGCGCGGATTTCCATTGCGGCGCGCTGAGCGCTGGCAGCGCCTCCAGCGCCCCCGCGACATCGAGCAGCTTGGGGTCGGTGTAGACGTTCGCGGTGAGGCTCGGGTCGCTGTGACGCATCGCGGCCTGCGCGGTGCGGAGCGGGACTCCGGCGCGGCAGAGGTGCGTGCCGAATGTGTGGCGCAGCGCGTGGATGTCGACGGTGCGCCCGCGCTCGTCGGTCTTGAAGACAACTTCCTTGCCATTGCGCTTCTCGATGCGAGCGATGCCGGCAAATGCCAGGTCGCGATCGAAGATGCGGATGAGGCCGTTCGAGATCGTGAGAATCTTGGTGGTGTGCGGCAGTCGCGCGGGGATCGGCTCTTCGCGCTCGCGCGCCTCGGCCTGGAGGACGGCCAGCTTCTCGTCCATCCACGCGCGGAGTTCGGCGGCCAGATCGGCGCGGATCGGGATCTCGGCGCCGCGGCGGTTCTTCTCGTCGCGCGCGTGCAGGAGCAGGTACGGCACCGGACCAGTGAAGTCGACTTGGCCAACGGTGATCGACGCGAGTTCGCCTTTGCGGAGGCCGGTGAGCACCAGCGTCTTGTAGATCAGGGCGCGCTCGCGGCCGAGGCGTTCGAGGCGCTCGCGATAGGCGCCGGAGATCTTGGCCCCCTGCTGCCCTCGACGCTCGCCGCACTGGAGCGTCGACGCTTCCGCGAGCGGTCGGCGGCGCGCGGCATCGAGCAATCGCATCAACTCGTCGTCCGTGAGCGCGCGGCGCGTGCGTCGTCGGTCGGACCGGTTGTCAGCGGTCACCAAGTGCGTCAGCGGATTCGCCGCGATCCGGCCCGTGCGGGCACACCAGTTCGCGAACGCCATCAGGGCTCCACGGTAGCCGTTGCGCGTGCCAGCGGACATGCCCGCGTCGGTCTGCTCTTGCATCCAGCGCTCAACAGTGGCCACCGAGACATCGCGAAGCCTCCTGATCCCCCGCTCGTCGCAGATCCGCTTCACGCGACGCATCGCCTGGGTCCACCAGTGCTTGGTGCTGCCCTTCACTTTGAGATGGTCGGTCCACGCTTTGAGGTGCTCGTCAATCGGCACGACTGCGTGCTTCGAGGCGGCGTCGTCCTCAGCAGTGATCACACCCGAACGAATCCGCTCGGCGCGACGCTGAAGTTGGGCGAGGATGGCGCGCGCCGCCGTCTCGTCCGTGCAGCCGGTCGGCGTTTCGGCCCAAGCGCCGGACTCGTCGCGGTACTTCGCGATGTATCCCTTTGTCTCGCCTCGCATGCGCACGCGACCGTCAGCGGCGGTGAAGACCTCCGCCGTGCGGAGCTTGCCGCCGCGGATGCGATAGCGGGCCACGCGCTTGCCGCGCTGCATCACGATCTCCGCGCGGGCCGGGACGGGAACGGTCCAGGCTTTGCGAAACACGGTGCCCATGAGCGTGAGGAGTCGGCGGGGTCTCGAGTTCGCTGCCGCCATCAAGGCCGGCGGCAGTGGTCACAGTGAGCGGTCGGGGGCGAAGGGTGTCAAGGCCGCGATTTCGCGATGAACCGCGAAGGATTCAGGCCGTCACGGGATGGGCGCCTTCGGCAACTTCGCGCGGCGCCGGGCGGAGTGCGGGCCCGATTCCTGCGGCGCAGCGCCAAAGGCGCCCAACGGTGTCGAAGGCGCTCATCCTTCGGGAGGCGGCTCGTCAGGAGCGCCTTCGGCCGTCGGGACGGTGGGAGCGGCGGGTGCGGTGGTATCTGTAGGAGAGGTATGCGCCGAGGGCTCGGATTCCGCACCAGGAGCGGTGTCAAGCGCTTCGCCGGAACCAGGCGGCGGCATCCACTCCGGCATAACCCAGTTCCACACTGCGTCCTTGCCGAAGCCGGTCTTGCGCGAGCGCACATCGAGCGAAGCCTTGGCCTTGCGAAGCGTGGCCCACTTCACTCCCGCAGCCTTGGCTTCGACCTTGATCTGTTCGGTAGGGACCGGACCACTCTCCAACACCTGCCGAAGGAAGTCGACTGCCTCCGAACGCGCGGGAGCAGGGTCATCGGCGCCAACACTTCGCGGCGCGCCCAGGATGTCGTCGGCACGGATGGTGAGCGGCGCCTCTTCCCACGCGATGCGCGGAACCGCAGAGAGACCACTCAGATCGCCGACCCCGTCGCCACCGCACGCCGACGCATCAAGCCGAAATGCCATGCCGAGCGCCTCGGAGCCGACGTTGTTCTTGATGTTGAGGAGCAGACGCCGCGCGGCGTTGTCTGGATCGCGCACTACCGCCCACGCGGCGCGGGCGGCAGCGGTCCAGCCGATCGATCCGAGCACGCGGGCGATCGAGTCGCCCTGGCTCTTATTCATGTGCGTGACGATCAGGAACGCGGCGCCGGTCTCGTGGGCCATCTCCGAGAGCGGGCGAAGCAGGCCGCGCACATCGCCGTTCTTGTGATCGTTCTTCTCGCCGATGTAGGCGCTGACCGGATCGATTATGACCAGCCGCACATCAGGCGTCTGGCGAAGGTGCTCGCGAAGGACATGAGCGTGGTCACCGAGATCGAACGGGTCGATCTCACCGCGCGTGAAGCCGTCCACGCCGTCAATGAAGTGGATTCGCGAGACATCAGCCCCTGCAGCGTCGAGGCGAGGGCGAATCGTGTCGGAAGGATCGTCCTCGCAGTTCAGGATCAACACATGACCGGCGGGACAGGGATCGCCGACATCGGGCCAGCAGCGACCGGCCGAGACTCGCGCGGCGAGATCGCAGGTGAGGAAGGACTTGCCGAGACCGGGATTGCCCGCGAGCAGCGTGAGCTTGCCGAGCGCGATGCGACCGGGCCAGAGCCATCGAATGGCCGTGGGCTCGACATCGGCGAGACAGCGCACGCGGAGTTTGCGGCCTGAAGGCGTGGAAGGTGCACCGGTATCGATGGCGGGCTCGCGCATGGACGTCGGCGCCGCCGTGTTCACCACGCTGCCGACTCCGTTGAGCATCAAGGAGAGATCGACGGGCGGACCGTCATGTGTGGTCACTCGATCGGCATCGCGCAGCCAGCCGTAGGGAAGCGAGTGCGGCTTCGTCACCGCGTCGCTCACCTTGTGCAGAAGCTCCTTGTCCGTCCATGGTGGCTGGCAGCGCGGATTGAATCGGTCGCGAAGGAGCGCGAAGGCAACGCCGAAGTCGAGCGCGAAGCCGTGTACGAGCGCGGTGGCTGCGGCGTAAGTCGCGTTGTGACCGCCCGAACCTGAGATCGCAGGCGGCATCGAGTCGAGGTACGCAGCGGCGCGGCGCTCGAGGTCGGCAGTCGAGCCTGACCAGTTGCTCACGATGCGAGTCGGTACCGCGTGCGAGTTAGCCGCGAGTGGCGTAGCGGGCGTGGGCGGCGCCGCTTCCTCAAACTCAGGGAACTCCTCGATCGGATACCGCAGCTCCGGTTGACACTCGAACACTTCGCATTCGCGGGGCGGGCAGTATTTGTGGTTTAGCGTGCCCGGAAGCCGCATCACGCGAGGCGCGTCGTGCACCGATGGATCGGATCCGACAGCAGCAATCAGCGCCTTCTGCCGCAGTCGCCACGCATCGAGGTCGACCATCGGTTCGACGAGCCGCCAATACGCGTGGACGCCACCACCGCTCACCACGACTGCGGTTGGCTCAGGCACACAAGCGTGTGCAATTCGCTGGGCCGCGTCATCGGCGCCGATCCGCTCGATGTCCACGAAGAGACAGCGGGCGAGCAGCACGTCGGCGGCCTTGCCGCCGCGGCGCCGGCGCGGGTTGGGGCCGAAGTGCACATTCTTGCATGCGGGAGTGAAATGAAAGTTCGGCAGCATCGAGGCGTCGATCCAGCGGCGCCGCACCGGCTCAGGTAGGAATCGAAGCTCGACGAGATCGTCAGGTTGGAAGAGAGCGGCGCCGAAGTCGACCAACGACGGGTTCTGGAAGTGGCGGCTCATCGGCTCGCCCCCTTCGCGCAGTCGGACTGCGTGTCGAGTCGATCGCGTAGGTCGGAGAGCCGCCACCGCACGACGCGCCCGCCGAGTCGGATCGGCGCCGGAATCTCTCCCATCTGCGCCAGGCGCCAGACGCTGCGGGGGTGAACACCGAGCAGTTCGGCCATCTGGCGGACATTGAGCAGAGTGAGGTCGGCGAGCGCGCCGTCGCGCGGTGCTGGATTGATCAAGCCGCACCCCCTTCATCGCTTCCCTGAGCACGAATGGCGGCGAGCACCGCGTCCCGGTCGAAGCGCAGCGTCTTCTGCCCGACGCGCAGGCACGGAATGCGCCCGGCGCGGGCCCACCTGCGGATTGTGTCAGCGGTCACGCCGAGAAAGTCGGCCAGGTCACGCGTGGTGACCAGCAGCGAGCTCCCGTCGGCGGGTCGCTCCGGCTGAGGGAAGTGTTGTCGCGAGGTCTTCATGACCTCACGGAAACGGATGCGCGGATTCCGGCGCGGATGGCGGTTTCGCAGCGTGGATCCGCGCGGATTCCTGCGCGAAATCCAGGGTGGCCGCCAAGAGAGATCTGGCGGTGCCGGTCAGCGCTCGCCGCGAAGGTCGCGAAGGTCCTCTGGCCTGACCAAACTCCGACCAGTGCGCCCACCGCGCGGCGAATTCATCCGGCCGTCGATGATCTTTAGGTACTCGCGCACATAGCGGGACCAGGTGTCCCAATTCGGAACAGTGGATGTCCCACCTCGGCCGGGCGGGTAGCTATCGCAGCCGTGCTCGCGGATGTGGTCGTACTGCGCCTTCGTGTAGCGCTCCTTCGAGTCGTGCGCCGGCGCAAGGTCGTCACGCTCGCATCGAACCCACTCGAGAGCTGCGCCCGCGCGGCGAATGGCATCAGACATCCCGCTGGCCTGCGCGTGCTGCCGATCCGTATTCGGCCCCGCGGCGGGATGCGAGTCAGGATCGAGACGCACCAGCATGGGGTACATCTCGTCAAGGATCGCGCCCAGCCGATCGCGGTCTGCCGGCGGCAGCGGACTCGACTCGATCACGCGGCCTGCACACAGGACCGCGAGCCACCGGTCAGGAACATCGACGCCGTTGCGGACGAGGTCTCGCTTGCAGTCCTCCACATAGGTGAAGAGCGCTCGTGTACGGACCAACTCCGTGAATTGCTCGCGAGCCACATCGTCGAGCGATTCGTAGTCGGGCAAGTTCCACGCTCGCATGTGAAGAAACGCTTCCCACAGGTTGTAGAGCGCGCTGTACTTGTGCGCGACACCAACCACCAAGCGATCGTCCGTGCTCACTGGTCCCCCGATCGGCCCCGAGCGGCCTCGTCGCGAATCTCATCCAGTATCGGCCCGTGGCCCGCCTGCCGCAATCGACGCTCGGCTGCGCCTCGCTGCTTCTCGTCTTGCTCATCGTCTGTGATTGTCCACTTGAAGGCGATTCGATCCCGGACTGGCCACTCGCGAAATGAACAGAACGGAGTATCGGGTAGCAGTGTCGGATCGAATGGCCGTTCGGCCTCGGGGTTCAGGCCACCAAGTACTCGAACATCCTCCGGTCTGGCGCCAAACCCGCCGACAAGGAATCCCGAGATGGGCTGGAACCTTGCTTGTGCGACCGGGTGACCATCGGGTCCAAGGATTGGGCTTGGCGTCAGGAAGACTGACTGACTGAGATCGGTCGACTGATAGAGCTCGCCTTCCGTCGCTCCAGTCTCTCGGTTGAGCCTTCCGGTGATCTTCGGCGGTGAGCCCATCGCGAATTCAATCGCCGTGTGGCTCAGACAGATGTGACCTGCATTCCAGTGCAGGGTTGTGACAAAGATGAGCGTCGGTCGTCCCGGGTTCTTCGCCGCTTGACTCAGTTTCGTTCGCACCTTGTCGCGGAGCTGTCGCGTGAGCAGCCCATAGCAACCCTTGAACATCTCTGTGTCCGGCATCCCGCTCGCCGCCGTCGCTGCGTCGGTCGAGATGTTCGTGACCTCAACAAGGAAGCTCTGTCCGCGCATCGTGAACTCGAAGTCGACTCCACCGACTCCAGGGATCTCGTGTAGCCGGCAAGACTCGCAATGGCTCGCAAGGAAGTCCCATGCAGCAGCTTCGGCAATTGCTCCCTCAACAGCAGTCGGATCGCGGCCACTGAGTTTTCGCAGCCACTGCCTGACCGTTGGCTCGCTTTCAGACCTCAGCCACTTCTCGTACGCGGTGAGTGACGGCGCCCACCGCGAGAGGTCGATCGGAGATGAGGCTGGAGCCCCCTCGCTGCTCTGCTGCTTAAGGCGACTCGCGCTCAACGGCTACTCCCTCTCGAATTCGTGGTTCTCAAACTTCAGTGAGCGGCTGTTCTCAGTGACGGTGCGAACGATCTGGTCCGTCGCGCCGTTTGGAAGGGTCGCCTCGATCTCAAGTGTGACCCGCACTTCGGCACCGATCTGGCCGACCAGATGTGCAATCACCTCATCGGCGACTCGGCTAGCGTCCCGACCGACGCGCGCTGGATCAAGAGCGACCGTGCCGTGGAATCGACGCGGCATCTGGGCACGGCCGTCAGCGATCGCTTGGCCACCCGCACCGCTGACCGATGGTCCTGACCCTCCCGATGTCTCGCCCGTGCTCGCGTTTGCACGGGCGCCCCCGCCGCTCGTGCCGCCGTTCGCCGCCGCAGTCGCGGAAGGCGCCTCGGCCTCCATCTGACGCTTTGCGGCCTCGGGTTTCACAATGAGCGCCGAGCTCTCTGCCGTGATCGTAACCCCTTGAGCGGCGCGGAGTCCGCGATACCGACCCGCTGTTTCATCGAGGCTCTCGGCATAGGCGAAGGAGTCACGGAGCCAAGTCAGCATCTCCACGCCTTCGCGGATCGCGCGCGTGAGCACTTCGGGTCCGGCCAACCGCGGCAGATAGAGGTATCGGGCGAAGTCATCAACGAGCTGCTTCACAGGGACATGATCGCCACGCCAAAGCGGCACGTCGTCCAAATACTTGCGCAGAATGGTCGCCCCGAGCGCTGGGATCAGCGCTTCATCCTTCGTGAGACGCTTGCTCGCTCGCAGTGCGAGCGCCTCGCTCCCGCTCAGTCGAATGGCCTGCCAGGTGATCGGCGCCTGTGGGCTCTTCTGCACCGGCACCAGGAGCCACTGATAGCACTCGGGCAGCCGCGCGGTCACCGCACCGTCGGCCGACTGCTTCTGCGTCTCCGCCTGACGCACCTGATGCGGATCGAGATTCAGCGTCTCCTTCTCGGAGACAATCGACTCCCACGCCAGGAACCGTCGCAGCGCTTCATCGAGGTCCTGAAGGCGCACCTTGTCCGCGGCAAGGAACACGAGCGTGTTCTGAAACAGCCTGGGCGAACTGCCGCGCGACAAAAGGATGGACTTCGCCATCGCTTCCGCCGCGCTCCCGGGCTCCTTGCTGTACGGGTGGTCCGCCGACAGCACTACCAGCCGCGCATCGAGATCATCCGGAACATCAGCACCCGATGCAGGAAGTGCGTGAATGCGTCCGAAGTCTCCCGTTCGGCGCAGCTCGGCGCGAATCCGTTCGTCGAGTTCCTGTGCGACCTTGTCAGGATCCCGCTTGAGTTGCTCCGCTCGATCGTCGGCTAGTTTTGTGACCGTCGGCTGAGTCGAATACCAGAAGCGCGGTCCATCCTGATAGAGGTGCGTCGCTGCCGATGCGAGCCTGCGGAGCGCGTCGCCGAAGATGGCTGGCTCTTCGCCGGGCATGACGCACCCAAGCTTCACTCGACGGTCTTCAATACCGCGCTGTGCCGCCGCTGCAGTCGGCGCCGAGCCCATGTAGATCGTGCGTGCCACGCGCCGCGCTGCAGAGACCTTGCCAAGATTGGGTTGCTCGGCATCGATTCGGAGTGGCATCGAGTTTGGACCATCGACATCCTTCTCGATGATCGGCGCCCAGTTGTCGGACAGGTAGCGCGTCAGCTCAAACTGCACTCGCGGATCATCGATCGGAATCGTCGAGGGCAGAATGAGCGGGCTGCGATCGCCCTTCTCCCACAGACTGTGGATCACCGAGGCCATGAGCCGCAGCACACCACGCGTGCGCTGGAACTTCACCAGAGTTGACCAGCCACCGTAGAGCTGATCAAAGATCTCCGGGTGGATTGGAAACGCCGCCTGGAGGCGCTTCTCGTAGTCGCCCAAGCGACACTCGGGCGGGTACTCGGCACTCTTAGCGCGATAGAGATCGGCGAAGGCGCGTGCCGTCACATCCCGCAGTTTGAAGGCATCGGGGCCGGGGAGCGGCTCGAAGAGCCGTCGCCGAACGATCTCGAATCCCTCTTCGGCCGTTGCGGGCCGCCACGATGCCTCGACGCGTCCGACGACATTTCGAAGACGCTCCAGTGCCTCGCGACCACGAATGCCGCCAACCTCCACATCATCGACCCCGGTGGTGTGCGGCGATCCCGCGGTGTCCGACGCGGGCAGTGAGATGACGAGCAGACAGTTCCCGGCGAGCTTCGCTGACTCCGTGAGCGCTTGGGCGAAACTGAATTGCGTCTCGAATCCGCCGGCAGGCAGGTCGCTTTGATCGTGAAGCTGGCGCGCATACGCGACCCACTCGTCGATCAGGATTAGGCACGGCCCGTACTCCTTGAAGAGCTCGCGCAGCACGTCGCCGGGGCTCGTGGCCTTCTCATCGTCGGCCTTGATCCGCGCGAATGCCTTCTTGCCGCCGAGCTGATAGGCGAGCTCACCCCAGAGTGTGCGAACGACCGTGCCGTCCGGCTTGGTGACGGGGTTCCCTGGCGAGATCTTGTTGCCGACCAGAACGACACGGCTCGCCTTGGGCAACGTCTTCACGCCAGCGGCGGCCATCACGCCATCAACGCCTGCAAGTTCGCTAGGCGCGACACCCGCGAAGAGGTGGTAGAGCGCGAGCATCGAGTGCGTCTTGCCGCCGCCGAAGTTGGTCTGAAGCTGGACCACCGGATCGCCACCCGAGCCGGCGATGCGCTGCACACCACCGACCAACATGCGCTTGAGGCTCTCGGTGAGGTAGGTGCGCCGGAAGAACTCCTGCGGCTTGCGATACTCGTCCGATCCCTCGCCAAGGTGCACCTGCCAGAGATCCGCCGCGAATTCGGCCTGCTGATACCGACCACTGGCAACATCCGCATGCGGCGTGACGACCTCGCGCCACGGCTTCAGACTTCCCGCCGCGGTAGCCTCGATGAGCGAGCCGCCCACCTTGCGCTTCTCGCCCCGCACCTGCTCATCGAACATGAGCCGGCGCAGTTCCATCTTCATCTTGCCGACGTCGTCCGCCTGCGGTGCAGAGACTGCGGTGAGAAGACGGGCCATCGAGTCGAGCGCCCGGTCCGCGTCATCACTCGAGAACGGTTCCTGGTGCGCCCACTTGTTTCGGAAGTCGCGAAGCTCTTGCACGAGTGATCGTTCGGCGCGACCGAGAGTCTTGCCGAAGAGATCGTTCCACGCTTCCCACATGAGCTTGAGCAGCGCCGCGACATCCCATTCGGCGATCAACTTTTTGCCAACGGTCCGGTCGTCACCGAAGTAGCGGCGGGCCACTTCGAGCGCTTTCGCTTGGTGCTGACTCGCGAACTCGCGCTCAGCAAACGGCGCGAGTCCTTCACGAAGCAGTTCCATCGCCTTACCGACGCGCTCTTGATTGCTTAGGGCCATCGACTACTCCTCTCCCTCGGCGAAGAGTGTGGCGGGCTTGGGTGTGGCGGGTGCGCCGCCCTCGCGGGCGAGCCGAGTGAGCTCCGGCCAGCTCTGGACGAGACCGTTGTACGCGAGCGCTTCGCTCGCCCGCTTCTTGCGCTCGCACAGTGAGTAGAGGCGGTATGCGAGCTCGCGTGCGACCTCGGCCTTGGCGCCGAGCTTGGCGACGAGCTCGCCCGCAGCGCCCTCACCGCCGCTCGCGAGCACGCGGATCAGATGGTGAACGATCTCCCAGGCGGTGAGGCGCGGGTCGGTGGCCGGGTCCCAGTCGGCGGGCAGGTCCGCGGGCGCGAGTAGGCGCACCTTGCCGCGCTTCGATTCGAGGATGCCGGCATCGACCATGCCGGCAACGCTGGTGTTCTTTGACTTACTGAGTTGCTCGGCAACGCCAAACTCGCCTTCATCGAAGCCCGATTGCTCGAACCAGGTGAGCGCCCAGCGGCTGTCGGCGTCAAAGTCGCCCTCCTGCTCGGCCAGGGCTTCGTCGAGGGTCTGGTTGATGAGTGCCAGCGCCTCGCGCACCGAAAGCGGCTTGCCCTCGGCGTCGAGCACCTTGGCATAGCGGGTGTAGACCGCCATGCCTGGGCCGATTGCCGCCTGCGCCAGGTCCACCGGCGCGATGTTTCCACGCTGTAGATGTGCGAGCGCCTCAGGCAACTCGGCCTTTAGCGCGGTGACGAACTCGCGGCGCGTCGCGCTGAGGGCGGAGGCTGCGCGCGGTCGGCAGACAAGGACGATGCTGGAGGCAAGGACATTTGTGCCGGAGCCGATCATGCGGTTGCCGAGTTCGGTGCGCATCGGCCATGTGCCGCTGATTGCCAAGCCAGCTTCGATGACCGCCGCAAGGAAAGTGTCCCAGCCGGTATTGGTCGTGCCGTCAGCGCCATCGCTCTCGGCCTGCTTGAATGCGTAGTAAATGGTGACGGGGAAAGCCGGGTGTGCCTGCTCGGCGAGACAGTGCATCGCCTGCGTCATGCCATTGAGGAAGAAGGTCTCCGCCTTCTCCTTGCTGCCATGACGGTAAGGCGTGGCGACTAGTTCCTCGGCCTTGGGCACAGCGAGCGTGGTGAAGAGGTCAGGGAAGACGATGCGCAGCGAGCGACGCAGCCAGACATAGAAGAAGTCCGACAGGTCGGCGTAGCCGATGTTGTCGTAGTAGGGCGGGTCGGTGGAGACTAGCTTGTCGATGCTGATGTTTTGAGTCTGTGCATCACCCATCTCGGCAGTGCTTGGAATGCTCGCGGGAAAGAAGCGAAGCGCTTTCTCCGCCCATTCGATCCCGCTCGACACGTTTCCGGCGGACTCGGAGAATCCATTGGTCTCCGCGTAGTCCCATGTCATGGGAATGGCTTGCCGGCTGAAGACGTTTCGAATGAGTTCCTTGCTTTGGTGCCAAGTGTTGATCGTGCACCAATAGTCGCTGGCCTTGTCGATGCTAATAGACAAATACACCCCGACCGCCTCGGCATACGCCATCGCGCCGCTGCCGCCGTCGCGCAGGTGCTTCGGGTCGGTGGGGAGGCCAGCTTGGACGGCGTCGCCCTGCACCCGCTCGCGAGCTTCCTGCGCGAGGTCGGAGAAGGTCACGAGCGCCACGAGCTGGCGGGGGGTAAAGAGGTCTGCGAACGTCATCAAGCCGTAGTTCGGCGTCTTGAAGTCGCGCGGGTTCACGGGCAGCGTGACTTCCGGCTTCCACGCCGGCTTCGCCTGGTGCGCCGCCGCCTCGTGTTCCGGTGTCGGCGCGAGATAGATGCGCCCGCGATCGCCCTCCGCCACGATTGCCATCAACCGCGCACCCATGCGCCCGGCCTGTCCTTCAGCCCGAATGTAGTCGTAGGTGAGCGGCGTTCCCGACATCACGCATCTGAATGCCGCGCGCTTGCCAGCCGAGGTGCCGTTCTTCGCCCTCTCCTCATCCTTCGGCTTGCCCACCCTCACTGTGAAGCGGTAGCCGCCATTCTCGATCACCGGCTCCACATACGCCTCCTTGCCCGCCTTGGTTGAGAGCATGAAGGTCGTTGCGAGTGGCACATCCACCTGCGCGAAGGCCGGGTTCGGACTCTTCACCGTGCGCGCCCAAAGCCATGCGATGACCGTGAGCTTCTTGCGTGCGTACTGCTTCAGGTCTGGTCGCACCTTCACCATCTCGGCGGTGACGTCGATCTTCGGATAAAGGTGGCCGATGCGCTTCTCCGCCTCGTCGCGCATCCACTGGCCGTAGTAGCGAACATCCTCGGCGAGTCCCTGCGCACCGCGCCAGCTCGTTCCCATCTGCGCCGTCTGCTGCTGTGAGTCCGGGTTGACCGGCGGCTTGCCCGCGAACTTCGGCGGGATCTCGATCATCGCCTTGTTGATCAAGACCGCGACCGGGTTCAGATCGCTCGCGAAGGCCTCCAGCCCGAGCCGCTGCGCCTCGAGCGGCAGAGCACCGCCGCCAGCAAAGGGGTCATGGAAGGCCGGGAGCTTCTTGCGATCGAAGAGTTCCTTCGCCCGTGGGTGATCCGCGTTCTCGGCGCAGGCGCGGCGCCAACTCGCCCAGATTTCGTCGCGCGCTGCCTGGAGAACCTTCTCGTTGGTGGTGTTCTCCCACAGCACGAGGTCTTCGATGATCTTGAAGAGCCGCTGCCGCTCCTTCTCCTGCTTCTTCTCTGTCGGGAAGAGGTCAGGCCACGACGACGGGTCGTCCACCATCTGCGCGAAGATCACCGCCCGCGCCGCCGCCAACGGGCGCCGCGCCCACCAGAGGTGCAGCGTCGACGGATGCCCGTGCCGGATCGATTTCTCCCGCGCTGATGCGGTGTTGATCGCGTCGAGCGGAAGCGCGACCTCGATGAGCTTCTTACGGGCGGTCATACGGTGGCGCCCCAAGGAGATTCACCGAATCTTGGCCTGCGCAAGGCGTGTTTCGGCCGGGAGCCAGTCATCCGATTGGGCGGGAATTGGGTCGTCATTGGGCGGAATTGGGCTTTGTCGCGGCGGGGAACCAGCGGGCGGCTTTGGTGATTCCTCGAACCTCGGTTTGGCCGTCCCGTTGCAGCTCCCGGACCAGGGCCCTGACTTGGCCGAGAGAGAGGTTCGGTAGTACCTGATGCAGCTCCCCGAGGGTGGTCCCGACCTCGGCGGAGTCCTTGACATGCTTCATGAGGAGCGCCTTGTTTGTCGCCCGGTCGAGGCCGCGGCGGCGCGTATAGACACCTCCCTTGCCAAGGAATCGGTAGAAGCGTCGCGACAAGAGGTGACGGGTACCGCGACCTCGACCCACTCGCTCGATCACGCCCTGCTCGCGAAGCAGTTGGAGTCGTGGCGCTAGCTCGGTGGGGACCGACTGCTCGCGATGGACGAGGTCGATGACGAGGAAATCCTCCGTCGTGAAGGACGCCTGCCGCTCATTGCCAATCTCCTCAAGGAAGCGGAGGAACTCAGGATCCTCAATCTCGCCATGCAGCGTGAGCCACACGGAGTGCTCGCTGGTCCGCGAGAAGTCCGGCAGCGGCTTGCTCTGCCTGATGCACTGTCGGTAGATCAGGTCGAACCCCTGACCAGCGCGTTCGACGAGTCCGCACCGCGACAGGACCTCCGCGATGCGCCGATTGCGTGGGTTCTGCTCCCAGAGAAGGTTCGTTTGATTGATGCCCGCCGGGAAACTGCCTGGACTCACGATCTCGATCCGCCGCGCGTACTGCCGCACGAACACCGACCCGCCCTGCCGATAGTCCCGGTGACTCACTGCGTTGAGAATGGCCTCGCGGACTGCACGTTCGTCAAAAGTGGAGATGTCCCAGACGAACAGCCCCTGCTGAAAGTGCTGGAGGTCGTTCCGCAGGTTGACGGCGTGCCACACCTCGTCGAGCACCGTCAGGAATCCGCGGCGAAACTCTCGACGATCGGCCGCGGGGCCGGGGTTCTCGCTCGACCGATACTCGAAGACCACCTCCGCCTGCCCGAGGAAGCGACCGAGGGCCTCGCGCGTGCCGAGCAAGATGAGTGCCGCGTAGGTCAGTTCGCCGCCGACGACCAACTCCGCATCCGCGAGCAGGCGATCTGTCGGCCGCGAAGTCACCTCCTGATCCGGCGCCTTCCGTTGCCAGAGCCGTCGAAGGAGATCGATCGCCGCTGGGTCGAGGTCTTCGACCCGGGCGCCCGTGCAACACTCGGCCGAGAAGTCGGGCTCGGTCTCGGCATGGATTCGTCGAAGCTGGTCGTCGGACATCGCGACGAGCGCATCACCCGCACGCATCCAGAACGATCCGTCGTACTGCCATGCGGTCCCGGGCGGGCGCGACGGCACACGGACGACCAGCACCCGCTTACCGTCGTGGTCGTGTTCCTCAACCACGACTCGATGGTGTAGCCGCTCGAAGATGCCCGCTTCCGTGCGTCCGGGCTCGGCGAACGCCTTCGTCCCCACAACTTCCCTGGGACGACGGTCAGTGACTCCCAGCACGATGATGCCGCCGCCTTCGTTTCCGATGGCAACGCAGTACTTGACGAGCTTCTCAAACTCGAAGCCACCGGATGCGGTCTTGAACTCGATGACGCGCCCCTCAGGCTTCTCGAGCAGCTCGATGAGACTGGGCGCGAGGCTCATCGCGGCTCCTCTGCCCGCTTCAGCAGATCCGCCATGTCGTAGTTCACGCTCGTCACGCCGAAGTCCGGCTCGCGCTGAAACGGCAGTCGCAGGTATCGAACGCGGTGCCCGCCGCTGTCGAGGAACTCGACGATCGCGAGGATGAAATCGTCGGGCTTGTTCAGCGAGTAGAGGATCTCGTTCCGCGTGACCGTGATGGTGTCGGCGCCGCTTACGCGTCCCTTCACCTCCACGAAGCGGAGTCGACCCGTGCCTGGCACGCGGCTCTCGATGTCGTAGCCGAGCCGGTCGAACTCTCGATCGGTCGGTTCGAATCCAAGCTGTCGCTCTACCGACATGACAATCGCGCGCGCGCGGGCCGCGCTCGCCTGCGTGTCCTGCGGTCGCGCGGGGGCAGCGGTCCCCTCTGACGGCGCACCCGTCATGGTGCGGATCAATCCGATCGGCACCACAACCAGCCCGCCCGTGACCGCAGGCGGCAGCGCAGACACCTGCGCCTCACGATCCAATTCTGCCAGTCGGCCGGCGAGCCGCGCCTGAAGCTCGTCGGCGCGCCGTCGAGCCTCCAGAGAGTTGAGTCGTGCGCCAGACTTTCCGGCCTGCTCCTGAAGTTTGAGCTGCTCCGCGCGGTGGTCCCAGTAGGCAATCTCCTTCGACAGGCGGTCCTTCACTGCCGCGCGGGTCTTCTCGATCCAGCCGAGTCGACGGTTGCGCACTTCCGTCACATGCTCGGGCACGACGTTCGCGATCGCGTACTCAAGTGCCTTCTGCTCGATCCCGCGGGTGATCCACGCGCACTCCGGGCGAGCAAGGATCTCGCCAACCGCCGGCTCTCCAGCCTTGAGCGGGCGGTAGTCCAAGTACGGCGCGTAGTGGAGCTGTCGAGCGCCGCCGCCGTCGGCCATCTCCACATAAAGCGTGCGCCGCGAGATCGTGCGCCGATCACCGCCGGGCAGGAGGCTCGCATCCTGAATCGCATGGTCGAGGTACACGAGCACTCGCGGCCCTGTGCCGTCGTCGCGCTCGTCCACGAGCACCGTGCCGCGCTTGAGCAGGTCCCGGCTGCGCTCGAGGGTGAGGTCAAGTACCGCATCGAGCAGTGGATGCCCAGGACACACGAACGCGGCCAGTGGCTGGCCTGCAGGCGCGATCAGGTCCTTCTCGAAGGCGATGCGCTCGTAGTTGGCGAGCACAGGGGCGCCGGCGCCGATCTGGCGATCTCGGTTGCGAATGGGCGCCGGTACATGGGTCGCCTCATAGCGGCGTGGTTCACGCTGGCGGAGTGTTCCTCCGAGCAGCTTGAAGGCCTCAAGGAAGAACGACTCGATGTAGTGCGGTTGGAGTCGCCTTGCCTCGGCACGCTCCATGTCCTCGCGGATCTGCGCGACCCGACTGACATCCATCGCGTCGTGTGCGAGAGCACGATCCTCGATCAAGCCCTGAAGATGTGGTCGATCGACACCAGACTCAACCGCGCGCGTGAGCCGGGCTTTCACTTCCGGCTGGTCGCCGTAACGGACAGCTTCGATCAAGAGTTCACGGAGTGAGCGACCATCGAAGTGGAGCTTGCCGAGCACATCGAAGACCTTGCCACCGAGCGCTCGCCTCGCCTCCTCAAGCTTCTCGAGGAGACGGTGGTAGACATCGCCCTCGCGCGTCTCTGAGGCGACGAGGTTCCAGAGGTGACAGACCTCGGTCTGACCGATGCGGTGGATGCGGCCGAAGCGCTGCTCAAGCCGATTGGGGTTCCATGGCAGGTCATAGTTGACCATCAGGTGAGCGCGCTGGAGGTTGATGCCCTCCCCCGCGGCATCTGTGGCAAGCAGTACCTGCACTTCGGGATCGTGCAGGAAACTCTCCTGCACTTTGCGGCGCTCGTCACGCCCCATACCACCGTGAATCGTGACAACGGAGCTCGCGCGACCGAGCATGGATCCGATCTTCTGCGTCAGGTAGGTCAGCGTGTCGCGATGTTCGGTGAAGATGACAAGCTTCTGCCGCGGGGATGACGCTGGTCGCGGCACCGAGTCCTTGGCCCCCGAATGCGTCGGATCACTCGCTCCGCCCTTTACACCGGCCGGTCTGAAGATCTCACCCAACAGCTCCGCCAATTCCCGCCACTTGGTGTCCTTGCCACTGCGCCTGACCTCACCTGCGAGCGCTTCGAGTCGCGAGAGCGTTCCGATCTCCGCCTTGAGTTCGACGATGGTCCTGGCGGCCGTCGCCTGATCAAGGATTTCCTCCTCGACGGCCTCGACTTCAATCTCGGGCGCATCCTCGAGATCGTCGATATCGTCGGTGTCGAGTGTTCTCTCTGCGGGCACCGTGGCGGGCACCGCGCCGCGTTGCAGAAGTTCGAGCTCACGCAAGCGTTTTTCGAGCCGTTCCCGCCGTCGTCTCAGTGACTGATAGATCGCTTCGGGAGAGGACGCGAGGCGCCGCTGAAGAATCGTCAGCGCGAATCCAACCGTGCCTGCGCGCGTGTCGTTCTGGAGCGCCTCGGCCCGATCGAACTCCTCGCGCACATACTCGGTGACCTCTTTATAGAGGCGAGCCTCCGAGTCCGACAGTTTGTATGGCAAGGTGTGCGCGATGCGCTCGGGAAAGAGCGGTCGCCCGTCGAACCTGAGCAGATTCTCCTTCACCATGCGCCGCATCAGGTCTGAGGTATCGACCTGATGCACGCCATCACGGAACTTGCCTTCGAAGCGATCCCCGTCGAGCAAGGCCATGAAGAGCTGGAAGTCCTCCTCCTTGCCGTTGTGCGGCGTCGCCGTCATGAGAAGAAGGTGGCGCGTCAGTCCGGAGAGGAGTTGGCCGAGCTGGTAGCGCTTCGTGTACTTGACCTCGCCACCGAAGAAGGTCGCCGAGAGCTTGTGGGCTTCGTCGCACACGATCAGGTCGTAGCTGCAGTCGCGGGCAGAGAGCTTCGCCTGAACTTCCTCGCTGCGCGAGAGCTTGTCGAGCCGAGCGATCGCGAGGTTGGTTTCGAGGAACCAGTTGCCTGATCGCGCGGCCTCAAACTTGTCGTTGGTCAGAATGTCAAACGGCAGATGGAAGCGTGTCCTGAGTTCGTCCTGCCATTGCTCGGCGAGGCTTCCGGGACAGACGATCAAACAGCGTCGAAGGTCGCCGCGAGCGATGAGCTCCTTGATCAGCAGCCCCGCCATGATCGTCTTGCCCGCGCCGGGATCGTCGGCGAGAAGGAAGCGCAGTGGCTGCCGCGGCAGCATCGCCTCGTAGACAGCCGTGATCTGATGCGGCAGTGGATCGACGAGTGAAGTGTGGACTGCTAGGACCGGGTCGAACAAGTGCGCGAGCCGAATGCGCTGCGCTTCCGAGACCAGTCGGAACAGGGCGCCGTCGGCATCAAAGCCCCAAGGCCGGCCGTGCTCGATGACTACTAGGCGCGGCTCGTCGTGGCGATAGAGGAGCTCGTTCGCGACCTTCCCCGACTGCACCTTGTAGGTCAGCTCAAGCGCATCGCTGCCGAACCACTGCACCTTCACAACGGCGACCGTCTCATCCGGAAGGATGCCGCAGACTGCTGCGTCGGGTTGGAGGTCTTCGAGTTTCATCAAGTCTGCTGGGGGTTGGCTGGTTCGAGGTCAGTGAGTGGATCGCCGACGCGATGTTCCACTTCGGCGCGGCGGGTTGGCCAGCCATCGCTCAATCGTCGGTCGGTGGAAGCGCCAATGCCTTCCGACCTTCAGTCCAGGGATGTCGCCTTCTTGCGCGAGCTTGTAGATGGTGGACTTGGGCAGCTTCAGATAGGCCACGAGGTCGTCGATGGTGAACACTGCTCCGCTCGGCGCGGGTCCAAGGCCGCTACTCGGCGACTTGAATCGGGGGCCCGGTTTCCGGCGGGTGGCAGACAAGGCGTGCATTCTGAATCGCGCGCCCAGTTGCTGTCAATTGCTGGGGGCTTCCGGCGGCCTCCACGCTCAAGCGAGAGCGGTGGCCAGCCGTGCGCCCCAATTCGGACAAGCGAAAGAAAGTCTGTCTACCCTTGCGGGTGTTCCCACGGCGATACCAGACCGATCTCGCGCTCCAAGTACCTACTCGTCCTGGTCGTGCCCTGCTGAGCCCGGTCCGGCGCCGTCCGCCATCAACCGCCCCTGCCCCGGCGCGTGTGCAAGAAGGACCGCAAGGTGAAGTTGGTCGCGCCGGAATCTGCGTAGTCCCCGCACTCCCGTGGGCACTCGGAACCTGTTCCCAAGCTGAATGTCGAGGGTTCGAGTCCCTTCACCCGCTTTCGTGGACCAGAGAGGACAGGACGCGACCGGAGCGGACAAGAGGCGACACGGGCGCCACTTACGCGGCGGCTGAGAGCTAGGCC
>Ga0268299_1002419_pt1 | contig 22428 bp, 15 predicted proteins | sample NOBtaG_FD_193484 | JGI IMG/M metagenome (GOLD analysis project Ga0268299, IMG submission 193484) | Activated sludge microbial communities from bioreactor in Nijmegen, Gelderland, Netherland - NOB reactor | ecosystem: Engineered > Bioreactor > Aerobic > Activated sludge | place: Netherlands... | reverse complement strand
GGCGAAATTCCTAATCTTTATGTTCGCCCGTCGCTCGGGCACGCGATATTCCGCAGTAGCTCAATGGCAGAGCATTCGGCTGTTAACCGAAGGGTTGTAAGTTCGAGTCTTACCTGCGGAGCCAATTTAATCAACAACTTACGGGAGCTGAAAAGCTCCCGTTTTGCCTTTTGTGACATTGATTGTGACATGACATTGATGTCACATTTTTTTGTGTTACGGAAACGAACGGATCTTACCTGTTTGCTTGCCCAGTCCCCGCCATAAAGCCTCCTTCATTGCCCATTTTGGACAACAAAAAAAGCCATGTAATTGGTTTCTCGCCCTTCGTCCAATTCTTATTCGATGTTACGATAAACAAAAAGCAGAAAATTAGGATAATGAAGGCTAATGCAAAGGAAGTCCCAAAGGAGATTCGTGCCCTTGTAAGGCAGAAATACAATGATAAACCGGTTGCGCTTAAATTAGGTACTCGCAGCCCCTATCCTGGTTTGGCTCAAACCCTTTACGACTATTCAAAGACGCTCAACTCAACCTCGGAATACTCCTACCTAGCATTTGAGCATCAGAATGGCGTCTCAGTCGAAAAGGTGCAACGCGCATTTGGCATAAAGACTCCAAAAACCGTGACAAAGGTATTACGCGATCTGCTTTGCCTCTACGCATCAGACGGAACTAAAGATTGGAACAAACTTATCTCGGAGCTATTTTCGGGTCAATCGGAAAAGTTGGAGCACTTGCTCGACGAAGACGAGCAAAATGTGGTTGAGGGCAATGCACCCGTCCGTCCGCTGACGAAAGAGGATTTAGCCGAGTTCTTACGGGAAATCAAGAAGGAAGCGTCACAGCCGGAATTCGACTTAATCGAAAAGGTGGTTACGAGCGAGGCCAAAATAACCGACGATAAACCCGAAATTATTCGTGATGTGCTGACGGTTCCTTCTCACAAAAATCCGTTCCGTCCAGAGTTTCCGCCAAAGGAATTTTATCATCCTGAGTTTCCTGCGACGCCAACCATCAGGATTCAGGTTCCCGGCTTCGATAATGTGTGGCTCAAGGACGAAAGCAAGAACCCGACTGGAACACATAAAGACCGCATGGCTTGGGAGGTCACGCTAAATGCCCTTCGATGGGAGATCCCGGAGATATCACTAATTAGCTCCGGTTCAGCCGCAATTGCGATTAAATTCTTTTTCAACTTATATGATGTTCCAACAAAGCTGAAGGTGCTGGTCGATAAGCACCTCGCCTCAGATATCAAGAAAGCCATTGCCGATATCGGATGTGAATTGTACGAGACAGATTTGTCGCTCCGCCAATTAAAGAGCCACCAGATTCGCACGCTCACAAACAATAAGAAGGGTTACGACATCACATATCGCGAGACGATGGATGCATTCAATATTGTTTATTACGACTGGGCATCGTACGAGATTCTACGAGAGAAACCACAAATTTGCCTGATCCCGTTCGGAACCGGCGACTTGTACTCGAATGTCTTGAAGATAATTGAGCTTGAGTTTGATGCATCCCATAAAGGCTACGCTCACGATCCGCGACTAGAAGGAATCCAAATACAGGATGTAGCCCAGATTAATTTTCTCGCGGCAACTACAAAAAACGCCGCTTCAAAACTAGATAAGTTGTTTTCCTACTTTCTGCCGACTTTGGATGATCACGAACGCTTCATTAACCGATTAAGAAACAAGTGCATCGGCCCATTGTCAGACATTTATTGTGTGGATGAACCCTTTGTTGATGAGGCCCTTGACATCGCTAAGACTGAGGGTATAAGCTGTGAGCCTTCGGGAATCGCCGGACTTTCTTTGCTGCTTCAAGAACGAGAAATGATTCCACGCGATGCGAAAATCCTGATCGTCAACACCGGGAACACAAACTACCACCCCGTTAAACCACCTCGAAAAGATATTTCTGCCACGCAGGTCTTGGCATAAATGCCACCGTTATTCTGATGCCGTCGTAAGCGGTTGCAAGTAGTCGCCGTCGAAACTTGCGGGATCAGGCGCCTTTCCCCAAAAAATTGGTGCGAAGCAATGTAGGGAGATAATATGCAGATCGAAAAAATCATAAACCGATCAGCTAACCAGCTTCCGATTATTGCCGCGCTGCCCTTTTCGATCTCGTTCGATGAGAGCGTGGCAGAGATCGGAGACTACAACCCTCATCAGCAGTTGACTCGGTTCGCCGGCCGAGGCTATTCAACCTGCCGTTATGAGGAAAGCGTCGGAATCTTTAACTCAAGGTCCGACACACAGAAAGACGACTAAACTTGATCGTCCTTTCGAAAGCCAAATCCGACCTTTGGCGAGAGTCGGGTTTGGCTTTTCGCAACAGAAGACGGCATGCTCTTAATCATCACCAGTAAACAGGATGGACACGTAGGCCCGGTGGTCGAGCACTTTGCTAAGTTTTGGACTGCTGCCAAGGTTCCTTTTTTACCGGCAGGTTCAGCGAAGACCGCGTTGTTCGAAGCAAAGAAAACCGGCATCGATTGGATCAGGATCAACACTGAAGATATTGCGACGAACCTAACGCTTACCATTCGACCCGATCGTGGCGAAAGCTTTCTTCACATCCTCGATAGCAATAAATCCTTTTCTTTGGATCAAATAACCAGTGTATGGTACAGAAAACCTGAGCCTACGAACCTCGGGCATTTGAAGATTACTGATGCGACATTGGACTATATCGAGGCGGAATTTAATGAAATACTAATGGGCATTTATGCCCTTCTTACAGACAAACTTTGGATCAACGATCCATTCAAAACGCGCATTGCCCAAAGAAAGCTCTTACAGCTTCAAATTGCGAAAAAAGTCGGCTTCAGAACGCCGGACACGCTTGTGTCTAATGATGAGGCAGTAGTTTTGGGTTTTGCCCAAGAGCATGATTGGGACATCGCCCTGAAGAGTCTAGGCGCGTTAAACGTTACTAACTATCAGAACGAAAAATTAGCGCAGCAGTTTGGGATTTTTACAAGGCGAGTAAACCGGGACGAGCTATTTGCTGTAAAATCAACAATAAGCAACCTTCCGACGCTTTATCAATCTTACATTAAGAAGAAATTCGAATTGCGAATCACCTGCGTTGGAAAACAAATCTTTGGATGTAAAATTGACAGCCAGTCTAGCGATAAGAACAAGGAAGATATGCGCTTTGATCTCCAGAGTGCGAAACATGAAGTCTTTGACTGTAGCGAAATAGCCGAAAAGTTATTGAAATATCTAGACCATTTTAACCTCAATTTTGGTTGCTTTGACATCGCGGTTGACGAGAACGGCGAATACATTTTCTTCGAATGCAATCCTAACGGTCAATGGCTCTGGGTTGAACATCAGACCGATTGAAAATTAGCGAAGCGATTGCTGAGCTATTAACGGAACCGTTAAGGTCGTCGTCGATCGTGACATGACATTGAAGTAAGATTATTTGCAACAAACACAGGCAGGGTTCGCCGTATTTTCCGTACCTAGGAAGGTTAATTTGGTTCGAGAGCGGCGGCGGCTTCGTTGAGGGCTTTTCGACGGATGTGGCTGTAGGTTTTCATCATCTGGGGATCGACGTGCCCGACTTGGGCTTGGATCACCCAGTCTGGGAGTCCCTTCTCCGCCAACGTCGTGATCGCGGTGTGGCGGCCATCATGAAATCGAACTCCCTTCAAGCCAGCCGCTTTAAGAATCGAACGCCATGCCGTTCGCCATGAACCCATCGGCTTGGTCGGATTTATTCTCTGTTCGCGGCCGTGCCACGGGAAAATGTAGTGTTCAGGTTCGGCGGCTCCTAACAAGGCGGCCTCGTCAAACAGCCTGCGAAGAGCGTCGTGACAAGTTGTATTGAGTGAAGGCGTTCGCCAACCGGCCGGCGTCTTTGAACGCGTGATCGAGATCAGACGGTTGTTCCAGTCGATGTCTTTCCAATGCAACCCACGAATCTCGCAAGCCCGCATTCCACAGTAAAACGAAAGCGTCGCGGCAACATAAGCATAGGTCCAGTCGGGTCGCGTCTTGGCAATTTCAAACAGTTTGGCGGACTCCTCAGGAGTTAGTGCTCGACCGGTGGGCGGTTTAGTATTCGGTATCGGTTTGTAGTCTTCCTGGAATCGATACCAAATTCGGGCGTGCTTCAGCAGTTGCCTCAGTACAGAGATCTCACCGTTGATAGTCTTCGGTGCCCGGCCTTGTGCCAGTCGTTCCGATTGGTACGCGCCGATCATCGCGGAGGTGATCTTCGAAAGTTTGACTTCGCCAAACGTCTTTGAATTAGAAAGCGGCTTGCATTGGTTACGCCAGTACTCGACCATCCGCGGCGAAACTTGAGCTGACCTTTCGGTAATGTATGTTTCGATCGCGTCGGCGATCGACATCGAACTGATGGCCTTACTTCTAGATGTTGGATCAGGTGCCTTATCCTTTAGCTGCGAGACCCGTTCACGCTCAAGTGATGGAGCCTTTCTGGAATCGGTCGTTCCTAAAGGCTCCCGATAACGGTGGCCATTCACGACGGCGTCCATCCAATACCATTTTCCTCTCTTAAAAATGGCCATTCGATTTCACTTCGCTCGTATCGGTATTGAACATTCGAAGGCGCTGATATCGAAGCGCTCAATTCGCAGATGCCGTCGCTTTCACTGGCTCTATAAAGATCTTCTCACTCTTCAGCTTGGTGGACTTTGGACTAAAGGTCTTCGATCCGAGTGTCCATCCACCAAGTTTCAACGCGTGCAATTTGCGATGGCTCGAAGACCTATCTAACTACCCTTATCCACCTGCCTTCCGCTTATTTTTCTTCGGGGCTGTCGGCATCGTCCACGTTGATGTAGCGGATCGCTTCGTCTTTGAGAATAAGTCGGCGCGTTCCCTTTTTCAGGCTTTTGAGCTTGCCCTCTCGTATGTCCTTTCGGATCTTCGGTGCTGAAAGTGTGGTTAGCATCGCCATCTCCTCGATTGAGAAAGCAAATTTGTCTATTACATGTTCACTCATAGAAAACCTCCGTTGATCCTATACGGCAATCTATGTGCCGCAGTGGTAATTGTGGACTGTTGGTATGCAGAAGAAACAAAGGCCGGTACAATGGCGAATTTGTGATCCAAGCTGGTGTATTTTTGCGACGGTAGATCAGAGTTCTTTACCTAATATGGATCGTCTCGCGAATCGACTGTTTCGGCCTTTTCTCTTGCGAGATTGGCTGACGTTCCGAAGTAATATGTTCAGATCTGCCTTCGTGTAAAGTGTGTTCAGGAGTAGCCTGTTCTTGGGCCGGTTTGCGTGCGATAATCTCGTCCATTTTTCCGACCGCCGTGTCCATCAGAACGCCGGGCACGAAGACTCGGTTCTGATCTCTCATTTCATAGTGTGGAATGGCTGCAGTCGGAATTCTTTTGACCATTTCGTGTCTGTTTTTTTCGAGTGAAAGGAACCGCTTGCTGATTACGAAATGAACGTGCGGATTGTTAGTGTTTCGATGAATTGCGGCCACCCAGTCGAGCGACTCAGCACCGACGCTTTTTTCGAGATTTCTCATCGCCTCACGGCTGATTTCTCTCAGAGATTTTCGACGCTCTTTTTCATCCACTCCGAGTCTCTTAAAGTCATCGGGCCGGAAAGAAATAACCAAGTGAAGCAGATCTTCATTCGACGGTCGTTTTGATGAGACTTCCGGCTTGAGCGAGAAGTTTGCCTGCTGAACATTGATCACATCCGAGCGGTCGTTAAAAAGATTCCGATTGCCAAATTGTTCAAGCGCCGGATCGATCTTCGCGTGAGCAATATAGTGAACCAATCCGCGAGTGCTTTTGCTCTGAGATTGGACGCTAACTATAACTCTCATTTCTTTGGCCCGCCCCGCTTCTTTTGCTGATCGGCAACGAACTCGCGAATTGGTTCGACCTTCATACCAGTGTAATTTCTATCGCCGAAAGCCGGACCTATCTTGAGGCCGTGGAATCGGGCCAAATTGTCCAGATCTTTGACAGAAGAGGCCAGAAGACTCGCCATATCCAGAGACGCTATGTCATCCGGGTGCTGGATCTCGTCAAACGACGATGCGGCTAGCTTGACCAGCTTTGACAGCGACTGCTTTTCTGCCCAGAAAACCGCAAGCAAGATGCAGTACATTTCGAGCAGCAATTTTCGAAACGTGTTCGATGTTTCTAGCTCCGAACTTTCAATCCAGTCGATCCGCTCCCGAATGTCGTCGATCGACTTCTTCAAAGCATCGGCATCGATCCGTTTACGCTTGCTTTCTCTCACCAACCAATCGAGCTTTACGGAGTGGCTTTCCTTCGCAATTTCGATGTCTTTACCAATGAGCCCGCGCGTCACAAGTTTGCGGACAATTTCAGACTTGTTCGCACCACTGATCGCCGCCAATTCCGTGATCGCTTTGTGCGCAGTTTTGCCAACACGAAAGTACATCGATCGCGTCTCCTCGGCCTCTTCTTTTTTCTCTATTTCCTTTAGTAGTTTTTCTCTCTCGTCAGCTCTCATTCTTCGCTCCATTCACGATAGATTAGATTCCCCTTCGTCAGAAGAACCTCCCAAGGCAATAGAGCAAACAACGTACCGTTAAAGAGAAATTACAAAAATTACAACCGCTGTCAGACTCTGACACATGGAATCCGCTGCAAACACGCCCCATCCGTTCTGACCGCCGACAAAAACCCGCTCATCCTGTCATACAAGCGCACCAACCAATGGCTCATTTCCACTCCAGACGACACCCGCCCGGACTTTACGCCATACCCGCCGCTTATTTTTCTCTATTAATGTGGTCTCCCGTGGACTGAAACCACAAGATTTGGAGAGATTCCAGCAATAAATCTACTAAAATTAAGACAGTCGGATCCATCTGTTCTGCGCAGAAATCTTGATTGTTATCGGTTAATGATCACGCTATTTATTAGCCACTAGCAGATAACTCAACTTCGGGACTAAGAGCTTGCACGCTATAATTGAAAGATGGCTGATGTTCATGATCGCAAGACTCGCAGCTACAACATGAGCCGTATCTTAGCCGCGAATACGAAACCGGAGTTAATCGTACGAAAGTTCTTGTTTTCTCAAGGATTTAGGTATAAACTTCACGACAAAACTTTACCCGGAAAGCCGGATATCGTTTTGCCGAAATATCGAACTGCGATACTTGTTCATGGGTGCTTTTGGCATGGTCATGAGGGGTGCGCCTTTTTTGTCGTTCCAAAGACAAGGACCGACTGGTGGCTCGACAAAATCAATTCGAACAAGGAGCGGGACGAACGAAATTCAAAGGATTTACTGTGTCGCAATCTTACGATTCTGACAATCTTTGAATGCGAGCTCCGCCCAAAGATACGAGAGAAAACTCTTGGGAATTTGCTTCGTTCGTTAAAAGAATTGCTTCCGAATGAATAAGACTCTCACCTTTATCGATCTATTTGCCGGAGCAGGAGGACTGTCTGAGGGATTCGTTCGGGCGGGATTTCGGCCTTTAGCGCATGTCGAGGCTGATGCTAGCGCCTGTGCGACTTTAACCACCCGGCTTGTCTTTCAATACCTTAAGGAAACTAATGCTGATAGCAAATATCTCGATTACCTCCAAGGAGTGATCGATCGAGAGAAGTTCTGGGCTGAACTGCCATCAAATCTCAGAAGATCGGTGATCCACGAAAAAATCTCGAATGATTCTATTCGTCGGATTTATTCGAAGATAGACAAACAACTGGATGGCAGCCAAGTAGATTTGATAATCGGTGGACCTCCGTGCCAGGCATATTCACTAATCGGTCGCAGTCGGGACCCGAATCGAATGGTGGGCGATACCAGGAACTATCTGTTTAAGTTCTACGCCTGCTTCTTACATCGCTACAAGCCGAGATTTTTTGTTTTTGAGAACGTCCTTGGCCTCTTGACGGCTGGAAACCAAATCTACTTGGACCATATGCTTAAGTTATTCCGAAAAGCTGGTTACAGCACGGATTTCAAAGTACTTAATTCAGAAGATTTTGGAGTATTGCAGAAACGCCGCCGTGTAATAGTGATTGGGCAGCGAGATAACCCACAGTTTAATTTCCCGACGCTCCAAACCACAGAAACAAGCTGGAATTTGAAAGACGCCCTGCTTTCCGATTTACCGAGTTTGGAGCCCGGACAAGAGCTTACAATATCGAAATACACTAAACCTTGTAATGATTATCTCAAGGCTTCCGAAATCAGAAACGGGCTTCAATTTACATCCCAGCACATCGCCCGACCACACAACTTACGCGATCTCGAAATATATTCGATTGCAATTTCGAGGTGGTTGGAAGACAGGAGTCGGTTGAAGTATGACGAGTTACCGGAGCGGCTAAGAACCCACAAGAATATTGACGGCTTTCTCGATCGCTTCAAGGTTGTGAATCCTTTCGGTCATTCGCATACAGTCGTGGCCCACATCGCAAAAGATGGCCACTATTATATTTATCCGGATCCCGAGCAGGTGCGATCAATATCGGTACGCGAGGCAGCAAGAATTCAGTCATTTCCGGATGATTTTTATTTTGAAGGTGGAAGAACCGCAGCCTATCGACAAATCGGCAATGCGGTTCCGCCGCTGATGGCGCAAGCAATAGCCAAATGGATCAAGAAGCAATTTGACGAAGCGTCAAATTTCGCTTCTCTTCACAAGAGTCGGTAGAAACTCTCGAAGTCTAAGAGTTTTCTTAAGGACTATCGCTTAGGTTTCCTTGTTTGTTGCACTCCGCCTTCGCTTTTTGATTAAGGGCAAGATTGTCGGTGGAATATGCCTTTTATGTCCGACATGCACCGGAATATATTCCCAGCGTTCGTCCGACTGCGGCTTTGGCAAGTCTATCGTCTGGAGCTAGCACGTTTGTATCGTAAATCGGTGCCTTAAAGTCGGCCTTCGACCGTTTTTTTTGAGATTATGAACTAATACCATATTCAGAATTCTGTGGCTTTGTTTTAGTTCGACAAAGACATTTCGTGGACTAGCACGAATACGCGATTAGGTAACAGATGATGGATTATTCGCAGTTTGAAACAGAGGATGCGATACCCAACGCATCCTCTATGATAGAAACCTTTCGTGCAATCGGATACGGAATCGAAGGAGCCGTAGCGGATATCGTTGACAATTCGATTGCAGCTCGCGCTAAAAATGTTTGGGTCGATTTTGAGTGGAAAGGCTCGGATTCGTGGATCTCAATTCAAGACGACGGCCTTGGAATGGATGCCAAGGAACTCGTAGAAGCAATGCGTCCCGGAAGTAAGAACCCGCTTGATGATCGGAACGAAGAGGATCTAGGACGTTTTGGGTTAGGACTTAAAACTGCCTCGTTCTCACAATGCAGAAGGCTAACAGTTTTGACCAAGCGTGAGCAACTGAGTTCAGTCTTTTGGACCTGGGATCTTGATTTCGTTAATCAGACAAAGCAGTGGAGATTAATTCGCTATCTACCCCACGAGGAAACGTTCCAACCAAGAATTGACGAGCTTAGATCAGGCACAATAATAATCTGGCATGAACTTGATCGGTTGGTCTCAGGAATGAAGGCCGACGACGAAGAAGCTCTTGATAAATTTCTTACAGTTATCGAGCAAATCAAGAAGCACCTTGCAATGGTCTTCCACCGATTCATTAGCAAGGGCAAACTGAGACTGCATTTCCAAGGCCGCATAGTGGAATCATGGGATCCGTTTCTGACAAGCGAGAATACGACCCAAGCTCATCCAGATGAACCCATTCAGAATGGATTGGTGATGTGCAAGGGATATATTCTTCCCCACAAGTCGAAGCTCACGGACGAGGCGTACAAATTAGCCGAAGGGCCAAAGGGCTGGAATGAGCAGCAAGGGTTCTACATTTATCGGAATGAAAGATTGCTGCTCGCCGGGGACTGGTTGGGCTTGTTCAGAAAAGAGGAGCATTACAAGCTCGCTCGAATTCAAATCGATATACCAAACAACCTAGATGCTGAATGGCAGATCGATATCAAAAAGAGTGTGGCCCGTCCACCTTTCGGCGTTCGCGATCGACTAAAGGCATATGCCTTGAAGGTCAGGAGCTCTGCAGCGGATGTATATCGCCACAGGGGGAAAACTGTTAGGCAGCTTCCCGGTCAAAAATTCATCCCACTTTGGACGGATCATAAAAGGGGTGACAAATGGTTTTATAAGATCAATAGGGAGCATCCTTTGCTCGCTGAGATCAAAGATGCCGCAAAATCAAACTCCGATAAAGCTATTGAGCGCCTAGTCCGATTTATAGAAGAAACAATACCAACGAAGTCGATCTATATTAAGGAGGCCGAGGAATCAGATGTTATGGGCAAACCCTTTGAAGGGGTTGATCAGGAACCTATTCGAAAGCTCATGCAGCAGATGTATGAACGCTTAAAGCAAAACGGGAAGTCGTCAGAGGAAGCCAAGTCTCTTATCGCATATATTGAACCGTTTAACCATTTCCCGCATTTTCTCGAATTTCTGAATTAGAAAAAAATGAAAGCACAAGCTATAAGAACAATTCGAACTCTTCTGCCTGAATCAAGTAGCGTTTCTGTCGAAGAAATTGAGTTTGCTGTAAGCCAAGCACTGGCAATTCCGCAATATGCCGGAATCGATCGTGATGACTTGGTTCAAGAAATCCAGTCTATCTACAGCATTCATATTGACAATTTTCGCGTGATTGAAGCGGACGCCCGTCGAAGGCCATGGCTGAATGACAAGCGAGGAGCGATCGAGTGGAAATTCTGGAACCGTTACCGTGAATATTCGAGGATCAATAAGAACTTTTCTGATACGGTGGTCGGCCAACTAGATCGGCTAACCGATCGGACCCTCGATGGGCTGTTTGATCCAAAGGAGACCGGCGCCTTGAAAAAATACGGATTAGTTGTGGGACAGGTTCAGTCAGGGAAAACATCGAATTATACGGGATTGATTTGCAAGGCCGCCGATGCGGATTTCAAACTAGTTATTGTGTTGGCGGGCACTCTTAACAACCTGAGAACACAAACGCAGCTCCGCCTTGATGAAGGTTTCCTTGGTTTCGACACACAACACGAAAGAGCATTTCGCCTAAATAATCTATGGATCGGCGTAGGGAACATTGAGCGGACAAGCGTGGCTCACTCGCTAACCTCCAGCAAGTCGGATTTCAACGCCGGGGCTGCAAATGCCATTGGCATTAATTTCAACACAAATGAACCGATAATTGCAGTTGTAAAAAAGAACGGCAGTGTCTTAAACAAGCTGTTTACATGGCTGTCCGCTCATGCTGTCGAAGTGGAGGGACAGCGAGTCATAAGAAATAAATCATTACTTCTGATTGATGACGAAGCCGATCACGCATCAATCAATACAAATAAAGATGGAGCTGTGGCTACAAAGATAAATCGCTCTATTCGTGAGATTCTTGAGCTTTTCGAGCGCGGTGCGTATGTAGGGTACACCGCAACCCCATTTGCAAATATCTTTATCCCCATTACTGAAGATCAGCTTTTTCCAAGGGATTTTATTGTTAATCTACCGCCGCCGTCGAATTACATAGGACCAGAAAAGATATTTGGATTTCAGGCCCCCAGTGATGACGAGGCACCAACGAACACGTTGCCAGTCGTGCATAGAATCGATGATTTCGCCTCCTTTGTTCCAGAGCGACATAAGAAAGACGATTCTCTTCCTTCTGAAGCCCCCGAATCCCTTAAGAAAGCGATTAGGTGTTTTGTGCTAACCTGCGCTATCCGCAGACTGCGTGGTCAGGTTAATGAGCATAATTCAATGCTCATTCACGTAACTAGATTTGTGCGATGGCAAAAGCATATAAAGGACTTTATAGTTCAGCCCATCTTTGATTTTTATCGACGGGGAATTGAGTTCAATACACCCGAGATCATTGAAGAACTTCGGGCTACGTTCGAGGACGATTCGGACGGTTATTTATCATATGTTTCTACATCGGCATCCATCCTTAAATCCGAACTTCAAAATGTAGACCCAAACGCAGAAGTACATTCGTGGAACGAGGTATTGCCGCACTTGCATGACGCAGCATCGCGTATTCAAGTAATGGATCTGAACGGTGGCTCGGTAGATGTCCTGAATTATTTTGATCATAAAAACGGGTTGTCAGCTATCGCAATCGGAGGTGACAAACTCTCGCGCGGTCTAACGCTGGAGGGCTTGTCTGTAAGCTACTATCTCAGGGCATCAAAAATGTACGACACGCTAATGCAGATGGGCAGATGGTTTGGATATCGTCCAGGCTACGTTGATCTGTGTCGCCTGTTCACCAGTCGCGAACTTAATGAGTGGTTCTGTCATATTACGCTTGCATCCGAAGAGCTACGGAATGAATTTGAATATATGTCCGATATCGCCGGGAGCACGCCTGAACAATATGCATTACGTGTTCGAACCCATCCCGGTGTTCTACAGATATCAGCTTCCAACAAGATTCGGAATGCAACGGAAGTTCAGGTTTCTTGGTCGGGACGCCTCGTTGAGAGTTATGAACTTAGCAAATCCCCGGCGATAATCGACGGCAATTTTCAGGCGGCAAAACGATTGATTAATGGGGCGGGTTCCCCGGAAGCTAAATCATCAAGTTATTTTTTGTGGCAGAACAAACCCTTTACACTTGTACGAGAGTTTCTGGGGAGTTTTCAGGTCTTTGATAACCTGAGGTCGGCAGCTCCGTCAAATCTTCTGCGATTTATCGAAATCAAATATTCCCGCAACGAACTAGATTCTTGGAATATCGGAGTAGTTACAAAATCCGGCGGAAAGGAATGCTCGGTGAGCGATAGTATGTCGGTCAATATGATCCGCCGCCAACAAACTGAGGATTCAAAGGGCCAGCCTTTTTATTACATTCGCAAGTCACATATCATCAGCCCCAACGATGAGTTTATCGATCTCACGGCATCGGAACGAGAAGAGGCAATGACGGCAACGCAAAATCTTTGGGAGAAAAATGGGAAAGAGGGTCAGCCCAAGTATCCAAGTGGCGAATGGGTGCGCAACGAGATTCGAAAACGTCACAAGCGACCACTGCTTTTGCTTTATTTTTTGGATCCGGACGGGGCTGAAATGCCGTCGGGAAGTGAACCGTTCGTCGGCTTCGCGATAAGTTTTCCTGGATGCGATACGGACGATGCTGTAAGTTACGCAATCAATGAACAACTTCTCCAGGCCTTTAACCAAGATGCATTTTTTGACGAAGGTGGATATGACGACGAGGACGAAAGTTAACGAGCTTTGGGATGAGCTCTCATCGCAGATTTCGGCTACGCACGGGCTACTACTGCGGCGCTGCCCGACTTCAGTACTTCCCAATATCTTTATTGCGATCACCTCTCCTGAAGGGTTCAAATGCCTCGCGGCCTCGGTTACCAATGATTTTGAGATCGATGTTTCAAGGTTTTCAGGCCTGAAAGACATCGCAGTAGAAGTTACTGATAAAGGACCAAATAGAGGGGAACAGTTCCTTCTCTTCAAATTATTGGAACCCGGTCTCGACGATATTTTTGCCGTTCTCTGTGATGATCTGATTGTTACCGTCGCAATGGTAACCAATGACCAGATTTTGGTTCGCGATCTGTTAAATCGTTTCGAACAGTGGAGACTTCTTTTTGACAAAGCTGCGTCCCAAGGCCTGAGCCGGGAATCTCAGAGAGGCCTCTTTGGCGAACTGTATGTTGTCAGGAAATGTCTGGAACATGGATTCGATTCCTTAGCCATCTTCGAATGTTGGACGGGGCCTTCCGGCGCAATCCGTGATTTTCAAAAAGGCTTATCGGCTATCGAGGTAAAAACCACAATTGGGAGCAACCACCGGCGCGTGCGAATTAGCAGTGAGCGACAACTGGATCGTAGCAATCTTGATAGGTTGTTCCTTTTCGTTTTGTCGCTTGACCAGCTCCAAAGCGCCGGAGAGTCGTTGAATACTCTCGTAGATTCAATCGCGGAGCGGCTCGACTACATTCAGTTAAACCGGTTCCGGAGCAAATTGTTCGAATACGGCTTCTTTGATCACGATCGTGCTCTCTACGAATCCACGGGCTTTGCGGTCAGACAGGAAGCGGTCTATGAAGTTAGAGATGATTTTCCTCGGATAGAAGAAAAAGATGTCAGGAACGGCGTTGGCGAAGTGAAATATTCGATACTTGTGTCAAATTGTGAGAAATTTCTAGTTCCTGACAACTATGCTTTTGAAGGCATGAATTTCGTATGAGCGATGAATTAGTTCGGTTCCGAAAGGAGCTTCTTCAGGATATTTCGGCAATCCAGCTTTCTGAGGACGAAGGCGGCTCGGCCGAGCAAATTTTCACGCACATCGCTTGTGATCTCCTCATAGATGCGGGTGAGACAGAAAATGTCCGTGTCGCTTATGACGAAGGACAGTTACGCACCCGGAACCAGCATAAGATTAACGGTTACGGTGAACCGGACAATTACGAAACGGTAGATCTTTTCATAACTATTTATAAAGGCACCCGAGACACCCAGAGTGTTTCCAAAGATGAGATTGACACAGCTGCGAAACGGATCACGAATTTCTATAGCAAAGCCCGACACAAGAGTTATCTCAATGACATCGAAGAGACATCCGAGATATGGGAATTCACACGGACAATCGCAGAACTTGAGACGCTGCATGAAAACTTGGTTAGGATTAATGCAATCATTCTCACCGACGGCCTCTATTCCGGTAAGATTCCGGTCAATGTCACGATCTCCTCATGTCCGATCTATTTTCGCGTCGTCGATTTAAATTACCTTTACAACATCACCAAAAAATCTCACGTACCGATCGAAATCGATTTCGTTGAAGAGGGTTTCGAGATTCCCTGCATACCGGCTAGCAGCAAAAATGATCTGTATCAGTCCTATATGGCAATAATGCCAGGGCGAGCGCTTGCGAACATTTATGAACGATTTGGTTCGAGGCTCCTTGAACAGAATGTGAGATCCTTTCTTCAATTCACCGGCAAAGTGAATAAAGGAATTAGACAGACAATAATCGACGAGCCGGAAATGTTTCTTGCATTCAACAACGGTATCGCGGCTACCGCCGAGTCGGTGGAAATCAAACAGTCAAACAATGGTCTGGTAATCTCGCGCGTCGAAGACTTCCAGATTGTTAACGGCGGGCAAACGACCGCTTCGATCTATCACACAGCCAAAAAAGATAAAGCCAATATTGACAAGATTTTCGTGCAGGTAAAGTTATCGATAATCAAAGTTAAGAGCCGGCACAGTGAAATCGTTTCTAGAATTGCCGAATACTCCAACACCCAAAACAAAGTTGCCTTTTCTGAATTAAGTTCGAACATTCCGTTCCACGTCGAAGTTGAGAAATTATCGAGGAGTATTGTAACGCCCTATGTCGAAGGCGACACGGTGCAAACGAAATGGTTCTACGAGCGGGCTCGCGGGCAGTATAAAAACGCACGCATGAGGGAAGGGTTTACTACCGCGAAGCGAAAGGCCTTTGATCGAAAGAACCCCAGAAGTCAGGTATTTACGAAGGGTGATCTTGCGAAATTCGTCAATGTTTTTAGTGAGGTGCAGAAGAACAAAAAAACTGTGATCGGTCCGCATATTGTGGTCAGAGGAAATGAGAAAAACTACGTGGAATTTATAAAACACAATCTCATTGAAAAGCCAGATAATGTGTATTTTGAGGACTTGATTGCTAAAGGAATTGTGTACAAAGCCGCCGAGAAAATCTATGGCGTCAAACCGAATGCCCTTGGCGATCTTCGCTACATTACGGTTCCATATGCGTTAGGGTGGCTGGGCCACCAAACGGATGGAAAAATCGACTTACTCAAGATATGGAAAAATCAGGCCATTTCGGATGAAATGAAGAACCTGCTTCGAGAGCTGATGGTAAAACTCGAAAAGTATCTCAAAACCGTTGCAACAGGTTCGCTTTACGGCGAATTCGCGAAAAAACAAGATTGTTGGGATCTGATAAAGAAACAATCCTTCGATCTGGCCGTGGATAAGGTTCTGAAGAGTGACTTCATTGACACGTCGAAGCAAATTGTTAGAAGACGACTTGAAGATAGTGAGATAGATAGCAGCCTAATCGAAGATGAAATACTAATGATTCGCGAGGTACCCGACCGCACTTGGAAAAGAATTGGGGAGTGGGGAAAGTCGGTAGGTGAACTGTCCTCACAGCAACTCACAACCGTCATGTATCTTCCCAATATCTTGAAAAAGAAGCGGGTACTCGACGAGGGGACGCGAAAAGATGCTCTCAACATTTTGAGTAAGGTAATTGAGAAAGCTCCGGAACTTTTTGACGAGGTCTTCTCCGATCCACCTAATGAAGATAAGTTCATCCTGATGGTCGAGGCCCTGCTTTCGTGGAACATCGAGAATAAGTTACTCAGGAGTGAGGATGTTAAGTTTCTAGAGGATCTTGTAAACGGCAATAAAAACAGGACAAATTCCGCCGTCTTAACCGCGACAATGATTGCAAAAACCGCAGGTGCGAAGGGATTTCAGAATTGACAAATTGTCTGCCCAAGGCCGTGCGTTAGTGCAGCTAACTGCTTCTCAAGAAGGAAATCGAAACTTGAGAACATCCCTAACGAATTAAGAAATGAAAACAATCTCCGGAACTTTGGTTTATTCACCCACAGACCTTACTCGGTTCCTTGAGTCGCCGTTTTCGTCTTGGATGGATCGATATCATCTTGAGCATCCCGGCAGTTCGGTGCCTGATCAACTTTCTGAAGATGCGGAGCTGATAATCAAAACGGGTGAGGCACACGAGGAAGCGATATTAGAGCAGCTTCGCGCTACCGTTGATGACCTCTGTGAAGTAGGCCGGGACGATAATGCGGTTGCTGATGTTCTTGAGGCTATTAAGCGGCGTCACTCGGTCATTTATCAGGCGAAGCTGGAGTCAGGAAATTTCGGCGGATATGCCGACTTCATCATTCTTGACGAAGCGACCGACCGGTACCAGATTTGGGACACCAAACTCGCTCGCTCTCCCAAGCCCTACTACGCTGTCCAGCTTTGCTGCTATTCAGAACTCCTTGCTGAAATGACAGGTGAGTCGATGCCTGAGAAGTTCGGGCTGATTCTCGGAGCCGATGCCAATGGGATCTCGGAACGCGTTGAATTTAGAACGGAAGACTTCATCCATTATTACCGCCATCTAAAAAAGGGCTTTCTTGAAATGCAAGATGCATTTGATGGTGACTTTGATCATCGACCAATTCCTGATCCGAGAGCTGATCACGGAAGATGGAGAACGCACGCAGATCGATACCTGGATGAGAGGGATCATCTTGTTCGTGTTGCTGGAATATCGACTGGCCAAATCAAAAAGCTGAATGAAGCCGGTATTGACACGCTGACCGCTCTTGCCGAAACTCGTGTTGAGACGATTCCCAAGATGCCGTCGACAACCCTCGGGAAACTAATTCATCAAGCAAGACTTCAGAAAGAAACACGGGAACTTCGACAGGCAGACAAGAACGCTACAGCGAGGTTCGAGATTCTCCCAACAGTCGACGACAACGCCCGTTCGGTAGGACTCGGAGCTCTTCCAGAGCAGAATCCAGGCGATGTTTATTTCGACATGGAGGGGTTTCCTTTAATTCCAGGCGGCCTGGAATATCTGTTCGGTAATACGACCATAGATACTCAAAACGGCGAATATAACTTTACGGATTTTTGGGCGCATGACCGCCAGAGCGAAAAGATCGCGTTCGAGCAATTCATAGATTGGGTTTACGAACGGTGGCTAAAGAACCCCGGAATGCACATTTATCACTACGCTCCTTACGAGGTATCAGCCGTGCGGAGGTTAAGTACGTTTCATGACACGCGTCAGGACGAGGTCGATGAACTCCTTAGACATGAAGTGTTTGTAGACTTATATAGGATCGTACGTCAGGGCTTGCGGATTGGTGAGGAAAGCTACTCCCTTAAAAAAGTAGAGAGAATATATTGGCCTCAAAGCCGCACAGGTGTGGTGACTCTATCTATAGGTTCAGTTGTCCACTACGCACGATGGATGGAAAGCTGTGAACCCCGCGACTGGCAAAATAGCCCCATTTTGCAAGAAATACGGGATTACAACAAGGACGACTGTGATTCTACGGCCGAACTGGCCAAATGGCTGAGACGACTTGCCGCTGAGAATGAAATTCCGCCGTCATCGGATCTCTCTGCCGTTAGGTCCGCCGATCAGTCTGACATAAAAGAGCCGGGCGAAAAAACTGCTGCACGGCTGGAAATCTCTCGTCAGCTGCAAGAAAAGGACGACAGTCTTTCCACGGTGCTAGCAAACTTGGTGGACTTTCATCGACGGGAGAGCAAGCCGATTTGGTGGAAGTTCTTTGAGCGATGCGCGTCTGAATCTGAAGTCCTTCGTGATGATAACGGATGCATTTCCGATGCGGAAGCCACAGGAGATCCGGTGCCTGAAAAAAGATCTTTCCTACAGGAATACCGCTTTGATCCGGGACAAGAATGCAAGTTATCGGCAGGTGAGAGAAAGAACGTAGTTTTCTCCCATTTGAAAGAAACAAGACTAAACCTTTTTTCGCTCGACCTCGCCGCCGGCTCGCTGCAGTTGAAAGCAGGTCAAAAAACACTTGAAGCTTTTGGCGGTGCGTTTCCGTCACGTGGTTCACTTGTGCCTGACGAGTATGTGAATCCGGATCCAATTCCTGAGGCCGTGAAAAGTGTTGCCGAATCGCGGCTTAAAGATTCACTAAATCCAGCGGCCGAATCACTACTGAAGCGTACACCTCCACCCGGACTGCCGATTCAACCGGACGAATCGACAACAGACTTTGCAATTAGAGTTGGGCTCCAAATGAATGGTGACTGTTTGGTCATCCAAGGCCCGCCGGGTACGGGAAAGACCTACACGGCCTCGCATATGATTGCGGCCCTGATAGCAGACGGAAAGAAGGTCGGCATTACTTCAAACGGCCATAAAGCGATAATGAACCTGGTTACAGGCTGCAGCAGAGTGCTTGGTGAAAACGGACGGCCGCTGGTAGGAGTTAAAGCAGGAGACAGTAGCGAGGATCAGGTATTCAAGGATAATCCCCGATTTGTTCATCAGAAGACTGGAGGTGAGGCCTACGACGCTTATTCCGAAGGCATCATCGCGGGAACGGCATGGGTCTTTTCGCGAGCTGATTGGAATCACGATCTTGATTACCTCTTCGTTGATGAAGCGGGTCAGGTTCCTCTTGCGAACGTAGTTGCCATGACCTGCTGTACAAAGAATCTGGTCTTGCTTGGTGATCAGATGCAGCTTGAGCAGCCGATTCAAGGTGCTCACCCGGGTGACGCAAGGCTTTCCGCTCTTCAATACGCCTTAAAGGATGTCGACAATAGCCGGGAGGATGCGGCTGTATTTCACTCGGTTGTCCCGGATGACTATGGAATATTTTTGGGAGAATCGCGACGTATGCATCCGGCAGTCTGCGATTTTATCTCCGAGAGCGTTTATAACGGACGTCTTAATTCGCATTCTGATTGCGCAAAGCAGGCGATCGATATTTCAGGAGATCACGGCGAACGCATTGCTGGTTATGGAATTGTCTTTTACGGAATCGAACACGATGGAAATATCCAAGATAGTGAGGAAGAGGTCGAACAGGTTCTCAAAGTTTACCAAGATCTTGTAGGCCGTCTGTACACTGACAAAGATGGCATAACTAAACCCCTGGCGCTGTCGGACTTCCTTTTTATAGCTCCTTACAATGCGCAGGTGAGGTCTCTGGAACAACGGCTTCCAGCTGGAGCTCGGGTTGGGAGTGTTGACAAGTTTCAGGGACAGGAAGCTCCGGTTTGTATTTTATCCTTGTGCTCCAGCTTTGGTGAGTACGGTTCGCGCGGTATCGGATTTATTCTCAACCAGAACCGCATCAACGTCGCAATCTCACGAGCCCAATGCACTGCGGTTGTCGTAGCGGACCCACGTATCGCGACCACTGCGCCCAGCTCCATCGAGACAATGAAACTCCTCAACCTCTTCTGCAAACTTCTGCCTTTCGGTTGGGGTAAGACTGATCTGGGGTATCTGAAATAGATTCCGCACTGTTAGTTAAAGACTGTAGGGAGTTTGTGCATTTTTCTGCCTACGATCAAGTGAGCCGTGCCCTAAACTGAGCAATCACCCGCACTCTACCCTTGCACTCAGCCGTACATAGGGGAGTTTACTTGTGAGCTAATAGTCGTACTAATACTACGACTATTGCTTATCAGTTAAACATCGCTTGCCTTTGGTTTATATTCTTGTGTATGCTAGTACTATGAGTACGGATAAGCCGACAAAGATAAACCAACTGCTTAGCTCGCAGCCACCGGGGGTAGTGTTCCAGTCTCGTTGGCTAACGACAAAGGGCTATAGTCTCGATCTCCAGCGGAAGTATCGGACTGGGAAATGGCTCACATCGATCGGGAACGGGGCGATGATCCGGGCGGGCGACAAGGTTGGGTATGAAGGTGCGATATACGCCTTACAGCGACAGACAAATATGTCTGTGCATCCAGGTGGGCGAACAGCTCTCTCATTATTGGGAAAGGCTCATTATCTGGAATTTGCGGCTCCACGCGTCATAATATTTGGCGGTCCGGAAGAGGAGTTGCCCGCCTGGTTTCGCCAGTCCGATTGGGGAACTAAAGTCGAGTATTATAGAACGACATTTCTGCCACCTGATTTAGGCCTCACCGAAGTCGAACAAAGAACCTTTTCAATAAAAGTATCTAACTCGGCTCGAGCTCTTATGGAATGCTTGTTTCTGGCACCCGAAAAACAAGATCTGGTTGAGTGCTATGAATTGATGGAAGGACTTAACAGTCTTAGGCCGGATCAGGTACAGTCGCTTCTCGAACAAAGCAGATCGATAAAAGTAAATCGGCTATTTCTTTATCTAGCCGAAAAAGCGGGACATCGTTGGTTCAGTCATTTGAAGACGGACAACGTGAATCTAGGAAGCGGCAAGCGGAGCCTTATCAAAAATGGTGTATATGTGGAGAAGTACCAGATCACGGTACCGAGAGAATTAGAACAAAGTGGATCAGAAATATAGACGACAAGTCTCGCTGCTGTTAGATGTGCTTCCCGAAGTGGCGAGTGAGGAATGCTTTGCCCTGCACGGGGGAACCGCGATCAACTTGTTCGTGCGAGACATGCCTAGATTGTCCGTCGATATCGATCTAACCTACATTCCCATCGAGGATCGACAAACATCGCTCGCTAACATGAGGACAGCCCTGCTTCGAATCAAGGCTAAACTCGAACGAATCATATCCAATGTTCACGTAACCGATCGCACCGACATTGGCAAGCTCCTGATATCTGCGCAAGCGGTTGATATTAAACTTGAGGTCAATCTCGTAAACCGAGGAGCGATCATGCCACCGGCGACCGCCGTTTTGTGCTCGCGGGCGCAGGAAGAGTTCGATGCGTTTTGTGAAATATTGGTCGTGTCGACAGGCCAGCTTTATGGCGGTAAGATTTGTGCCGCCCTTGATCGTCAGCATCCTCGGGACCTCTTCGACGTCAAGTACTTGCTTGAAAATGAAGGGTTCTCACACGAAGTAAAAGCAGGTTTTCTTCTCGCATTGCTCTCAAGCGACCGGCCTCTCCATGAGCTGCTCAATCCCACAATGCTTGATCAGAAAAGTGTTTTCGAGAACCATTTCGAGGGAATGACATTGGAGGAATTTACTTACGACGAGTTTGAAATAACCCGGGAAAGGTTGATCAACACAATTCACTCAAATCTCACAGACGAAGATCGGGAATTCATTCTTAGCATTAAACGATTGGCTCCGCGTTGGGACATCTACGACTTCAAAGATTTTCCATCCGTGAAATGGAAATTACTGAATATTCAGAAATTCTATGAGGGTAACGAGACAAAATACGCTGAGCAGCTAGCTAGGCTTGAGAAAGTACTTTCAAGAGCCATTTGAGAAAGAAAACCATGGTTTGATTCTAAGGAGAACAACCATCAGCCCCGCTGATTGAATCCCTGTGGAGAAAGGGGTATCTTGGTTTGCAAGACAGTAAGAGGAACGGCATGAGCTTCTGATTGCTAAACCTTTCCAAGTAACCCTTTGCAAAGATACTTAGCTTCCGCCAGAAATTGTGTCATAGATTGTGACATAACTGGTCGAAATTGGCCTGATTTTCATCATTTAGCACCAGCAGGGATGGGGTTAGCGGAATGCCCGTAACTGTTGTCGACAGATATGTTACGTGACGTTCAACGACAGCAAAAGGCAAACAATTAAGGCTTCTGTTAACCGAAGGGTTGTAAGTTCGAGTCTTACCTGCGGAGCCAATTCCTTTACAGAAAGGCCCGTCATCGACGACGGGCCTTTGCTGTTTCTGACCGGCTATTTTGTTGCGGCGTTTTCCAGGAT
>Ga0268299_1002418_pt1 | contig 22436 bp, 17 predicted proteins | sample NOBtaG_FD_193484 | JGI IMG/M metagenome (GOLD analysis project Ga0268299, IMG submission 193484) | Activated sludge microbial communities from bioreactor in Nijmegen, Gelderland, Netherland - NOB reactor | ecosystem: Engineered > Bioreactor > Aerobic > Activated sludge | place: Netherlands... | reverse complement strand
GAATCATCTGCGCCAGGCCGTCGCGTCGATGATAGACGACTCCCGGGGCGAGCCAGGGGAGAAAGCGGGCGTAGCTGCCGTCCAGGTGGGCGCGCGCCTCCGCCAGACGCTCGCGAGCGATCTGCACGTCGAGGTTCTGTGCTCCGGCCAACTGCAGCGTGCTCGCCAGGTCGATGGCGAGCTCGTCCGAGCGGGCCTGCCGAACATCCTGCGCGAGGGCGAGGCGGCTGCCGGGCAGCCCGAGACAAGCGGCGCAGAGCAGGATTCGAACGGCCGCGCACGCGCGCTTCATCGCGCCTCCGCGCGGATGGCCATGCCATCCGCGAGCGCTCGGCCCGTGCTCACCGCCACCGCCTGGCCCTCTTCGAGCCCGGCGACGATCTCGACGTTCGCGCCATCGGCGAACCCGATCTGGACGGGTGTCTTCACCGCCTTGCCGTCGACGTCGCGGAAGACGAACGTGCCGGCGCGCTCCGTCACCACGGCGCGAGCGGGGAGCAGCAGCGCGCCCGTCTTGCGCTCGATCTCCAGACGCACGTCGGCGTACATGCCGGGCAGGATCTCGGCCGTCGCGTTCGGGATCTCGATCTCGGTGAGCATCGTCTTGCTCGCTTCGTCGAGCGCGTGCGCGTAGCGCGTCACGGTGCCATCGAACGTCCGGCCGGGGAGCGCGTCGAGAGAGATGCGCGCCGGCAGGCCGTCCCGCACGTGGCGCGCCTCGACCTCGGGCACGAACACCTGGACGCGCACGCGGGTGAAGTCCATCAGGGTCACGACCGCGGCGCTCTGCGCCGGGTTGCCGGAGGTCGCCGCCGGAATGAAGGCGCCGGGGTCGACCCAGCGCGCGGTGACGATGCCGTCGAAGGGCGCCGTCAGGCGCGCGTACTGCAACAGCGTGCGCGTGCGCTGGAGCTTGGCGCGGGCGACCTCCCACTGGCCTCGCAGGTCGTCGACCGTCTTCGGCACCACCAGATCCGCCGCCTTCTGCTGTGCGCGCGCCATGCGCTCGTAGTTGACGCGCGCGACCTCGGCCTCGGCCGCGAACTGGGCTTCGTCGGCCAGCAGCTCCGGCACCTCGATCTCTCCCAGCAACTGCCCCTCGGCGACGACGTCGCCTTTGTCGACGTGCAGCGCCTCGAGATAGCCCGCCACCTTGGCGAAGACGATCGCCTCGCGCAGCGGCTGGATGCGGAAGGCCGGGAGCGTCACGACGCGGGCGATCTCGCCGCGGTGCGGCTGGACGATCTCGACCGCGACGGGTGCGGCGGGCGTGGCCTCGGCCGAGCTCGTGGCGCCGCCGCGACAGCCGAGCTGGCCGCCGCCGGTCACGAGAAGAATCAGAAAGGCGAAGGAGCTGCCACGTCGGAACCTCTGCATCTCGAAACCCTCTCGCCGTCTCTTCATGACGCGTCGTCCGGATGGAGCGAGGCCGAGCGTCGGTCGGCGCGCCCCTGCACGATCGCGAAGGCCGCCGGTAGCGCCAGCAGCGTCGCCCCGGTGGCGACGATCAGGCCGCCGACCACGGCGCGCCCGAGCGGCGCCGTCTGCTCGCCGCCCTCACCCAGACCGAGCGCCATCGGAATCATGCCCGCGACCATCGCCAGGCTGGTCATCAGGATGGGTCGCAGACGGCTGCGTGCGCCCTCGACCGCGGCCTCGCCCGCGGCTGCGCCGGCGACCCGCCCGCGCTCGGCGAACGTCACCAGCAGGATGGCATTCGCGACCGCCACGCCGATCGCCATGATCGCGCCCATGAACGACTGGATGTTGAGCGTCGTTCCCGTCAGCCACAGCATCACCACGACCCCGGCGAGCACGGCGGGGGAGGTGGAGACCACCAGCAACGAGAGCCTCGCCGACTGGAAGTTCGCCGCCAGCAGCAGAAACACCACCGTCACCGCCAGCAGCAGGCCGGCGCGCAGACCCGCCATCATCTCCTCCAGCGGCAGGATCTGGCCGCGCAGGGCGATGCTCACTCCCGGCGGTGGCGTGCCGAGCCCCTCGATGGCGTCCTGCACGCGCGCGGCGACCGTGCCGAGGTCGGAGCCCGCGATGTTGGCGGTGACGGTGACCAGCCGCTGCATGTTGTAGCGCTGGTACTGGCCGACGGCGTAGCCGGGCGCGACCTCGGCGACGTTGCGCAGCAGCACCGCCTTGCCGTCGCGCGCCATCACCGGCACGTTGCGCGCTTCCTCCATCGAGCTCATCTGCACCTGCGGAACCTGCACCTGGACCTGGTACGACACGCCGCTCTTCGGATCGGCCCAGTAGTTGGGGATGACGAAGCGGCTGGAGGAGGTCGCGGTCAGCAGCGAGCGCGAGACGTCCGCCATGCGCACGCCGAGCAGGCCGGCTCGTTGTCGGTCGACGCGGACGTCGACCGTCGGATAGTCCAGCGTCTGGCCGAACTGCACGTCGCGCAGCTCGTCGATCTGCTCGAGGCGCGTCTTGACCTTCTCGGCGAAGGCGCGGTCGGCCGCCAGGTCGGGGCCGCTGACGGCCACTTCGATGGGAGTCGTCGCCCCCAGGCTCATCACCCGACTGACGATGTCGCTCGGCTCGAACGAGAAGGCGACCTCGGGCATCGCTTCCGCGAGGTCGCGCCGGAGCCTGTCCTTCAGCTCGGCGACGGAGACGGGCGTTCCTTCGCCGAGCTGCACCTGCATCACCGCCTCTTCCGGCCCGCCGTTGAAGAGGTAGATCAGGTTGATCGGGTAGCTGGCGCCGTGAACGCCGACGAAGCCGAGCGAGATGCGCACGTTCTCGGGGCCGACCGCCCGTCGGACCACGTCGAGTGTCCGGAGGAAGCGCGCCTCGGTGCCGTCGATACTCGTGCCCGCCGGCGCCCGCATGCGGATCTGCAACTGGCCCGCTTCGACCTGCGGGAAGATCTCCGTGCCCAGGCGGGTGCCGAGCCCGACGATCAGCGCCACCGCCAGCGCCAGGTAGGCGCCAACGACGCTCCAGCGGCGCTTCACGATGGCGCGCACGAGCGCGCCGTAGCGGCCCTGGAAGCGGGCGAAGGCACCCTGCTCCTCGTGCTGCGCGTGGCTGCGCAGCCCCCAGGCGGCGAGGATCGGAACCAGGGTGCTGGAGAGCAGATACGAAGCGATCATGGCGAAGCCGACCGCGAGTGACAGGGGCACGAACATCGCGCGCGCCGCGCCCGCCATCAACAGCGCCGGCGTGAACATCGCGAGAATGCAGAGCATGGCGAGAAAGCGGGGCCCGGCGGTCTCGGTGGTGGCATCGAGCGCGGCGCGCGCGAGCGAGGCGCCGCGCGCCAGGTGGACGTGGATGTTCTCGATCGACACCGTCGCCTCGTCGACCAGGATACCGACCGCCAGCGCCAGGCCGCCGAGCGTCATCACGTTGATCGTCTGCCCCGACAGCCAGAGCGCAAAGAGGGCCGCCATCAGCGACAGTGGGATGTTGACCAGCACGATCAGGGCGCTGCGCCAGTCGCGCAGGAAGACCAGGATGGCCGTGCCCGTCAGCAGCGCCCCGAGCGCGCCCTCCAGGGTCAGGCCGGCGATCGCGCGCGTGACGTAGGGGGACTGGTCGAACTCGTAGCTCACGGTCACGTCGGGCGGGAGGACGCTCTGGAAGCGCGCCAGGTTCTCCTTCACCAGCTCGACGACGGAGAGCGTCGAGGCATCGGCGCGCTTGGTGACCGGGATGTAGACGGTGCGCCGACCGTCCACCAGCGCATAGCTGGTGACGATGTCGGAGCCGTCGGACACCTTCGCGACGTCGCCGAGATAGACGGCCGGCGTGGTGCCAGGGCGGATCGGGACGGCCTCGAGATCCCGGACGCTGGTGACGACGGCGTTCAGCGGCACCATCGGATAGCGGTCGCCGATCGGCATGTTGCCCGACGGACTGATGAGGTTCGAGGCCGTCACCGCGGCAACGACCTCGTCCGGCGAGATCTCGTAGGAGCGCAGCCGCTCCGGGTCGAGATTGACGACGATGCTGCGCGCGCTGCCTCCGAACGGGGGTGGCGCCGACACGCCCGGGAGGGTGGCGAAGAGGGGCCGGACGCGATTGAGTGCCAGATCCTGCATCTCGCCGGGGGTGCGCGTGCGGCTGGAGAACACCAGGTTCCCCACCGGCACGCTGCCCGCGTCGAAGCGCATGATGAAGGGCGGCACGGTGCCGGGCGGCATGAAGGCGCGGGCGCGATTGACGTAGGAGACGGTCTCCGACATCGCCTGCGACATGTCGGTTCCCGGGTGGAACTGCAGCTTCAGCAGCGCCGCGCCCTGGATCGACTGCGACTCCACGTGCTCGATGCCGGTGATGTAGAGGAAGTGGTACTCGTAGTAGTAGGTGAGGAACCCCTCCATCTGCGCCGGATCCATGCCGCCGTAAGGCTGCGCCACGTAGATGGTCGGGATGCCGAGGGACGGGAAGATGTCGCGCGCCATGCTGCGCAGCGCCATCGCCGCGCCGATGGCGACGGCGACCGTCGCGACCAGGATGGTGAGCGGGCGGCGGAGGGCGAACTGCGCGAGATTCATCGCGCGCGGCTCCCGTGCGGGTGGTCCGCGTGCGACGGCTCGGTTCCTTCGACCACCTCGCGATAGAGCTCGGTGACGTCGCGCCGGAGAGCGGCGAGGACGGAGCGTCCGCGCGGCGTGATGCGGTAGGTGCGCCGCGCGCGCGCCCGCTCGGGCGCGCGCGCCGCGAGCCATCCGTTGCGCTCCATCCGCGCCAGGATGGGATAGAGGGTTCCGGGGCTGACCGCGTGCCCGTGCTCGGCCAGCTCCGCCAGCATCCAGAGGCCGTAGATCGGGTGCTTCGAAGCGTGGTGGAGGATGTGGATCTTCCACATCCCGAGGCGGAACTCGCGGTCGAGCAGGTCTCTCATGCGCGCGCCGACCTTTACGGTTTCCGTAATTTGAGTCAACCGAGCGGGGCGAGGCGGGGCCCGCCCCGCCCGAAGGCCCTTCCCGTGCCCGCGCCGCGAGGGTAGGAGGGGAGCTCCATGGAGCTCCCCTCGTGACCGGCGACCCGCGCGTGGGCATGGCGCGCCTGCTCGCCTACGGCGGGCCGGTCGTCGGCCTGGCCTACCTGCTCTTCTTCGTCCAGTTCTACTTCCTCAAGTACGCCACCGACGTGCTGTTGCTGCCGCCGGCGGTGGTGGGCGGGCTGTTCGCGTTGGCGAAGCTGTGGGACGCCACCAGCAACCCGCTGGTGGGGAGCTGGAGCGACCGCAGCCGCTCGCGCCTCGGGCGCCGCAAGCCGTTCCTGTTCGGCGCGCTGCCGCTGGTGGTCGCCGGCTACGTCATGCTGTGGAATCCGCCGGCGGCGCTGGCGGGCACCGCGCTGGTGGCCTGGGTGGGGGTGGCGCTGCTGCTCTTCTTCTCCGCCTTCGTCCTCTACGCCATCCCGCACGCCGCCCTGGGCGCCGAGCTCAGCCCCGACTCGCACGAGCGCACCCGCCTGTTCGGCGCCCGGCAGATCAGCTTCACCCTCGGCATGCTGCTCGCCTTCGGCGCCATCCAGGTCGCAATGAACGCCGCCGAGCCGCGCGCGCTGACGGCGACCATCGCCCTGCCCGGCGCCCTCGTGGCCGCCCTGCTGCTGGCGATCACGCCGCTGACGGTGCCCGAGCCGCCGGCGCGCCGCGGCGGCCAGAGCCTGCTCGCCGGCCTGCGCGACGTCGCCGCCAACCGCCCGGCGCGCATCCTCCTGTTCGTCTGGTTCGTCGAGAGCGTCGGCGTCGGCGCGGTCGGCACGATGGCGCCCTACGTCGCCGAGTACCTGCTGCAGCGCGCCGACATCGTCGGCTCGCTGCCGGCGGCCTACGTGATCTCCGGCATCGTCACCATCCCGCTGTGGGTGCGGATCTCGCGCCGCTACGGCGGGCGCGACACCTGGCTGGCGGCGATGCTGCTCGCCGCCGCCGCCTTCGGCGGCCTGCTGTTCGTCGGCGCCGGCGACGTCGCCCTGGTGATCGTCCTGCTGACGGTCGCCGGCTGCGCCATGGGCTGCGGCAGCGTGCTGTCCTCGTCGCTGATGGCCGACATCATCGACCTCGACGAGCAGCGCACCGGCGAGCGCAAGGAGGGCGTCTACTCGGCCGCCATGATGTTCATGCTCAAGATCGGCAACTCGCTCTCCACCGTCGCCTCCGGCCTGGTGCTCGACGCCGCCGGCTTCGTGCCCAACGCCGAGCAGTCGGCCGACAGCCTCTTCGGCATGCGCCTGCTGATCGGCGGCCTCCCCTGCCTCGGCTTCCTGATCGGCGCGGCGCTCTTCGCCCGCTTCCCGCTGGGCCGGAAGCCCCACGCCAAGATGGAGCTGGTCACCGAGGGTTGATCTGGAGCGCGGCGTGAAGCGCCGCTCTGGAGGGTCGGCGAACGATCCAGAGCGGCGGTGACCGCCGCACTCCAGATCACTCCGCCGCCGCGCGCAGCTCCTCGAAGGCCTCGACGATGTGGCGCTGGAAGGACTCGACGTCGGGCATGGTGTTGCGGTCGGAGTTGAGACCGATGAAGAGGCGATCGCGGTAGCCGTAGAGCGCCACGCTCACCGGGCTCTGCAGCGCGACCGGGGCGAACGGGTAGGCCGCGACGATCTCGGCGCCGGCGAGGTAGCGCGGCACCAGGATGCCCGGGACGTTGGTGACGATGAAGTCGACGTTGCCGACGCTCGCCTCCGACATCCACGAGAAGAACGGCCGCGGCAGCACGCTCATCAGCTCCGCCACCACCGGCGCCGCGCTCGACGCCGGGTCGGCCTTCTTCGCCGCCATTCGCCGGCTCACCTCGCGATAGGTCGACATCGCCGTGCGCTTGCGGATCGGCAGGGGCACCAGGATGCCGGTGGCGACGTTGCCGAGGTGCGCCTTCTCCGACCACTCCTCCGGCTTGCGCAGGTTGACCGGCACCAGCGTCATCAGCTCCTCGACCTCGCGGATGCCGTGGTCGCGGTGCCAGCGGCCGATGGCGCGCGCCATGATGGTGAGGATCACGTCGATCATGCTGCCGCCGAGGCGGCGGCGCAGTTGCCGCACCTCCTCGAACGGCAGGTCGACGCCGCTCATCTGCCGCGCCCGTCCGGCCCAGCCCTTCAACGGCGAGTGGCTGTCGAAGCTCAGCGACTCCGCCAGCGAGCGCACCGCCGCCAGCGCTCGGCTGATCTTCTCCGGGTGCTGGACCGCGTCGGCGACGACGCCGGCGGCGGCGGTGGCGCGCTCGAGGTCGAGCTCGACGCGATCCCGCAGCGCGTCCATCAGCCGCTGGACCAGCCCGGGGGTCTCGCCCCAGCGCCCGGGGTGCAGGTGCTCGACCGCGGCCGCGTCGGCCGGGTCGGGCTGGCGCTGCCAGTCGGTCATCGCGCCGAAGATGGCGTTGCCGCCGACGCCGTCGGCGACGGCGTGGTGCAGCTTGAAGAACAGCGCCGCGCCCTTCTCCGCGCCGACCCCTTCGTACACCCGCGCCTCCCACAGCGGGCGGCTGCGGTCGAAGGGCGTCTCGTAGGCCGGCGCGATCTCGTGGAACAGCTCTTCCATCCCGGCGCCCGGCGGCAACGCGTGGTGGCGAACGTGGTAGTCGAGATCGAAGGTCGGATCGCGCTCCCAGTGCGGCAGGGTGATGCCGAGCGGCGCCTCGCAGACGCGCTCCGCCAGGCGCGGCACCGCCGCCACGGCGCGCTCGAAGGCGAGGCGCAGGAGGTCCGGCTCGGGCGCGCGGTCGAGAACCATCAGCATCGCCATCGTCGTCGGCTGCATCGGCGAATCGACCCACCAGAAGGTCAGATCCTCGCCCGAGAGCCTGGTGGTGGGGGTGGAATTGGGCATCGCGAACCTCCGTGGGTGGGATCACCGGCCGCCGGCCGGCGTCAGGACGGTGCCGTCGGGAACGACCGCGATGCCGCGCGCGGTCACCAGGAAGCGCCGCCGGTCGACCTCGGCGTCGTAGCCGATGCGGGTGCCGGGCGGCAGCACGGCGTTCTCGTCGACGATCACCCGGCGCAACTCGCAGCCGGCGCCGACCTGCACGCCCGGCAGCAGGATGCTGTCCTCGACGCGCGCGCCGCGCTCGACCCGGACCCGCGACGACAGCACCGAGCGCACGATGCGCGCGCCCGAGACGATGCAGCCGGGCGCGAGGATGCTGTTGACCGCGCCGGCCTCGTGCTCGCCGGCGTTGCGCATGATCGCCGGCGGATAGGCGGGCGCGTGCCGATGCGCGGGCCAATCGGCATCGAAAAGCTCGAACGCCGGCTCCTCCTGCAACAGGTCCATGGTGGCGTCGAAGTAGCTGTCGAGAGTGCCGACGTCCTGCCAGTAGCGCTCCCGCGGCGGGCAGCGCTCGATCACGTCGAAGGCGAAGACGGGCCGCTCGGCGGCGATGCGCGGGATGATGTCGAAGCCGAAGTCGTGCTTGCTCTCGCTCTTGGCATCGGCGATCAGCGCCCGCACCAGCGGCTCGGTGTCGAACAGGTAGACGCCCATGTTGGCGAGCGCGTGACTCGGGCGCCCCGGCATCGGCGTCGGGCAGGCCGGCTTCTCGTGGAAGGCGGTGACGCGCGCCCGCGCGTCGACCTCGACCACGCCCATGCGGGTCGCCTCGGCCACGGGGACCTCGGTGCAGGCGACGGTCAGGGCGGCGTCGCGCTCGCGGTGGAACTGGATCAGGCGGCCGTAGTCGAGGCGGTAGACGTGATCGCCGGAAACCACCAGCACCTCGCGCGGGCGCTCGTCCTCGAGGATGTCGAGGTTCTGGAAGACGGCGTCGGCGTTGCCCTCGTACCAGCGCGACACCAGCGAGAGCTGCGGCGGCACGGTCTGGATGAACTCGCCCAGGCCGGGGCTGAGGACGCTCCAGCGCGCCCGCAGGTGGCGGTCGAGCGACAGCGACTTGTGCTGGGTCAGGACGTAGACGCGGCGCAGGCCGCTGTTGATGCAGTTGGCGAGGGTGAAGTCGATGATGCGGTAGGTTCCGCCGAAGGGCACCGCCGGCTTCGCGCGCCGCTTGGTCAGCGGGTAGAGGCGCTCGCCCTGGCCGCCGGCCAGCAGGATGACGAGGGTGGCATCGCCGTGTCCGCCGGCCACGTCTCTCACTCCGTGCCGCGCCGCTGCGCCGCGCGCCGCTCGAGCACGTCGCGCACCGCGCCGATCAGCTCGCCGACGTTCGAGGACTTGGTGACGTAGGCATCGGCGAGCCAACTGACGAACTGCTCGCGATAGCCGCCATAGGCGGAGTTGAGCACCACCGGCAGCGCCGGCCGCTGGTCGTGGATGCGCGTCAGCGTCTCGAGACCGTCGACACCCGGCATGTTGATGTCGAGCACGACCAGATCGGGCAGTTCCAGCCGCACCTGGTCGACGGCCTGGCGGGCATCGCCGGCCTCGACCACGTCGAAGCCGGCGCGCTCGAAGGCCTCGCGGTAGAGGAGGCGCTGGTTGGCCTCGTCGTCGACCACCAGAATGCGCGTCATCGCCCTTCCTCCGCCGGCAGGTGGATGGTGAAGGTCGCGCCGGCGCCCGGCTCGCCTCCGATGGCGAGCCGGCCACGGTGGTCGTCGACCACCTTCTTGACCACCGCCAGCCCGAGTCCGGTGCCGCGCGGCTTGGTGGTGACGAAGGGCATGAAGATCTCCTCGCGCAACCCGACGGGCACGCCGCCGCCGGTGTCGCTGAAGCTCAGTGCCACGCCGCCGTCGACGGCGGCGGTGCGGATCGTCAGACGGTGGGCGCGATCGATCCCTTCCATCGCCTGCACTGCGTTGCGCCAGAGGTTGACCAGGGCGCGGCGGAGCTGGTCGCGGTCGATCCGCACGCGCGGCAGATCCGGCGCCAGCTCGACCTCGAGCTCGATACCGTGCGCGCCGAGCTCCTCGCGATAGACGCGCACCAGCGCCTCGACCACCTGATTGAGGTCGGCGGGGCGCAGCGCCGGCGGGCGCGGGCTGGTGAAGTCGAGCATCTCCTTGAGCAGTCCCTCGAGCTTCTCGACCTCGGTGAGGATGATCGCCGCGTTGCGCGCCACGTGCGCCGGGTCGCGTGGATGCTCGACCAGGGCGCGGGCGAAGCCGCCGATGGTGGTCAGCGGGTTGCGGATCTCGTGGCTGACGCGGCCGACGACCGCGCCGACGGTGGCCAGCCGCTCGCTGTGGAGCACCTGCTCCTGCGCCGCCTTCAGCTCGTTCAGCGTCGACTCGAGCTCGCTCGCCTGCTGCTGCAGCTCCTGCGAGATACGGGCGTTGTCGATCGCCAGGCCGGCGAGCAGCGCCAGGATGCGCAGCAGTTGCAGGCGCTGGTCGTCGATCGGCTCGCGGCTGAAGGCGTTGTCGGCCACCAGCACCCCGAGGCCGCGGTCGCGCGCCACCAGCGGCACGCACACCACCTCGGTGCCGGCGAAGACCCGGCGCAACTCGGGCGGCAGGCGGTCGAGCTCCTCCGGCGCACGCACCCGCACCACCTGCCGCTCCCAGAAGGCGTCGACGATCGGGTTGCCGCCGACCTCGCGTTCGAGCGACAGCCGCAGGCCCTGCAGCAGCGCGTTGAAGCCGTCGCGACCCGCCGCCGCTTCCGCCGGGCTGCGGGTCAGCTCGTCGAGCGACTGCGGCCCGGACTGCAGCCGGGCCCAGGTCTCGAACGCCTCCTCGGCGCTGCCGGCGCCGACCGCGCGCGCCGCCCGCAGACAGGTACCGCCGGCGTCGGCGAGGAAGATCGCCGCCCGGTTGAAGCCCAGGCCGGGGCCGGCGGTGACGCAGGTCAGCACCGCGTGCAACACCCCGGTGACGTCTGTGGCCCGTACCATCGCGCCAGTTCCCTCCAACACCCGTGCCCAGGCGCCCGGTGCCAGCCGCGAAGGTGAGGAGCGCGCCCCGTTCTCGCGTCCGGAAGAATCCGCCGCGCGCCCTTCCCAGGGTTGCAACGGGCGGGTCCGATTCAAAGCGCCGCCCTGGATCGTCCGCGGGCCATCCCGAGCGGCGGCGACCGCCGCACTCCAGATCGGCGTGCGCCGTTGGCACCGAGGCAGCGGCGCCGCGGAGCGGCGCAGGTGCATAGCCCCGGGCGCGAGCCCGGGGTCCGGGGGGGAGACCGCGCATGCGCCCCGGCAGGGGCGCAGCCGTCCTCGCGCGCGCCGCGGCGCGGCTCCCCAGCCCCCTGGCGTCGGGGTTCGAGGGCACCTCGTGGCCCCGATGCGCCACCGCGGGCCTAGTACGCGCGCTCGACGCGCGCGATGCGGGTGGCGTAGGCGGCGAACCACTCGCCCCTGCCGCGCGCCTTGGCGCGGGCGTGCTCGGCGTGGCGGCGCCAGGTCTCGATCGCCTCGAGCGAGCGCCAGTACGACACCGCCAAGGCGAAGTCGGCCTGGAAGCCGAACTCGATGCCGAGGAAGCCGTCGATGCCACGCGCCAGCTCGATCATCCGTGCGGCGGTCTCGCGGTAGGCGGCCAGGTCGGCGCCCGCGGCGATCACCGCGGGCGCGATGACGGCGTAGTAGGGGGGCTCCGGGGTAGGGGCGATCGCGCTCATGTCTCGTTCCTCCTCGGCGCGATCCTGGCGCACCGAGGTTCCATGTGTCCAATGCATTGCTTCGATTCGACTCATGCACGATGCTCATCCCATGGACTTCGCGATCATCGAGGCCTTCGTCGCCGTGGTGCAGTTCGAGGGGTTCACGCGCGCCGCCGACGCGCTCCATCTCTCGCAGCCGGCGCTCAGCCGCCGCATCGCGCTGCTGGAGCACGAGCTCGGCCAGCCGGCCTTCGAGCGTGGCCGCAGGGGCGCGCGCCTGACCGATGCCGGGCGCGTCTTCCTGCCGCACGCGCAGGCGGCGCTGGCGGCGCTGCGCGACGGCGTCGGCGCGGTGCAGGCGCTGGCGCGCGGCGAGTCGGGCGGACTGACGCTGGCGATCGTCGGCACCCTCGCCGGCACCGATCTCACCGCGCGCCTGCAGCGCTTCCGCGCCCAGCACCCGCGTCTGCGCCTCCTCCTGCGGACGGGCAACAGCGCCGAGGTCAGCGGCCTGGTGCGGCGCGGCGAGGCCGCCCTCGGCCTGCGCTACTTCGCCGATCCCGGGGCCGACCTGGTCTCGCGCCGCATCGCGCGCGAGCCGCTGGCGGTGGTCGCCGCCGCCGGTCATCCGCTCGCGCGCGCGCGCCGGGTCGCCGCGGCGCGTCTACGCGCCGAGCCGTGGGTCGTCTTCCCCACTCGGCGCGGCGCCGCGCCCGATGCCTTCGGCGAGTTGGTGAGCCGCTCCCTGGCGGCGGCCGGTCTCGAGCGCTCCGAGCGCGTCGTCGTCGACAGCCTGACGGCGCAGAAGCGTCTGGTCGAAGCGGGCTTCGGCCTGGCCCTGGTGCCGGAGAGCGCCGTGCAGGAGGAGTTGCGACTCGGCACGCTCTGCCGGCTCGACGTCGCCGCGCTGCGCGCCACCGTCGACGTCACCGCCGTGCACCGCCGCGCCGCGCCCCTGCCCGTCCCCGCCGAGCGTCTGCTCGCGCTACTGGAGGGCAGCGAGAAGGGTCGCCCCGGCTGAGGGCGTGCTCGACAGCTCGGCCGGCGCCGCCGCGAAGCGTCTGGAGTGCGGCGTGAAGCGCCGCTCTGGACGGCTTCATCGAAGCGAAGAGGTCTGCATCCCGGCAACGACGTTGTGCAGCGGCGCGGAGGCATCTCGCCCGGCTGCGCCCCTCCGGGGCGCTCGTCGCGCATCCGCGGCCGTCCACCCCGGGCTCGCGCCCGGGGCTATGACCCTGCGCCGCTCCGCGGCGCGCCTGGAGTGCAGCCGTGCGCACCCCCGGGCGCGAGCCCGGGGGCTCCAGCCGGGAGACAGCGAGTGCGCCCCGGCAGGGGCGCAGCCGTCGGCAGGGGCGCAGCCGTCGGCGCACGACCTCGCCGGCGCCGCACTCCGGATCAGTAGAAGCGGGCGGCGTACTCGGCGGCCATGCGCTGGGCGCTGAAGCGGGGGATGAGCGACTGCATCGAGGCGCGCACCCGCCGCAGCCAGGCGTGCGGCAGGCCGTCGCCGGCGCGGTTGTAGAAGAGCGGCAGCACCTGCGTCTCGAGGATGTCGAAGACCGCCGCGGCGTCGTGGTCGTCCTGCTCCTCCGGGCTCGCCTGCGGCGTGGCGATCGCCCAGCCGTTCTCGCCGTCGTAGGCCTCCGCCCACCAGCCGTCGAGCACACTCAGGTTCAGCCCGCCGTTGAGCACCACCTTCATGCCGCTGGTGCCGCTGGCCTCGAGCGGCGGCCGCGGCAGGTTGAGCCAGAGGTCGACGCCGGCGACCAGGCGGGCGGCGATCTCCATGTCGTAGTTCTCGACGAAAGACACCTTGCGACCGACGACCGGCGCGCCCTTCATGCGGAAGAGATCGCGCAGCGAGGCCTTCGCCTCCTCGTCCTGCGGATGCGCCTTGCCGGCGACCACAAGCTGCACCGGCGCGGCGTCGTTGGCCAGCAGCGCCAGACCGCGCTCGCTGCGGCGGGTGAGCAGGTGCAGGCGCTTGTAGGTCGCCACCCGACGCGCGAAGCCGATCGTCAGCGCCTCGGGGTCGAACATCGCCGCCGCCTGCTCGACGTAGTCCGGCGCCTCGCCGCGGTCGAGCCGGTCGCGGATCGACTTCTCGCGCACGTACGCGACCAGCGCCCGGCGCTGCTCGCAGCGCACCGCCCAGAGCTCCTCGTCCGAGACGCCCTCGAGCGCCTGCCACAGATCCGTCTCGGCGACCCGCGCGCGCCAGTCGCCCGGCAGCCGGCGGTCCAGCAGCGCCTGCATCGGCCGGCTCATCCAGGTGGTCGAGTGGACGCCGTTGGTGACGTGGCCGATCGGCACGTCCTCGACCGCCCGCCCCGGCCAGAGCCGCTGCCACATGGCGCGCGCGAGCTCGCCGTGCCGGCGCGAGACGCCGTTGGCGGCGCGGCTGGTGCGCAGCGCCAGCGGCGTGATGCTGGCCGGCTCGGCGCGGTTGCCCGGCTCGAGCCGGCCGAGGTCGTAGAACGTGTCGCGCGGCACGCCGAGCTGGTCGACGAAGTCGCCCAGCACCGCCTCGAGCTCGGCTTCGGCGTAGCCCTCGTTGCCGGCCGCCACCGGCGTGTGGGTGGTGAAGACGGTGCGCTCGCGCACGCTCGCCAGCGCGGCGTCGAGGCTCCGACCGGCGGCCACCTCGCGCCGCAGCCGCTCGAAGCCGCCGAGGGCGGCGTGGCCTTCGTTGAGGTGATGCAGGCGGGGCTCGATGCCCATCGCCGCGAGCGCGCGCACGCCGCCGATGCCGAGCACGGCGTACTGCGCCAGGCGCGTCTGGCGATCGCCGACGTAGAGCCGCGCCGTGATCCAGCGGTCGATCGGGTGGTTCTCGGGCAGATCGGTGTCGAGCAGGAAGAGCGGCACGCGGCCGACCTCGAGTCGCCACACCTGGATGCGCACCGGCCGGCGCCGCAGCACCACCTCGACCGCCAGCGGCGCCCCGCCCTCGCTCGTCACCCGCACCAGCGGCAGCCGGTCGATCGGTGTCGGTACCCAGTACTCGTGCTGCCAGCCGGAGGCATCGAGCCGCTGCGAGAAGTAGCCTTCGTGGTAGAGCAGGCCGACGCCCAGCAGCGGCAGGTCGAGATCGGAAGCCGCCTTGAGCAGGTCGCCGGCCAGCACCCCCAGGCCGCCGCCGTAGAGCGGCAGCGAGCAGTGCACGGCGAACTCGGAGCAGAAATAGGCGACCGGCTGCGGCCGCGGGCGCGGCGCGCCGGCGAGCTCGGCGGCGAGCCGATCGCGCGCGCGCTGCAGGCGCGCGAGGTAGCCGGCGTCGGCCTCGAGTTCGCGCCAGCGCCGCCGCGGCGTGGTCTCCACCAGGTGGCGGGGGTTGCAGCCGCTGCGGCGCCAGTTGGCGGCGTCGATGTCGCGGAAGAGCTCGACGCATTCCGGCAGCCAGACCCAGCGGTAGTTGTACACCAGCTCTGCCAGCGGCCGCAGCGCCTCGGGCAGCGACTCCGCCAGCTCCGCGCGCGCCCGCGCCAGGTCGACCGTGCCGTCCATCGCCCTCACCCGGCGCCAGGGGTCGCAAGGACACTGCCACGCCCGTGCCTCCTCGGAATCTCGCGAACGCCTTCGCAGTCGCGCCCGCAACCTTCCCAGCGGCGGCAAAGCGGGAGAACCCGCTTCCCAGCCCGGGGAAGCGCCGCGACCGCCGCCATGCGCCGCGCTGCGGCCAACCAGGGGCACCCGTTTTGCTCGACCTCAAGGGTACAACAGGGCGTCAGGCCCGGGCGGTCGTCGCGCCGACGCGCGCCCGGCGGGAGGGGTGCGACCATGTCGCGGTACGCGTACGAACGATTGACGGCGCTCGACAACACCTTCCTGGTGGTCGAGAGCGCCACCACGCCGATGCACGTCGCCTCGGCGGCGATCTTCGAAGCGGCACCGCTGCGCAACGCCGACGGCGGCATCGACATCCAGCGCCTGCTGCGCTACGTCGAGTCGCGCCTCCACAAGCTGCCGCGCTACCGCGAGCGGCTGGCCTACATCCCGATCGAGAACCATCCGGTGTGGGTCGACGACGAGCGCTTCAACCTGCTCTACCACGTGCGCCACACCTCGCTGCCGCGGCCGGGCACGGAGCGGCAGCTCAAGCGGTTGTGCGCACGCATCCTCTCGCAGCAGCTCGACCGCGGCAAGCCGCTCTGGGAGATGTGGGTGGTCGAGGGGCTCGAGGGCGACCGCATGGCGCTGGTCACCAAGATCCACCACTGCATGATCGACGGCATCTCCGGCGTCGAGCTGCTCTCCACCCTGCTCACCGCCGAGCCCGAACGCGAGATCCACGAGCCGGCGCGCTGGATCCCGCGGCCGACGCCGACGCCGACCGAGCTGCTGCGCGACGAGATCGCCGCCCGGCTGCGCGGGCCGCTGGGCGCGCTCGGCTGGCTGGCGCGCGACCCGCGCTCGCTGCTGGCAAGCGTGCGCAGCGGCCTCGCGGCGGTCGGCGAGGTGCTGAACGGCGTCACCCACCTCGCCTCGGAGACGCCGCTCAACCGGCCGATCGGTCCGCACCGGCGCTTCGACTGGCTGTCGATGGACATGAACGCCCTGCGCGACCTGCGCCAGCGCCTCGGCGGCACGCTCAACGACGCCGTGCTGGCGATCGTCGCGGGCGCGGTGCGCCGCTTCCTGGCGCAGCGCAACGTCGACCTGAGCGAGCTCGACTTCCGCGTCTTCGTGCCGGTGAACGTGCGCACCGCCGCGACCCGCGCCGAGATCGGCAACCAGGTCGCCGGCTGGATCCTCGACCTGCCGGTCGCCGAGCCGGAGCCCGCGCGCCGCCACGAGCAGATCCGCCGCGCCACCGAGAACGCCAAGCACTCGCAGCAGGCGCGCGGCTCGCGCATCCTGAGCGAGGCGGCGGACTGGACCGGACCCGGCCTGGTCGCGCTGGTGGCGCGCCTGGCCGAGCGCGCCCTGCCCTTCAACCTGGTGGTGACCAACGTCCCCGGGCCGCCGCAGTCCCTCTACCTGCTCGACTCGCAGATGCTCGAGGCCTATCCGATGGTGCCGCTGTTCGTGAACCAGGGCCTCGGCATCGCGCTCTTCAGCAACGCCGGGCGGCTGTTCTGGGGCTTCAACGCCGACTGGGACGTCGTCCCCGATCTGCACGAGTTCGTCGAGGCGGTGGCGGCGTCGTTCGAGGAGCTGCGCGCCCTGCCCGCCGCCCCGCCGCGCATCGCGGGCCGGCGGCGGCGGGCCGCCTGAGAGCCGCGCGGATGGCCGTCCCCACCCCACGCCCAGCCTCCGCCGCCTCGCTGGCGGAGTTCCTCGCCGAGCGCTGGCGCCGCTGGACGGCCGACCCCAGCCACCCCGACATCCCGGCGGCGCAGCGGACCTTCGCCCTCGCCGGCAAGGTCGCGCTCGACGAGTTGCTGCTGACCGCCATGATCGCCTCGGTGCGCCTGCCGAGCGACGCCGAGCGGCGGCGGATCACGCGCGAGGTCGAGGACGCGCTGGCGCTGTTCGCGGAGCGCGGCTGGCTGGAGCAGCCGTGGCGCTACCACGACGCGCCCCCGCCGCTGGCGCGCATGCGCGAGCGCCGCGCCAGCGCCGGCGGCCGGAGCTTCACCCACGTGACGTTCGAGAGCGAGTACGAGCCGCGCCCGGAGGAACCCGGGCGGGCGCGCTGGCTGCAGCGGCGTTCGAATCGCGTCGCGCACGCCTGGGTGCTGCGCCACCCCGGCCCGTCGCGGCCCTGGCTGATGTGCATCCACGGCTACGGCATGGGCTTTCCGCTCGCCGACCTGAACGGCTTCCGCGCCGAGAACCTCAGCCGCGTGCTCGGGCTCAACCTCGTCTTCCCGGTGCTGCCGCTGCACGGCCCGCGCCGCAAGGGCGCGCGCAGCGGTCAGGGCTTCGTCGCCGGCGACCACCTCGACACCATCCACGCCGAGGCGCAGGCGATGTGGGACATCCGCCGCATCCTGTCGTGGATCCGGGCGCACGAGGGCGAGCCGGTCGGCGTCTACGGCCTGTCCCTCGGCGGCTACAACGCCGCGCTGCTCGCGGGGCTCGACGCCGAGCTCGCCTGCGTCATCGCCGGCGTGCCGGCGACCTGCTTCGTCGACTTCGTGCGCGAGCACGCGCCGCTGATCCTGCTGCGCGACGAGCGCGCCGCCGACCTGATGTGCGAGCGCGCCGAGCGCCTGCTGCGGGTGGTCTCGCCGCTCAGCCTGCCGCCGGTGGTGCCGTGGGAGCGCCGCTTCGTCTTCGGCGGCGTCGCCGACCGCTTCATCCCGGCGGCGCACGTCGGCCGCCTGTGGGAGCACTGGGCGCGGCCGCGCGTCGCCTGGTACCAGGGGTCGCACGTCACCTTCCCCTGGGACCGCGGCGTGCAGCAGCTGGTCGAGGAGGCGCTGCGCAGCTCGGGCCTGATCGGCGCTCGCTGAGAGACTTCGAGGGGGGATTTCGCATGTACTACGAACGGCTGTCGGCGCTCGACGCGTCCTTCGTCGACATCGAGGACGTCAACGTCCACATGCACGTCGCCGCCGCGCTCCTCTTCGACCCCGGACCGCTGGCGCGGCCGGAGGGCGGCCTCGACATGGAGCGCATCCGCGCCTACGTCGAGTCGCGCCTGCACTTCATCCCGCGCTATCGCCAGCGCCTGGCGTACATCCCGCTGGAGCGGCATCCGGTCTGGGTCGACGACCACCGCTTCAACCTCTTCTACCACGTGCGCCATTCGTCGCTGCCGCACCCGGGGAGCGAGCGGCAGTTGAAGCGGCTGTGCGGTCGCATCCTGTCGCAGAAGCTCGATCTCACCAAGCCGCCCTGGGAGATCTGGGTGGTGGAGGGCCTCGAAGGCGGGCGCTTCGCGCTGGTCACCAAGGTCCACCACTGCATGGTCGACGGCATCTCGGGCGTCGACCTGCTGACGGTGCTGCTGACCCCCGAGCCGAGCGAGGAGGTCGCGCCGCCGGCGGCGTGGACGCCGCGCCCGGTGCCGACGCCGCCGCAACTGCTCGCCGGCGAGCTCTGGCGGCGCGCCGCCCTGCCGGCGGAAGCGCTACGCGGCGCGCGGCGGGCGCTGGCCGATCCGTACGGCGCGCTCGAGGCGCTGCGCGGCACCGCCGAGGGCGTGGCCGAGTTGCTCGGCGCGGCGCCCTCCTCCGAGACACCCTTCAACCCGCCGCACATCGGCCCGCACCGCCGCTTCGACTGGCTGCGGCTCGACCTGACCGACGTCAAGGCGGTGAAGCAGCGCCTGGGCGGCACGCTCAACGACGTCGTGCTGGCGACGGTGACCGGCGCCTCGCGTCGCTTCCTCTCGCACCGCGGCTTGTCGCCCGCGTCGACCGATTTCCGCGCCATGATCCCGGTGAGCATACGCCACCGCGACCAGCGCGGCGCGCTCGGCAACCGCGTCGCGCAGATGATCGCGCCGCTGCCGCTGGCGGAGAAGAACCCGCGCCGGCGGCTGCAGCAGGTGTCGCGCACGACCGAGGAGCTCAAGCGGTCGCACCAGATCGAGGCGACCGAGCTGCTCGAACAGGTGGGCGACTGGACGGCGACGGCGCTGCTGACGCAACTGGTGCGGCTGACCGCGGCGCGCCGGCCGTTCAACATGGTGGTCACCAACGTGCCCGGTCCGCCGGTGCCCCTCTACCTGCTGGGGGCGCGCATGCTGGCGTCGTTCCCGATGGTGCCGCTCTACTCGAACCAGGCGCTCGGCATCGCGCTGTTCAGCTACGCCGACGGGCTCTACTGGGGCATCAGCTCCGACTGGGACGCCCTGCCCGACGTGCACGAGTTCGTCGAGGCGCTGGGGCACAGTTTCGAGGAACTGCGCAGCGCCGCCGCGCGCCGCCTGCGTTGATTCCGCCCCCGCTCCGGCACCGTTGCGCTCCGGCACCGTTGCGCCGCCGCGCGCGCTCGTGCGAGGGTGCCGCATGATCGTTCACGGCACCGACTGCTCGTACTACACCGGTAAGCTCGAGGCCTATCTGCGCACCAAGGGCGTGCCGTACCGGCTCGAGCCGTTCACCCCGAAGAGCATGCGGCGCTGCGCGCGCCACACCGGCGTGGTGCAGATTCCCCAGGTGGAATGCGCCGACGGCACCTGGCTGGTCGATACCACGCTGATCATCGAGTACCTCGAAACGGCGCAGCCCGAGCCCGCCGTCCGCCCGCGCGTGCCCGCGGTCGCCTTCGTCAGCCTGCTGCTGGAGGACTTCGGCGACGAGTGGCTGTGGCGCCCGGCGATGCACTACCGCTGGTCGTTCCCGGACAACGCCCGGCTGATGAGCGCCTGGCTCGCCGAGCACCTGGCGGGCTATCCCGGTCCGCGCTGGCTCAAGCAGCGCTACTGGTGGCGGCGGCAGCTCGGCACCTTCGTCACCGGCGACGGCGTGAACGAGGCGACGCGCGCCGCGGTCGAGGCGTCGTATCTCGACACCATCGACGCGCTCGAGGGCATCTTCGCCCGCCGCCCGTACATCCTCGGCGAGCGCCCGACGGAAGCCGACTTCGGCACCTTCGCCTCGATGTTCCGCCACTTCGGCAGCGACCCCGCACCGGCGCGCATCATGCGCGCGCGCGCTCCGGGGGTCTACGAGTGGCTGGCGCGGATGTGGAACGCGCGCCCCCAGCGCATCGCCGCCGCGCCGCTGCCGAACGCGCTCCCGGACGACCTCGGCCCGCTCCTGGCGCTGGTCACCGGCGTCTACCTGCCCTACCTCGACGCCAACGCGCGGGCGCACGCCGCGGGCGAGAAGCGCGTCCGCTACCCGGCCCAGGGTGTGACGTTCGAGGAACCGGTGAAGCCCTACCGCGTCTGGTGCCGCGACCGCCTGCGCCAGGCCCTGCTGCGGCTCGAGGCGAGCGAGCGCGACGCCGTCGAGCGCGCGCTGCAGGCGCCGGCGGCACTGGCGGCGCTGGCCGAGCCCTCGCCCAGACCGGTCGCCAGCATCGTCCCGCCTCTGCCGATCCGACAGCCGGCCGCGCGCCGGCCGACCGACAGTTGGTGGCGCTGAGCGCACCTGCCAGCGAGCACCCGAGCCCTCAGCGCTTTCGCTCCAGATCAGGTGATCGAGTAGCCGCCGTCGGCTGCGATGGTCACGCCGGTGAGGATGCTCGAGGCCGGCGAGGCGAGAAAGATGGCGAGGCCGGCGAGCTCGTCCGGCATGTTCCATCGCCCCGAGGGCAGGCGCTCGAGAATGCGCCGATTCATGTCGGGCATCTGCTCCTGGATCACCTTCGTGAGGGGCGTGTCGATCCAACCCGGCGCGATCGCGTTGACGCGGATGCCGTCACCGGCGAGCTCGACCGCCAGGGTTCGGGTCAGGGACATCAGGCCAGTCTTGGCGGCGCCGTAGGCGGGGGCCAGAGGCGACGCGAAATACGAGTACATCGAGGCGATGTGAATGAGACACCCGCGGCTCACCTTCAGGTGCGGGCGGAACGCGTTGGCGAGGCGCAGCGCGCCCGTGAGGTGCAGGTTGACGATCTCGTTGAAGACGGTGGGCGCATACTCCTCGCCGATCGCAGCGCGACCAGCGCAATGGATGACGACGTCCATGCGGTCCGTGCGGGCAGCGAGCGCCGCGACCGCCGCGTCGTCGCCCATGTCGACTTGCTCGTACGCGAGGCCCGGGCTCTGGTCGGCCCGCGGCGGGGCGATGTCGGCGATGGTGACCACCGCCCCCGCCTGCAGGAACGCCTCGGCAAGAGCGGCACCGATCCCGCCCGTACCGCCGGTGATCAGCACGTGCTTTCCCTTCACGCTGAAGTCGACGCTCATGAGTCCTTCCCCCGGGCCGACACGTCGCCGCGGCTAGCGGCGAAACTCCTGCCGCTCCTCCTCGCAGATCACCAGCAGCAGGCTGGCTTCGACGGCGGTTTCCCGGTGGGTGTCTCCCGGCTCGACGAAGTAGTAGCCGCCCGCTGCGATGAGGTGCGGCTCCTCGCCATCGGCCTGCACCTCCATCGTTCCACGGACGACGAACACCTGGCACCAGTGGGCATGGTGATGGGATGGAATCGTCATGCCTTCCGGCATTCGGTAGAGCCCCGATTCCACGTTGTAGTTCCCTTCCCACAGGCGGCAGGCCTGCATCGTGATCCCCCGTACGTCGATGGAGTGCCAGCGCTGATCTTCGGTTGTGAGGTATCTGGACATCGGTGGTCTGCTCCGCTGGGTCGCTGCCGTGGACGCCTGACGCTCCCTTCGCGAGACTCCAGGCCATATCCGCGTTGATCTGGTTTCATCCGCGGCTTCTTGATTCTGTCACATCGAGGCTGACTGGCGCGGATCAGTGCCCGGGGATGCCCTGGGGACCGGGCTTGAAGCGCCAGATCTGGAAGGGCGCGGCGGCGCGGGTGTGGGCCTCGTCGATGAAGAGCACGTCCTGCAGCGACGAGCAGGTGACGTAGAGCCAGCCGTCGGGCCCGAAGCTGAAGCCGTCGGGCCAGCGCAGGCGCGGGTCGCGCACCTGCGTCCGCAGGGTGCGATCCGGCCCGATGGTGAGGACGGCGGAGTGCTCCATGTCGCTGAGGTAGACGTTGTCGAGCTCGTCGGTGGTGAGGCCGTCGCTGAGAGTCTTGGGGGCCCAGTCCTCCACCAGCGCGCCCAGCACCTCGGGGGTGAAGGCGGCATCGTTCAGGTCGGCGGTGCGGACGCGGTACAGGCGGTCGCCGTTCACCGGGCCGAAGTAGAGCCACTCGCCGCGGCGGTCGAGCGCGATCGAGTCGACCGGCACGCGCAGGGTGTAGAAGCCGAAGAACACCATGTCGCGACCGGGCGCCTGGATGACGTAGTCCATCGCCTGCACCGACGGGTGGCCGACCAGCAGCCGCCGGCTGCTGCGCTGCTCGACGTCGTAGACCAGCAGCGCCGGCGCGCGCCGGATCGGGCTGGCGTCGGCGATGTAGATGCGCGCGCCGCTGGGATCGACCTGGAAGTCGTTGAGCATCGACAAGAAGGGCGCCGCTTCGGGCGGGA
>Ga0268299_1002417_pt1 | contig 22442 bp, 25 predicted proteins | sample NOBtaG_FD_193484 | JGI IMG/M metagenome (GOLD analysis project Ga0268299, IMG submission 193484) | Activated sludge microbial communities from bioreactor in Nijmegen, Gelderland, Netherland - NOB reactor | ecosystem: Engineered > Bioreactor > Aerobic > Activated sludge | place: Netherlands... | reverse complement strand
CCTGGGCGTACACCACCCGGGTCTCGGTGTCGCTGAGGAGGCCCTGGGCGATCCGGGTGGCCTCCGATCCTTCGCCCCCGGCCGCCTCCAGGTCCGACATGCGGTGGACCACGATGATGTTGGACAGGCCGTACTGGCGGGACATCTTGAACATCGAGCGCAGCCAGCGGGCCAGCGCCACGTTCGACAGCAGGTACCAGGCCTCGTCGAGCAGCAGGATCCGCTGCACCCCGTCCATGCGGGCGATGGCGTTGTGGAGCCAGGCCATGGTGCACGCCATCACCAGGCCCAGGGCGTCGCCCGTTCCACCCAGCGCCGACAGGTCGAGCACCACGATGGGGCCGTCCCAGTCGATGTCGACGGTGGTGCGCCCGTCGAACATGCCCTTGAGATCGCCTTCGCACAACCGGCGCAGCTCCAGGGCGGCGTCGCGGGACCGCTCGGCCAGGCGTTCCGCCGTGGTGTTCACCGTGGCCGCCAGCTTCTCCGGCGGGTCCAGCAGCACGTCGACCACGTCGATGATCGTGGGCTCGCCCAGGCGCCGCACCGCCTCGGAGCGGGCCAGGCTGATCGCCGTGCGCTCCTCCGGCTGCAGGTCCCGGCGCAGGGCCGACTCGGCCAGCGACATCAGGATCTGGTCCTGGCGGCGCTCGATGTCGTCGGTGTCGCGGCCGCCGGAGGAGGCCAGGCCCCGGTCGAGCGGGTTGAGCCGCACCGACGAGCCGGGGTCGAGGCGGATCACGGTGCCGCCCATCTTCTCGGCCAGGGGCCGGAACTCGCCCTTGGGGTCGATCACCACGGCCCGGCGGCCGAAGGCCGACTGGCGCCAGATGTACGTCTTCACCAGCGACGACTTGCCCCGCCCGATCTGGCCCGCCACCACCATGTTGGGGTTGGTCACCTTGTGCAGGCGGTACAGCTCCCACGGGTCGAAGCAGAACGACCCGCCGAGCACCTCCTGGCCGATGTACACCCCCCGCCCGCCGAGGCCGGCCGGAGACTGGAACGGGTAGATGGCCTGGAGGTGGGCGGTGGTCGAGTGGTGGGGCGGGGTGGCCGGCGACTTCGACAGCAGCCCCACCAGGAGGATGATCGCGCCGTAGAGCACCAGCGCCACCCCCAGGACCACCAGCGCCGGGATCAATGCAGTCCTTTGGCCAGTGGCATGGTGCAGTAGAAGGCGGTGTCCTGCTCCCCCCACAGGCGGCGCAGCTCCACCGGGCACTGGTAGGCCATCTGCTCGATCTGGGCCGCCGCCTGCTCCACCTCGTCCAGGTTCGACCCCGACACGGTCACGTAGCCCGAGTACCGGGCCTCGGCGTGGCCGTCGGCCAGCTCGTTCTCCCGCCGGTCGAGGGCCTCGCCCTCCCGGCGGCGGCGGGCCCCCAGCCGGTACCCGGCCCGGCTGCGCAACTCGTCGTCGGACAGGCGGGCCGTCTGGGCATGCTCCACCTGGCGCTGGGCCCGGGCGGTGTTGATCGGCTCCGACACCACCGACACGGTGCGGGTGGCCCCGCTGTTCATCAACAACAGGGGAGCCAGGAAGCTGGGCCGCACCCCGAGCTTGGGCCACTCGGCGATCCAGTAGGTGATGTGGTACATCTTGTCGGTCCGGTAGTGGCCCCACGACGCTTCGGTGGCGAGCGGCCAGGCGCTGCGGGCCGAGATCAGCGGCTCCGAGCCCCGGGTGCGCCGGGTGGCCAGGGCCAGGGCGTCCTCCGGGTCGAACTGGGTGCGCAGCAGCAGGGCCAGCTCGTCGCCCGACAGGAAACCGCTCACGTTCAGGTCGGACTCCCGCAGCTGGCGCTGGAGGTGGTCGAGCTCGCGGTAGAGCACGGCCACCGCCCCCTTGTCACCCCCACCGGCCTGGCGGATGGCCCGCCCCGCCTTGGACTGGGAGATCTGGAGCACGAGGTACGTCTCGTGCTGCTGGGTGACCGGCTGGGCCGACTGCAGCAACTCGGTGTAGGAGGCATGGGCCGGCGTGCCCTCGGTGGTGCGGGCCCGCTCGGCGAAGAACCCGCGCATCTCGTCGCCCACCTCGGTGAGCGTGCGCTCCAGCCACTGCAGGCGCGAGATGGGGCTGCCCTGGCGGGCCATCGACGCCTGGACCGTGGCCCACGACGACAGCCGCCGTACCTGCTCGCCCTCGTCGAGCAGCATGAACGACTGGCCCTGGACGCCGATCACGGCCACCCAGCTCTTGTTCTTGCGGTCCCGGAGGACTCCCATGGGCTGGCCCGACACCGAGGTGTAGATCAGCTGCCAGTCCGCCACCGGCGGCGGCGGTGACGGCTTGCCGGCCCGGCGGATGCTGCGCCCTCCGGCGCCGGAGCCCGCGCCGTTGGTCGACGGCGCACCGCCGGCGGGCCCTGCACCCCGGGGCGCCAGGGGCGTGCCACCGCTCGCCGGGGCGGGGCCGACCGAAGGGCCGGTGCCGTTGGCCGAGGGGCCCGGCGAGCTGCCGGCCCCCTCAGGCAGCAGGGACGAACCGTCGGGCATCGGGGGCTGGCCCGGTCGCGGCGACGGGGCGGTGGCCACCGGGGGCACCGTGGCCCGCTCCCCCTGGCCGGGGGCGGGCGAGAACCAGCGGCGCCGGCCTCTCATCACGAGCAGAGCGTAGTGGGAGAAGGCGGGAAGCCAGTCATCGAAGGGCCGGCCCTCGATGGTGCCGAAGGCGGCGGCCACGCCGGCCATGGCCAGCATGATGGCCACGCCCACCCCGATCTGGCCGGGCACGAACCGGAGGAAGGCCACCCCGGTGCCGATGGCCGTGACGAGGAACCCCACCTGGGCGTGGCGAAGCCCGCCGAGGAAGATGGCCCGGACCGGCGGCCCGAACTGGAACCGGACATCGGTGCCGTCGCTCACCGGCCCGCCTCTCCCGCCGTGGGCGGCGTGGCCGAGCCGGAGGCCAGGTCACCGCCCGACGACAACCCGCCGGGGACGTCGGCCGCCGGGGCCGGCCCACCGGTTCCGGCCCCGCCGGTCTGGGGGTACACAGCCATGGCGTTGGCCGGCGGCGAGTCGTAGCCGCCGCCCCACGGTTCGTCGGGGCCCGAGGAGTCGTAGCCGCCCATGTCCGGTCCGGCCGATCCGCCATCGCCGCCGGCCTGGCCGGCGTAGGTGTCGGGGTTGGCGCTGAAGGGGACCACACCGCCCCCGGCGCTTCCGCCCCCGCCCGAGGGGGGCGACTGCTGGGAGCCGGCCAGGAAGGTGCCGAAGCGTTGGGCGGCGAACAGCCCGCTGGCGGTGGCCACCACCCGGCCGTGGGGCCGCCGGGCCTGGGCCTCCATGGCCGTGAGGGCCTCGTTGTGCACGAACGGCAGCAGCTTCATCAGGGCGAACGGGGAGAACGCAGCCAGGAAGAACAGGGCCGTGGCCTGCATCATCGAGACCAGCGCGTTGTTGTCGTCGTTGAGCGTGGCCGCTCCCAACGACAGGAAGGCCAGGATCACCGGCTTGGACAGGATGAACGACAGCTGGACCTCGAACAGGCGCCGGATCCAGGACCGGGTGGCGGGGAAGATGAGCCCGGCGAAGGCCAGCGGCATGAAGGCGTAGGTGACGAGGATGGCGGCCGCCCGAACCAGCATCACGAACCACAGCAGCAGCGATCCGGCCATCAGGATGAACGAGAAGATCACGAGGAGGATCGGGGCGGTGACACCGATGCCGCCGGCGATGTTGCCGCCCAGCTGGTCGAGCCAGGTGGCGATGCCGTTCTGGCCGTCGTTGATGTAGGCCGCGCCGAGCTCGTCGGTGGCGGCCAGCAGTGCCGTGACGATGTAGCCGGCCAGGATCATCCCGAGCACGGAGCCCGGTAAGTAGAACAGCGCCGACTTCACCACGATCTCGGCGTCACGTTTTATGAGCGAATAGAGGCCGGCCAGGATCAGCAGCGGCAACGCCAGCGCCTTGGCTGCCTCCAAGGATGTCTGGAACACCGATGACGACGCGTTCACGTCTGGGGTGGTGGTGCCGTTGATGCCCACCCACACGAGGTCGGTGGCCCCGATGGCGCCCACCGCCACCCATCGGGCGAAGTAGTCGAAGGCCCCGGCCACCACGTTCTCGGTGACGTCGGCCGTGCAGTCGCCCACGCCGTTGACCCCGCAGTTGATGGCCCAGGCGGCACCGTCGAGCAGCTGGTTGCACGCCTCGGAGATCACCGGCAGGTTGCCGCACCCCGGGTTGCCGGCCTCCTGGTCCTGCTGCTGGGGCGCGGTGGGAGCGGTCTGGGCCGAGGCCCCCGGCACCGGTTGGGACACGGCATAGACGAGGAAGCCCACCACCAGCGCCCGGATCAGGCCCCGCAGGGCCCGCCGGGTGAGGCGCGGTGTGTGCTCAGCGTGTGACATAGCGGTACCCCTGGAGCTCGTCGACGGCGGTGAGGAAGGCGTCGGTGGCCGTGATCGGAGCCTGGGACCAGGCCGGGCTGGGCCCCGGGGTGGAGTCGGCCGACCACACCTTCCAGTCGTCGTTCTCCCACACCACCTCGATGCTGGCCGTCTCCCAGCTGGCCAGCGGCTGGGTCATGCCGGCCGCCGCCACCAGGGTGAGCGTCCACACCTCGACCGTGGCCCGGTCTTCGGCGTAGCGGATCACCTCGTGGCCGACGGGAATGGTGCGGAGGAACAGGGCGCTGGCGTTGGGGCCGTTGGACGTGATGCCCTGGTGCAGGGCGTCCCAGCTCGCCCCCATCTCGTCGGCCAGCGACTGCTTCGAGGCCTCGGCGCTCAGCACCTGGTAGTTGCGCACGGCGCTGGCCCGATCGGTGTTGCCGGCCTGCTCCAGGGTGAGGATGAGGTTGGTGGCCGCCGCCACCGCACCCTCCTCGTCACGGGTGAAGCCGACCCCGACCCCGTCCACCGTGGCGCTCGGGCCGGCCGAGCTGGCCCCCACCCGTATCTCGCCCACATCGGGGCCGACGGCGTCGGCCGCTGTGGAGTCACCAGCCCGGTCGAACCCGCCGGAGAGGAAAGCGCCGACCAGCATGCCGAGGGCGAGCGCGACGACCGTGAAGCCGATGCGCCACAGGCGAGCGGTCTGGTCAGCCACCGGCCTGGACGCGGTTGCCGAAAGCGAAGGCCCAGTTCACCAGGGTGGGGCCGGCGCCGATGAAGGCCACGGCGACCAGGGAGTACATCACACCCCGCTTGCCACGCGTGGCCTGACCGGCGTTGTCGGTGCCGACGCCGAGGGCCCACAGCAGGCCGGACAGCACGAGCGAGATCGTCCCGACAACGATCGCCCATCCCTGCAGGCCGGTGGCCAGCTCCTGGAGAAGGTTCGTTCCCGGAAGCGATTGTGCGATTACTCCGTACACGCTGCCTCCCTACGGCTGAGTTCGCACCAGGACATTAGTCACTCCAAACAGTGAGAGACAATGAGATGACGTCTAATCATTGCTAACCTGCACTAATGGTGGTCTAGGCTGTCGAGCCATGAGCCGACGGGCCCCAGACCACGGTTCAGCGCCCCTCCCCCGGGCGTTGCCGGCCGCCCTCGTCGGCGCGTGCGTCGCCACCGCCGTGTCGGCCGGCGCCCTCTCCGCCTGCGCGCCGAGCGGCACCGTATCGGCTCCGCCCGGCTCTGCGTCGCCATCGACCCAGGTCGTTGGGGGTACGCCGTCGGTGCCGTCCACGAGCCCGGCGGCCACCCTGCTGCCCGCGGGCGGCGGCAACGGAACCGCGGCCAGTGGCGCCGGAGGCTACGCCGCGCCGTCGACGGCGGGCACGGGGCCGCCCAGCTCGGTGGTCGCCGCCGATGGCATGGGGGCTCGCATCGTGGGCACGGACTCCGATGCCACCTCGACGCCGCCTGCGCCGGCCGACGCCGGCCTGGCGGCCTCTCTGCAGGAGTTCGGCCGCCTGTACCTCGGGTTCGACTACCGGACCGAGGCCGCAAGCCGGGCCGAGGCACTGCGGCCCTATGTCACCCCGGAGCTGTTCGCCCAGCTGTCGGCCCCCATGCCGGCCGCGCTGGTGGCATCGCTCACCGCCGAGCAGCGGGTGACCGAGGCCGCCTTCCTCGACATCGCGGCCCTCGACGCCGGGGTGTACCGGCTCCGCTACGACGTCCACACCACGGTGGCGTCGGGCGGGCGCACGGTGGATGCCGGGCCGAACCAGACCCGGACCCTGACGGTGACGGTGGACGCCGCCCGGCTGGTGAGCGATGTCCGATGATCGGGCGGTTCATGGCGGCCTTCACCGCGGTGGTCGTGGGCGGGCCGATGCTGGCGCTCGGGCTGGTCATGCTCTCGTTGGGCGGGATCGTGCAGGCCATCTCGAACCCGATCAATCCCGAGCCCTCCGAGTTCGCCAAGGAAGACATTCCGCCGTTGCTGCTCGACCACTACCGACGGGCCGGCCTCTCCTGTCCCGGGCTGCCATGGACGGTGCTGGCCGGCATCGGCAAGGTCGAGTCGGACCACGGTCGCTTCGGCGGGGCGACGATGGCCCCGAACGGCGACATCAGCCCTCCCATCCTGGGCCCGGTGCTCGACGGTTCACTGGCCGGCACGATGGCCATCGCCCTGCCCGGCGGCTCGCCGTGGCACGGCAACCCCGCCTACGACCGGGCGCTGGGTCCGATGCAGTTCCTGACCGACACCTTCCGGGCCTACGGGGTCGACGGCAACGGCGACGGCGTCACCTCGCCCCACAACGCCATCGACGCCATCTACAGCGCAGCGGCCTACCTGTGCGGCGGGGAGGGTGAGGTGACCAGCATCCGCGACGCCATCTTCAGGTACAACCGCTCCGACGTGTACGTGAACCAGGTGCTCGACTACGCCTCCCGGTACGGCGTGGCCCCGGTCTACGCCGGCGCCGATCCCCAGGCCCTGCTCGCCAATCCCAACGTCTCGATGGGGCCGGCCCAGCGGGCCGATCTGGAGAGCGGTCAGATCGATCCCCAGATCGTGGCCATCCTGCTGTCGCTGGCCCAGGAGCACGAGATCTACATCTCGTCGCTGATCACCGGGCACTCGATCTGCATCCGCAACACCGGCACCTATCCCAACTGCCGGATATCCCGCCACTCGTCGGGGCGGGGGGCCGACGTCGCCATCCTCGACGGCCAGACGGTGACCGACTCCAACCGGGCCGCCCGGAGCCTGGTGGAGCGCTGGTTGGTGATGAACCGGGAGACCGATTACCTCCGCCCGTGGGCCTTCGGCCACCCGTTCGGTGATTTGGCCGGTGCGGCCCCGGGAAGCTTCAACGACGGAGACCACGAAGATCACATCCACATCGAGGTGACCGGCACCGTGGCCGGCGCCTGAGATCGTCCACCCCAGCCAAAGGTGGGCCGGGGGTGGGTCTCCCACGGGAGACCCACCCCCGACTCTGTATTCTTCGGGGGCTGGCGCCCCCGTCGCGGCTGCGCTGTTCTCTCCGGGGGCCCCAACCCCGCCGGTGCGGCTGCGCCGCTCCCCCATCGCCGTCGGGGGCCCAACCCCGCCGGCCCGTCGCCTCGCGCCGGTGTTCGGGGGCGCGTCGGTGGTCACTCGGGTCCGTCTACCCTCGCTGTCGTGGTGGATTGGGCGGGGGTGGGGATCGGGGTGGTGACGGCGGCGGGGTTGATCGTGCTGGGGGTGCGGGACGCCCGCACGGAGCGCGTGCCGGTGCGGTGGAGCCGGGCGTTGACGGCGGTGGCCGTGGGCGCCCTGCTGGTGGTGGGCGCGGCCGGCCGCCAGTGGGGGGCGCTGGCCGGGGCGGCCGCCGGGGCGGTGCTGGTGACGGGGATCCAGCTCGTGCCCTACCGGCTGCAGGCCCGCTCCGGGACGGCCGCCATCGGCCGGGCCGACGTCCGCCTGGGGGTGCCGTTCGGGGCGACCCTCGGCTGGTTCGGCCTGGGCTTCACCGTGGTCGGCTTCGCCCTGGCCCTGCTGGCCGGGTTGGCGGCGTCAGCCGCCCTGCGCCGCCGTAGGTTGCCGTTCGTGCCCTTCCTGGCCGGTGGGCATGCGGTGGCCCTGGTGTGGGCCATCGCCCGGCTGTGAGCCGGCTCAGCCGGTGGCCTTGAGATCGGGGGGTCCCTCCTCGTCGGTGCCGTTGGAGCGGTCCTCCACCAGGTGGGCCAGGTCGCCCGGTCGGAGGGCGGCGCTGTCCAGGAAGGCCTGGAGGTCGGTGCGCATGATCCGGTAGACGCGCCCGATGCGGTAGGCGGCGAGCTTGCCGTCGTTGATGAAGCGGTAGATCGTCCGCGTCGTCACCTCGAGCTCGGTCGCCGCTGCTTGCACCGACAGCCACCGCCCGGCCGGGGCGCCGGTATCGACGCCGTCGTTGGTGTGCCCGTTCTCCAGGGTCACGAGGTCCCTCCGTTGCTCGTCTCCAGTGCTCCGACGAGGTCGAACATCCATCCTTCGGCGGTGGCCCGGAAGGGCACGATGGCTGTCGGCTTGCCGTCGACAATGAGCGACGCCACCACCCGGTCGGCGTCGACCTGCGTCCATGACGCGAGCTGCCCCGTAGCCAGCGCCCGGCGCTGGTCGGCGTTGAGCAGGGCCAGGAGGGCGTTGTCGGGCGAGGCGGCATCGGCCGCCCGCACCCGGCCCACCAGCTGTTCGAACAGGGCCGGGTCGGTGATCGGCCCGTCGGCCGGCGGTCCGCTGCCGCCGTTGGCGGCGGCGGCGGTGACCTGGTCGACCAGGATGCGGGTGGGCTCGCTGACCACCTCCGACGCCCCTTTGGCGTCGCCGATGGCCAGGGCCGAGGTGAACCGGCCCCAGTTCTGGGCGGCGGAGTCGACCACGGCCTGGGGTGGGGGCAGCGCCACGGTGCCCGGCGCACGGCGGTCCACCACCGTCCACACCTTCAGGCTCTCGCCCCGGTACACGAAATCGTAGGGGTACACGTCCTGGCCCCCGGGTCCGGTCACCACCAGATCCATCGACACCGTGGTGAGCCCGTCGGCCCTGGTCTCGATCGGGTTGCGGGGCTCGAACGTGACGGCCTCCGGACCCGCCGGCGCCCCGCCTTCAGCAGCCTGCGAGAACAGGGCGAACTGGGGGCCCGCGTCGTCGAACCACGGACGGACGCTGTCGAGATCGCCCGACCGGGCGAAGCCCTCCCAGGCCGACACCGCCTCGAGGGAGGCGTCGACCGTGGGGCTGGCGGCGGCCGAGCCGATCGTGGTCGAGACCGACGGTTCGGTCGTCGCCCCCTCGTCGCCGTTGCCCGCGGCCCGCGACCGGCCCAACAAGTAGGCGCCGAGCATGATGGTGGCCAGGGCGCCCAGCAGGATCACCAGTACCGCCTTGAACCAGGACGGTAGCCAGTTGTTCCCGCCCACTACCCGTACGGGCGAGTTCAGACCGTCGTCGTCTGGGACGTCGATCTGAATATCCAGATCTGTCATGGGTGCACTGCCTCTCGAAGAGTCACGTCGACGCTCGCCCGAACCCCAGCCAAAAGTTCCTGGTCGAGTGCCGGCTGGTGACAGCCGGCAGTCAGCCCGCATGCTCGATTTGTCTCGCTACCTGCTCAACTCTGCTGTCCGGTTGCGCTCCTCACACCGTCGTTGCCACCAACACCGTCGTCACCACGAACGAGTGGTGTACGTACTTCTATCACGTCGTAGTCCCGGGCAGTAGCCAGAACGGCCTGGCCGAGGTCCACCGTGACGCCGCCCGCCGGCAGACCGGGCCCGGTCAGCACCGAGGTGCCGGTCCAGGTGATCTCGTGGGTGATCACCACCGGCCCCGGCTTGGCGTAGGTGTGGGTGGCTGCCGGGTCCTCGGGCGACCCGGCCAGGCCGGAACGGTGGACCCGATCCCCGGTCCGGGTGTCGCTGCCCATGTCCCAGCTGAACTCGACGGCCTGGATCGTGGCCGTCACCCCGTAGCCGTTGAGGGTGATCGTGACCGTGTCGGCCGTCGGGCCTTCGTACCACATGTAGGTCTCGAGCCCGGTCAGCCCCCGGACGTAGGGGTCGAGGTTCACCTGGGGGACGAAGGTGAGGGCGGCACCCCAGATCTGGTCGGCGTTGGGGAGCGGCGGCGGCAGCGGGGGCCGGGGCTGGCCGGTACCCACGCATGAGATGTAGCCGCTGTTGGTGCCGCCGGTGGCCGGGTCCACCAGCTCTCCCACCCACAGCACGCCGGGCTCCGTCGGCGTGGGGCCGCCGGCCAGGAACGACAGGTCGAGGATGGCGGCCGACAGGTCGGTCATGGGCGTCCAACCGCCGGCGCCGGCGGCGTCGCAGGCCAGGAGGAGGTTGAGCCACACGAACTTGGGGCCGGGCGGGGCGGAGCTGCGCACCACCACGTCGCCCGGCGTCGGCCGAGGCGGGTTCAGCTGATCCGACAGGTTGCACGTGGTGCCGTTGCGGTCGAGGGCGGAGCAGCCCTGGGCCGCGGCAGGGGCCACCGACCCGGCGCCAGCCACAGCGCCGACGGTCACCGCAACCGCCGCGGACACGATGACGGCCCGGAGCCGGGATGGACGGTGCGGGGTGCGGCGGCGGCTGCTCATTGCGGCTCCTGACCCGTGGTGCGGCTGCCCACGAGAAGCTCCGTGACCGAGTGTATGCGCCAGGCGTCGTCCGCGCCGTCCCGGCCGAGGGTGAACAGACCCCGGTGGGTGCCCCCCGGGAGCACGCCGCGGGGCAGGTCGTCGCCGTCGCCCCGCACGGTGGCGGGGCCGGCGTCGAGCACCACCTCCAACTCCACCAGCTCACCCAGGTCACGGGTCTTGGTGACCGACACCAGGCGGGGCAGAGGCTCGTCGAGGTAGACGCCCAGGGCCAGGCTCTGCTCCTCGTTGGCCCGGGCCACCTCGGCCGCCTCGTCGCGGTAGATCCCATCGAGGTCGTAGCGGCCCGGGTAGCGGGTGGCCAGCCAGCTCCGGGCCCGGAGGCGGCTGAACACCTCCACCCAGCCCGGGTCGCCGGTGGCGGTGGCGGCCACGGTGCCGGCCAGGCGGTCCACGTCGGTGACGTCGCCGTCGCGGGGCGACGCGGCAGCGGTCGTGGCCGCCCCGCCGACCGGGCCGTCGCCGGCATCGGTGCGGCTGGTGGCGGGCCCGGCGGTCGCCGGTGCATCGCCAGCGGTGGCCGCCCCGGAGCACGCCGCCAGCGCCAACAAGGTCGCCAGGGCCAGCGGGACACGCACCGGCCCGGAGATGGTGCGGCCGACCGTGCGCGGCTCGAGCGCCGTCACGGCCCGCCGCCCTCGCCGATACGGGGCGCGGCCCGGGCCGTGACCCCCACCCGGAGGGGTGCTTCGCCGCTGAGGAACACCTTCACCAGGGTGAAGTCGACCTCCCCCTCCAAGGTGACGGCCACCTCCTGGGTGGCGGGGTCGACCGTCACCCGGGCGTCGTCCGCCAGGTCGGCGTCGCCCTGGGCCCCCAGGTTGGCCCGGGCCAGCTGCTCGGCCAGGGCGGGATCGATGACCACCTCGCCCGTGAGGCGGAACGTCTCGGCGTCCACCGCGTTGGCTCCGGCCGACGCCGCCGCCTCGGCCTGCTCCACCAGGCTGCGACGAACCGACACCCCCCGCCACAGGTCGAGCCCGAAGCCGGAGATGAACAGCACCGACATCGACCAGTACAGCACCCACAGGGTCACCGACCCCCGCTCCCGGTCGAGGGGCTCCGGATCCGCTCGGGTTGGTGACACCGTCGCCCGCCGCCCGATCATTCCAGGCCCCGGTAGTCCTCGATGTGCTGGGTGGCCGACGCCGACCAGCTGGTGACGCTCCACGAGCCGACGCCGGGCACGTCGATCGAGGGCATGTCCATCGTGACGGTCACGGTCAGGTCCTGGCCCCAGTCCCACGAGGGGGCCGACACCTGCACCTGGTACTCCCCCGCCGGCACCCCGTAGTTCGCCGCCACCTGGTCGGCCACGGCCTGGGCGTTGGCCAGGGCCTCGGCCTCGGTGCCCGACAGCACGGCGGCCCGGGCCGCTTCGGCCGCGGCCGCCCTCGCCACCTCCTGACGCTCGGGCCAGCGTGACACGCCGGCCCCGATCAACACCACGGGGAGCAGCAGGAACACCATCGCCGCAACCCATTCAACGGCCACGAACCCGGCCTCGCCGTCGGTGCCGGCGCCCTCGCGGAGCGGGCGGTGGGGGCGGTCAGGGCGCAACGAGACCGTCCTCGTCGAGCTCGCGGGCCACCACGGAGGTGGTCTCGAACCGGGAGTCGGGCAGAGGCGGCAGCGAGCGGAGGACGGCGTTCGCCGTCACCTGGACCGTGGCCCCGTCGGCACTGCAGCTGAACGTGATCCCGCTGGCCATCGGCCCACCCAGCAGATCGTCGACGGCATCGTTGGCCGCCGCCAGGCAGTCGTCGGCCGTGCCCCCCTGCACGGCCCAGGCCCGGGCCCCCTCGTCGGTCGCCTGGCGGATCACGGCCTGGGCGTAGCGCTGTACGAACAGGTCGGCGAAGCCCGTCACCAGCACCAGGGTGACGGCCATGACCCACATGGCCGAGGCGATGGTGAAGCCGTGTTCGGCCTCACCGTCCGTCCGCTCGGTTGTCTCCTCTCCGCCCGACATCGGACCCGCTGGCGAAGGCGGCGCCCGCCTAGAGGCCGAGCTCGCTGCGGATGCGGTTGATGATGTCGACGCCCAGGGCCTGCAGGGCGGTGGCGAAGGCGGCCGCCACCACCAGGCCCAACAGGGCGATACCCATCGACTGGGCGATCTCGAAGCCGTCCTCCTCGCCTGGATCGGCCCGATCGGCTGACCAGGTGAGGTAGGCGGCGGTGAGCTTGGCCATCGTTTCGGTGATCACGGGTGCGGGTTCCTTGCTGTGCGGGCGGACGGGCTGTGCCGGTTGGGGGACGGGACGATGGGCCGGCCCTGGTCAGGGGCCGAAGATGAAGCGGGGTATGGGGGCGACCACGTAGAGGAAGACGACGGGGGCCATCACCAGCAGCGTGGGCAGGATCATGGCCCCCTTGCGGCGGGTGCCGAGCCGTTCCAGCTCCTCCCGGCGTTCGGCCCGGAGGGTGTTGGCCACCGTCATCAACGACTCGGCGACGTCGGACCCCTGCTGCGAGGCCTCGCCCAGGATGCGGTAGATCCGGGCCGCTGCCGGTTCCACCGTCTCCTGCGACAGGCGTTCCATGGCCTGGGCCAGGGTGAGGCCGCCGGCCACCCAGCTCTGGGCCTCCCGGAGCTCCTCCACCACCGGCCCCCGGCCCCGGGCTATGACCTGGCGGATCGCCATGGCCGGGGTGTGGTTGGCCTTGGCCAGCATGGTGAGCAGGTGGGCCACGGTGTAGAGCTCGAGCCGCATGGTCTGGGCCCGGGCCTCGATGGCGGCGTTGAGCTTGCTGCGGGCCGAGGTGAGCCCCCACCCCACCCCCAGGGCCACCCCCACCACGGCCCAGAAGCTCTGGGCCCCGAACACCGCCCCGACCCAGAGGCCGACCAGCACGCCCCCGACGACGCCCAGGAGGGCGCGCCCGGCCTGGGAGATTCGGTACTCCCGGGGCGAGACGTCGTTCAGGCCGGCGTGGTGCAGGCGGCGGGCGATCTCGTCTTCGTCGCCCGAGTCGACCAGCCGGGAGACGAAACCGGCGAACCCGTCGACGATGGGGCCGAAGATGCGACGGAACGGGCCGTAGGACAGGTTGGCGTTGATGGCCAGGGCGGCGCTCACGTCGGCCCGCTGCCCGAGACGGGTGCGCCGGAGCTGCACATAGGGCCGCAGGCGCGACTCGAGGGCCGGCCGGGGCCGCACCACGAGCCCGGCGAGGCTGGCCGCCAGGTAGGCGGCGAGGAGGGCGACGATGATGGCGCGGGTGTCCATCAGCGGTCACGCCCCCCGTCGACGGCGAACACCCGGGGCTCCTCGGGCAGCCGGCCCAGGCGGCGAACCAGCACCATGCCCAGCAGGCTGAGGCTGGTGCCGAGCACGATCACGGCCACCCCGGCCCGCGACGCGTAGAACTCCCGGCCCGGCCCGGGCCGGAACGTGAGCAGGATCAGGAACAGGAACGGGAGCACGAACACCGCCCGGGCGTTCAGGCGCTGCTCCAACTGGGCCGTCTCCACCCGGTCGAGCACCTGGAGGTCCTCGATGGTGGACCGGGCCAGCTCCGCCATGATGTCGATCACCACCGCCGGTCCCTGCTCCAGCGCCAGCAGCAGGTCCTCGATGATCCGGTCCGACACGGGGTCGGCCAGCTCCTCCCGGATCACCTCGAGGGCGGTCGCCGAGTCGAGGGTGAAGCTGAGGCTGGAGTAGCGGGCGAAGACCGGCCGAAGCTCGTTGGGCCCCGAGGTGGCCAACACCAGCAGGGCCTGGTGGAGCGACATCGACGACGACACCGAGGCCACGATCGAGCGCAGCGCCTCCGGCCAGGCCTCGAGGCGGGCCCGGGCCAGCTTGCGCCGCTGCTGGGCGAACCACCAGCGGGGGGTGACGGCCACCGCCACCGCTGGCGGTAGGGCGACCATGGGGATCGAGGTGATCACCCACACCAGGCCGAACGTGGCCGCCCCGGCCAGGATCGACGAGGTCCAGAACTGGGTGGGCGTGACCGGCAGACCGGCCTGGTTGAGCCACTCCTGGCGCCGGGCCCGCCCGGGCCGGGCCGGCTGCTCGGCCAGGGGGGCGAACCGGAGCCGCTCCGGCATGTAGCCCACGGCCATGCCCACGGCGAAGTACACCGCGATCCCGCAGAAGAGGCCGGCCAGCAGCGTCATCGGTTCGACGGTCCCGGTTCGGTGCTGAGGCTCACCGGCACCACGGGCGCCGGGTACGGGTTGCGGCGGAACGGCCGCCGGCCGGGCCGGGGGGCGAGCCCCGTGGCCGGCGGCATGTCGGCCAGCGGCACCACGTTGGCCGGGTTGCCCCGCAACAGGTCGGCCGTGCTCGAGTCGTGCCGCTTGAGGGTGGCGTCGAGCCGGGCCATGGCCGCATCCGACGGGTAGGCCTCCGACCACCGCAGCGGCTCGCCGATGCGGTCCCGGACGAACAGCGGCTGGAGCAGGAAGTCTTCCCCGGCGGCGTTGGGCATGAGGGCCGCCACCTCCATCACCTGGCGCCGGATGGGGGCGCCGCCCTGGTCGTCGAAGGCCAGCTCCTCCCGGTCGACGAAGACCACGAGGTGGAACATGCGCTGGAAGGTCGACTGGACCTGGGCCGGGGCCACGTTCTCGCCGGCCATGATGGCGGTGTCGCGCAGGGCCGACAGGGCGTCGTAGGTGTTGTTGGCGTGCACGGTGGCGATCACGCCGCACCCGGCGTTGCCCGCCCGCACCAGCTCGAAGGCCTCGGCCCCCCGCACCTCGCCCACCACCAGCAGGTCGGGTCGCATGCCCAGGCACGTCTTCACCAGGTCCCGCAGGCTCACCTCGGCCGCCACGTCGCCGTCGGCCCCGGCCGGCCGGGTCTGGTAGTAGGAGCCGGCCATCACCGGTGCCGACAGCTCCCGGATCTCCTCGACGCAGCGCACCACCATGGTCGGGGGGACGGCCCGCAGCAGGGCGTTCAGCAGGGTGGTCTTGCCGGCACCGGGGCGGCCGCACACGAGGATGCCCAGGCCCGAGCGCACCGCCGCCCACAACAGCTCGGCCACCCGCTGGTCCATCGAGTCCCGTCCCACGAGCAGCGACAGGGTCTCGTTCCGCATCGTGTACTTGCGGATGGTGACCGACAGCTTGTCGGCGATCGGGGGGATCACCACGCCCATGCGCACCGTGCCCCCCAGCACCCGGGCCTGGACCATCGGCTCGCGCTCGGTCACCTCCCGTCCGGAGTCCTGCAGCAGGCGGCGGACCACTGCCAGGTTCTCCTCGGCCGTGGTGACCTCGCTCACGCCCCGCATGTAGCCGCCGCCGTCTATATAGAAGATGTCGTCGCCCTCGATGAAGATCTCCTCCACCCCGGGGTCGTTGAGGGGCCCGGTGAGGGGCCCGTACTCGAGGACGTAGCGCAGGATGCGTTCGGCCATCTCGTCGGGCCGAGCCAGCAGCTCCTTGCCGTCGAGCCCCTGGCGGGCCACGGTCTGCCACGACTCGATGGCGCTGCGGACGAACTGGTGGACGCCGTCGGGATCGACCTCGGGATCGAGGCGGGCGGTCTTGATGCCGTCGGTCACCTCGTTGCGGAGAACCTCGTAGGGCGACAGGGGGCGGCTCGTCGTCCGGCGGCGGGCGGTGGCGGGCTCACGGCTCATGAGACCGGTTGCTCCCGCCGGGCTCGACGGCGCCGGCCGGGCGCCGGAGCGGGCAGCAGCTCGGCCGCCAGCTCTTTCATGGCTTTGGTGAAGCGGCCCCGGGACGGCACCCGGGCCTCCCAGCAGGCCCGCTCCACCTCTGGGCCGATCGGGGCGAACATCACGCCCGAGATCAGCTCGCTGCCGGCCTCCCGGGAGATCGTCTCCACCAGGTCGGCCCGTTGGGTGGCGCTGCGGGGCCGGCCGGCGAACACGATCCACACCGGCGCCCCGTTGCGGAGGCGTCGGGCCTCGATCAGCCAGTCGAGGGCCAGGAGCACGCCGGTGGGGGTGGGTTCGCACACCCCGATCACCCGGTCGCCCACGGCCACCGCCCCCTGCGACGCCCCGTAGCGGTCGATGCCCTGGGGCATCGATCCCAGGCGGGGGCCCGACACGGCGACCACGTGGTTCCACTGCTCGGCCGCCCGGCGCAGCAGATCGGTGCAACGGTCGCGGCCCAGCAGCGACCAGTCGTCGGGGTTGGCGATGCCGGCCAGCACGTGCATGGGGGCGAAGCCGTTGGCCCCCTGGGCCGGCTCGGTCACCGTGGTGCTCAGGTCGCCGTCGCCGTAATAGAGGCGCTCCATGGCGTCGAGCACCGTGGGCTCGAGCCGGTAGCCGAGGCGGGCCGACAGGATCGGGGTCGTCTCGTCGACGTCGACGAGCAACGTGGTGCCCCGCTCGGTGGCCAGCTCGGCCGCCAGGCCCACCGCCACCTCCACCGCCACGAGCGACGCCGGGCCGCCCACGGTGATGATGGCGCCCCGCTCGGTGGGGAGCTCGGCCCCGTTGACCCGGGCCATGGCCGACATCGCCGGCGACGGGGCCAGGGTGGCGGCCAGATCCGCCTCCAGGTCCTCGTCGAGGTCCTTGGTGACCTCCTGGATGAGCTGCACCAGCTGGCTGGCCATGAGCTCGGCCGAGGCGACGTCGGCGATGCCGAGGCGGTTCAGGTGGGCCTGGCCCTGCCCCTGGTGCTCGCTGGGGTCGTAGATGCCGATGATCTGGACCCCGGCCTCCCGCAGCTGGCGGAGGCTCTCCCGGTTGAGGAAGGTCGACGAGTCGTCGATGACCACCACGTCGATCGAGTCGTCGATGGCCCGGGGGTCCCGCAGCACCCGCACCCGGAGGCCGGTGATGTGGTCCTGCACGTACCGGGCGAACTCGGTGCGCCACGCCCGGTGGCTGGCGACCAGGCCGACGGTGCGGACCTCCGAGGGATGGTGGTGGAGCTGGGTCGGGTCAACCATCGTTCGACGGATCCGTGCCCGGGGTCGTCGAACGGCTCGAGCCGGGCACCGAGGATGACGTCGTGCCCGACCCGGCCGGGGAGGAGGTAGCGCCGGCGGGGGCGGCCGCGGCAGGGGCCACGGCCAGCACCCGGTCGTCGGCTGCCACCGGCTCCGCACCGGTGGAGCGCAGGATCGACACCTCGCCCGTCTGCTGGGCCAGGGCGATGGCCAGCGCCGTGGGGCCGTCGACGCCCACGGTGACGTAGTAGTCGGTCAGGGCCGACGAGCCCAGGGCGCCGGTGCCCTGCTGGGTCTGGGTCTTGAGGACCTCGAGGTTGACGGCCACGTAGGTGGCGGACGAACCGGTGACGGAGATCACGTCGACCCTGTCTCCGGGGGCGAGCTCGCCCCCCACCGCCCGGGCCCGCTCGATCGGGATGCTCATGGCCCGCAGGCCGTCGTTGTCGGACCGGGGGGCGATGGCCGTGAGCGTGACCGGGTCGCCCGCCTTGATCCGCTGGGCGGCGATGGCTCCGCCGCCGGCCAGGTCGCCCAGCCCGGCGAGGGCCGAGGCGAGGTCGCTGCCGGCGGGCATCGCCACCTGGCGCACCAGATCGGGGGTGATGGCCGAGCCGGGCTGGATGTCGGTGCGGGCCACCAGCACCTCGGTGGTCTTCGAGCGGTCCTGCAGCACCGAGACGACCAGAACGAAGGCCAGCAGGGCGGCGGCGATCATGAAGAGGTGGCCGAGCGAGATCCGCTCCCGGGCCTTCCGGCGGCGGGGGGCCACCGGCCGCGGCCGGGGCCGCGCTGTCTCGGACGAGGTCTCCTGTTCGGCTGTCAGAGAACTCGTCATAGGACGCCACCATTCTTCCCCATGGATAACCTCGCCTGCCCGCGCGCCACCAAGGAGACCAGGAGCGAAAGATAACGAGTATTCACTCCAGTCGCAAGTACACCGCTAGTAAGAATGCCCACCCGGCATTACTGGGCACAGCTCAGCTCTGGCGTAGTATCGTCGGCCTTCAATCCGCCGGCGGCCGGGCACGTTCTTGGCCGTTACATCCATCCGTTTCGACGACCAGGATTGAACAGACCGTGACCTACACATCTGCGACCGGCGACCTTCCCGAGCTGATCACGGTGGCCGACGTGGCCAACTACCTGAACCTCACCCCACAGACCGTGATCTCGTTCATCAAGCGGGGCGAGTTGGTGGCCACCAAGCCCCCGGGCATGCGGGGCTACCGCATCCCCCGCCAGGCCTTCGAGGACTACCTCGCCGCCGGGTACCAGGCCGTGCAGCGCGAGGTGGCCGCCTCCGTCGACGCCTGAGGAACCCTTCTGGTTCCCGCGAAACCCTTCGGGTCCCTCGCCCTCGGCGAACCTCAGCGGGGGCGTAGACCGCGGTCGGCGCCCGGCGGGCGCCGGCGGTGCTCGGCCGTCACCCGGGTGACGGTGCCGATGGCGTCGAGCGGGACCACCGACACCTGACCGGTGGTGTCGACCAGCACCAGGTGGTCGACGTTCACCGAGTCGATCGTGCCCCGCAGCGCCCATGAGCCCCGGGCCGAGGCCAGCTCCACCATCTCCACCTGCTCCAGGTCGAGCAGGCGGGCCCGGAGCGTGGCCGGCCGCAGCGTAGCCGGCGCGCGGCCGGCGTCCGGTTCCACTGCCACCACCCGGATCAGCTCCACGGCCCGGTGGGCGATGTCGTGACGGTTGCCGGCCCGGTCGGTCAGGGCGGTGAAGTCGAGCCCGACGTGGACCACCTGGCCCTCCACCACCCGGGCCCCGGCCGACAGCTGCCACCGCTCGCCCTCCATCATCCCCCGCAGGGACCGGGCGGCCAGATCCTCCCGCTTCAGCTCGGCCCGTTCAGTCTCCCACTCGATCTCGGCCAGCTCCTCCTCCGCCGTCTGACGGACCCGGCGGGCCATGGCCCAGAAGTCGGCGTCGGACCAGCTCGACACGTCGGGCGCCCAGACCGGCTCGGGCTCGTCCCGCGGTCCGGGGCGGGGTTCGGTCATGGCTGTGGCCTCGCCGTCATGGCCCCCAGACCTACCACAGGCCGGCCACCCAGGGACGGCCCGGCCCGGCCACGGCGGCCATCGCCACCAGGCCAGCCATCTCCGCCACCTGCTCCACGGCACCGGCCACGTCGCCGGTGAGACCCCCGATCTTGCGGCGGGCCAGGAACACCACGGCCAGGGTGCCGGCCGCTCCGGCGGCCAGGGCGGTGCCGGCGGGAGCCGGGCCGGCCACGAGGACGGCGATCCCCGCCCAGGCGCCGAGGGCGACGGCCAGGGCCGACGACGCGGCACCGCCCCGGGAGGCCCCGGCCGTCCGGCCCAGGCCGTCGCCCCGGGCCGGCGGTGAGGTGACGAGGGCGGCCACGGCCCAGCCCCGGGCCAGAAGGTGCGCCACCGGCACCGCCAGCACCACCGTCCAGGCGCTGGCCGCCGCGGCCCGGTCGCCGGCCAGATGGGCCACGGCCGCCACCCGGATGGCCACGCTGGCCACGATGGCCAGCACCCCGAACGTGCCCTGGCGGGGGTCGTCCATGATCGTCAGCCGCTGCTCGGGCGACCAGCCACCCCCGAACCCGTCGGCGGCGTCGGCCAGGCCGTCCTCGTGGAGCCCGCCGGTCACCAGGGCACCCACCGCCACCGCCACGGCGGCACCGGTGAGGGGGTCGACGGCGGCGGTGCCGGCCGCCGCAACGGCTCCCACCACCAGGCCGACCAGCAGGCCGACGGCCGGGAACCAGGGCAGGGTGCGGGGCAGGGCCACGCCGTGGGCCCGCTCCCCCACCGGGAGGCGGGTGAGGAACCCGATCGCCCCGGCCAGGTCCCGCAGCCCGTTCAGGACCGCCCCTCCTCCGGGGGCCGGGGCCCGAGCACCTCGGAGCCAACGAGCTCCGCCGGGTCCGCCAGGGGCAGGGCCCGGCCCGCCACCACCAGCAGGGCGCGGCCGGCGGCGGCCACCGCCAGCTGGTTCACCCGGCCCAGCAGGTCCTGATAGCGGCGGCCCAGCTCGGTGGGCGGGTGCACCCCCAGACCGACCTCGTTCGTCACCACCAGCGACAGGCCGGGGCGCCGGGCCAGATCGGCGGCCACAGCCCGGGTCTCCGCTTCGATCTCGGCGTCGGACCGGTCGGCGAAGACCAGGTTGGCCACCCAGAGGGTGAGGCAGTCGACGATCACCGTGGCTGCCGGGTCCACCCGGGCCAGGGCCGTCGCCACATCCAGGGGCTCCTCCACCAGGCCCCAACCGGCTGGGCGGTCGGCCTGGTGACGGGCGATGCGGGCCGCCATGTCGGCGTCGCCGGGGGTGGCGGTGGCCACGAACGTCACGGCCGCCCCGGTGCGGGCCGCCGCCTCCTCGGCCAACCGCTGGGCCAGGGTGCTCTTGCCGCTGCGGGCCCCACCCACGAGCACGACCAGGCGGTTGGGTCCGCCGGTCTCGCTCAGCACGGGTCGAGCGGGCCGGTCGGCGTGGTCCGGTACGGGGTGAAGGTGGTGTCGACCACCGTGGCACCCGACGGGTCGAGCACGGTGAGCCGGCCCCGCTGGGGACCCACCGCCCCGCTCACGGTGTAGCCGAAGTCGTTGTTCGTGGCCTCGTAGGTGTCGGGTCCGGCGGCGCAGGCTGCGATCGTGATGCCGTCGCCGGTCTCCCGGGAGACGCCGTTGTACTCCACCGCGCCGCCGGCGCCGGCGCAGATGGCGACGTCGAACTTGGCGATGGTGTGTCCCCCGACGAGCAGGGTGAAGCCGGGGCTGCACACCGCTCTCCCGACGCCCCCGGGGGCGCCGGTGCCCGACGGCTCGACGATCACGAAGTCGGTGACCCCGCTGTCGGCCCAGTGGACCGCCACCGTGGCCCGCAGGCGGCCCGATCCGTCGAACACCTCGATGTCGCACACCGATGCCGCCCGGCCCGCACCCTCGGCGCAGGCCGGCCCGATGGCGCTGCCGGGGTGGGCGCTGGTGGAAGGCCGCACGTCGGGCCGGCCGTCGACCAGGCCGGAGAGGTCGGCCAGGCGGGGTGTCAGGTAGGCCGGGGTGTACGGCGCGCCCAGGGCGGGATCGTCGATGGCGTCGGGGGCCAGGTAACCCGACGCATCCCCGCCGGCCACCGCGGTGGACACGAACTCGATCGAAGCCACCTCGGCGTTGGAGGACTGGGCGGTGCCGGCCCCTGTGCCGCCCGGACCGGCGCCGCCCCCGGCGGAGCCCGTGGCGCCGCCGGCCGTCAGACCGGCGCCCCCGGCCCCCGATGTGGAGCTGGCCGGTTCCGCCGGGGTGGTGGGATCGGACTGGGAGTCCGGGGCGGACGAGGCGCAGGCGCCGGCCACCGCCACCAGCAGGGCTACGAGGGCGTGGCGGACGGCGGTCGGGGGCCCGGGGCGGAGGCGGAACGAAGGCGCCATGCGTCGGTCACGGTAGCCGGAGCGGGGCCCGAGGCGAACCCGGGCCCGTGGACGCCGCTTCCCGTCGGATCGACCGGTGGGCCCGCCGGCCCGGCGTCTCTACGCTGGCCCGGGTGCTGTCCCGACGCGCTGCGGCCTGGTTGACTGGGGGTGTGGTGATGGCTGGGATCGTGGCGGCGGCGGTATCGCTGGACGGCGGCGGCGATCCGGCCCGGCCCGCGCCCGGCGCCGGCCACCCCGACCTGCCGGCCGAGACGGCGCCGTCGGCCGGGGCCACCTCGTCGTCACCGTCGGCCGACAGAGCCGACCGCCCGGCCGGCGACTCGATTCCCTTGGGCGGGGCCCGGGCCACCAGCCCGGCCTTCCTGCCCCGGGAGTGCGTGGAAGGCGACGATGGCGACGCCGTGTTCCGGCTGGCGGCGCTCGACGACTTCGACGGCGACGCGGTCGACACCGATACCTGGTACCTCTACGACAGCGAGGGCAACGCCGGGTTCGGGTTGCGACGGCCGTCGGCCATCACCACCCGGAACGGGCGGCTCGTGATCACGGCCCGGATGGAGGGCGACGCCCTGGTGTCGGGCG
>Ga0268299_1002416_pt1 | contig 22446 bp, 18 predicted proteins | sample NOBtaG_FD_193484 | JGI IMG/M metagenome (GOLD analysis project Ga0268299, IMG submission 193484) | Activated sludge microbial communities from bioreactor in Nijmegen, Gelderland, Netherland - NOB reactor | ecosystem: Engineered > Bioreactor > Aerobic > Activated sludge | place: Netherlands... | reverse complement strand
CTTTTTCGTTTTCGCCGCCGCAGCTTGACGAACTGCCGGCGATCAAGCACGACGTCGCTCCGGGGACATGGCATCCGAGACGCCCAAGATGATGCTGGCCTTCGTGCTCCGACAGTGCGCCGTCGAGCTGGGGCACCCGCCCGATCCGTCCGAGTTGGCGGAGTGGGCGAACCACCGCCCCGGCTTCGAGGGTCACTACCGCGTCTTCGGCCGCGCCATCTCCGTCGACGAGGCACGCCTGATCCTCAGGAACCCGGACCGAGTCGTCACCATCCACCCCGACTGGGAGGAGCGCCGCGGTCCCGTGTTCGTGTCCGAGGAAGAGCGCGAGCCGGCGAGGGTGCTCGAGTTCAGGCCGCAACGCCGGGCCCGCTGAACGCGAACCGGCAACCCTCGCTTCCGGGCGCCCCCGCATTCATCGGAGCCGCGACCGTCAGGGAGCGGTTGGCGGCGTGCCAGCGCGAGGCCAACCGCTCCCTGACGGTCGCGGCTCCGATCGTGTGCTGAGTCGGGGGGGCGATCGATGGCGCGACGGCCCGCGACGGGCGGCGCGGTTGTCGTGCCCGATCGGGGGGCGCGCCATCGATGGCGCACCACTCGCCGAGGGATTTCGGGATTCCGTGACGGTTGTGATACAACGCCCGGCGTAAAACGCGATGCCGGCAAAGAAGGGACATCGTTCGACGACCCGCAAGCGGGTGACGAGCAAGCGCTCGTCGACCGCCCGCTCACGCCAGAAACCCCAGGCCAAGGCGACCGAGCGCCGCAAGGCGCGCCCGGCGCGCCGCGCCGCGAAGCCCTCGGCGGCTCCCCTCCAGCCGGCCAAGTCACCGTCTCCGCTGGACTTCATGGAGATCACCCCGAGCCTGGCGGTACGCGACGTGAGCCGCTCGCGAGCCTTCTACCAGCGCCTCGGCTTCCAGGTCGTCACGCAGTTGCCACCCTCCGGCCCGCCGGAATGGCTCCGGCTCCAGCGCGACCGGGTGGCCCTCCTGGTCTGGAACCAGGTGATCGCGGCGCCCGAGATCCTGACGGCGATCGGGCAGGCGCGGGGTGCCGGCAACGCCGTGCGCATCACCGTTGCGGACGTCGATCGGCTGGCGCGCGAGTTCGTCGACAACGGCGTTCACCTCCATCACCGGCCCGAGACGATGCCCGGCGGCGAGCGCGAGTTCTCCGTCCTCGATCCCGACGGCTTCGTGCTCGAGTTCGTCGCTCACGGCCGCCCGGCAACGCCGCCGGGCGAGCTGCCTTGACGCCCCCAGAGGCATCGCGTAGCACCGAAGGGCTTTGAGCGGAGCCCCTTTTCTCCAGGCGTGCCGGCGCCAGCCGGCGCCCTTCACACCGGTCTGGTTGATGCGGCAGGCGGGCCGCTACATGCCCGAGTATCGCGCCGTGCGCGATCGCTACACCTTCCTCGATCTTTGCAAGGACTCCGACGCGGCGGCCGAGGTGACGGCTACCGCGGTCGAGGTCCTGGGCGTCGACGCCGCCATCCTCTTCGCCGACATCCTGCTGATCCTCGAGCCGCTGGGCGTCGGTCTGGAGTTCGCCAAGGGCGACGGGCCGGTGATCCACCGCCCGGTGCGCAGCGCGCGGGAGGTCGACGCTCTGCCCGAGCCGGACCCGCGCGAGACTGTGCCCTTCGTCTTCGACGCCGTCCGCAAGGCGCGCGCGGCTCTGCCCGCCGCGATCCCGCTGATCGGCTTCTCCGGTGCGCCCTTCACCGTCGCGTCCTACCTCGTCGAGGGCCGCGGCTCGCGCAACTACCTGCACGCCAAGCGCCTGATGTACTGCGAGCCCGACGCCTGGCACCGCCTGCTGGCGCTCCTGGCGCGCACCATCGTCCGCTATCTCAACGCCCAGATCGACGCCGGCGCGCAGGCGGTGCAGTTGTTCGACAGTTGGGTCGGCTGCCTCTCGCCGCAGGACTACCGCGACTACGTCCTGCCGCACACCCGCGCCGTCATCGCCGGCATCCAGCCGGGTGTGCCGGTGATCCACTTCGGCACCGGCACCTCGGGCCTGCTGTCGGTCATGAAGGAGGCGGGCGGCGACGTCCTCGGCGTCGACTGGCGCATCGACATCGGCCAGGCCTGGCAGACCATCGGCGACGGCTTCGCCGTCCAGGGCAACCTCGACCCGGTGGCGCTCTTCGGTCCGCGCAGCGAGATCCGCCGGCGCGTGCAGCAGATCCTCGCCGCCGTCGGCGGTCGCCCCGGCCACGTCTTCAACCTCGGTCACGGCATCCTGCCGGAGACGCCGGTGGACAACGTCCGCTACCTCGTCGACGTCGTGCATGAGCTCAGCCAGCGCTGATCGGCGGAGCGCGCCGTGAGCAAGCCCCGCATCGCCATCGTCGGCGGCGGCATCGCCGGCATCGCCGCCGCCCACCGCCTGGTCGAGATCTCGCGCGAACGCGGCCAGGGGCTCGACCTCCAACTGCTCGAGGCCGGCAGTCGTCTGGGCGGCAGCATCTCGAGCGAGCGCACCGACGGGTTCGTGATCGAATCCGGTCCCGACTCCTTCATCTCCGAGAAGCCCGCCGCTCTGCGCCTCTGCGAGCGCATCGGCCTGGCCTCGCGGCTGATCGGCACACGCGAGGCCGATCGCCGGACGTTCATCGTCCACGACGGCCGCCTCCACCCCCTACCCGACGGCTTCCTGCTGTTGGCGCCGACCCGCTTCGCGCCGCTGCTCTCGACCGATCTCTTCACCTGGCGCGGCAAGCTGCGCATGGGGCTCGACCTGCTGCTGCCGCGCGGCCGCGAGCGAGACGACGAGAGCCTGGGCTCCTTCGTCACCCGCCGCCTCGGGCGCGAGGCGCTGGAACGCGTCGCCCAGCCACTGGTGGGCGGCATCTACACCGCCGATCCCGATACCCTCAGCCTGGCGGCCACCATGCCGCGCTTCCTCGAAATGGAGCGCAAGCACCGCTCCGTCATCCTGGCGATGTGGCGCCAACAGAAGCAGGCGGCGGCCGCGGCGCACACCGGCAGCGGCGCGCGCTGGAGTCTCTTCGTCAGCTTCGACGAGGGCATGCAGACCCTCGTCGACCACCTCGCGCGGCGCCTGCCCGAGGGCGTCGTGCGCCTGCGCACCAGCGTCGCCGCGATCGACCGCGACGCCGGTGCGTGGCGGCTCGAGATGACCGGCGGCGCGCGCTTCGCCGCCGACGCCGTCATCCTCGCGACCCCAGCCCATCGCGCCGCCGGGCTGGTCGCACGCCTCGACGACGCCCTCGCGCGCGCGCTCGGCGAGATCCCCTACGCCTCCTCGGCGACCGTCAGCCTGGCCTTCCGCGAGAGCAGCCTGCCGCGTCCCCTCGAAGGCTTCGGCTTCGTCGTGCCGGTGGTCGAGGCGCGCGGCATCATCGCCTGCACCTACAGCAGCCGAAAGTACCAGGGCCGCGCCCCCGAGGGCCACGTGTTGCTGCGCGCCTTCGTCGGCGGCGCGCTGCAAGGGCAGCGCTTCGCCGAGGACGACGCCAGCATGGTCGCGAACGTGCGGCGGGAACTCGCCGACCTGCTCGGCATTCGCGACGAGCCGCTGCTCGTCCGCGTGCACCGCCACCCGCTGGCGATGCCGCAGTACCAGGTCGGCCACCTCGACCGCATCGCACGCATCGAGACGCGCGCCGCCGCGCTCCCCGGACTGTACCTCTGCGGCAACGCCTACCGCGGCGTCGGCCTGCCCGACTGCATCCGCTCGGGCGAGGAGGCCGCCGACGCCGTCTTCGCCCGCCTCGCCGCGGACTGATCCACCCGCCGGCCCGAGCGACTCACTCGCGCGCGTACACGTGCCAGTGGAAGCCCGAGAGCCCGTGGTAGGGGAACGAGCGCAATAGCCGATACGAGTTGCCGCGCGGGTCGCGCACCGTCGGCGGCGCCGCGCCGTCCTCGAAGTAGTGCACCAGCAGCCAGGCCACGCCCTCCGGCGGCAGGTCTTCCTTGGCGGTGTAGACGAGGCGCGAGCCGGGCGTGAGATAGCGCGCGTAGAACCGCAGCATCATGCTGTTGCGAAAGGTGTCGTCGCCGCTGACGACGATGCGATCGCTCGGCTCGATCTCCTCCAGGAAGCGGACGCAGTCGAGGTAGTGCCCGCGGCCGACGCGCAGGAACCCGACCAGGTGGACGCCGTTGCCGGCGATCGTCGCGGCGAGCGCGAGAAGCGCCGCCGACCGCGCCCAACCGCCGCGGCGCCATCCCTCGCCCAGCGCCACCGCTGCCGCGAGCAGTCCGAAGACCAGTGCGATCAGGAAATAGCGGGGATAGGCGAAGTCGGCGCCGCTCCACAGCACCGCCGCCGGCGGCGCTGCGATCGCGACGGCCCAGAGCACCCCCTCGCCGAGATCCGCGCGCAACACGCGCGCCAGGCCGAGGAGCACCGCGGCGACGGCGAGCGCGGCGGCGAGGGCGGCGGCTAGGCCGGCGTCGGGGCCGCCCGAGGCGTACGACAGGGTCGCCGCCAACACACGCGACAGCGCGACCGGCGGCGCGCCGACGACCACCAGGCGCGACAGCACGAGCCACCAGAGACCCGCCGCAAGCGCGAGCGGCGGCGCCAGCAGGAGCACGGCGCGCGCCGGCTTCAGGTGCCGGCGCGCGACCTCGACCCCCAGCCAGACGAGCAGCGCGCCGCCGAACACCAGGAAGGTCGGGTGCGCCAGCATGCCGAGCGCGGTGAACGACCAGAACGCCGCCGCGCCCGCCAGCGTCGGAGCGGCCAGGTAGCGCCGCCCCGCCCACTGGGACGCCAGCGCGAACAGCACGGCGAGCGAGTAGCCGCGCGCCTCCGACGCGTAGTGCACCAGCGGATAGGAGAACGCGAAGAGCGTCAGGCCGAACAGCGCGCTGCGGTTGCCGTAGCGGCGGAGCACAACCCAGGCGAGCGCCAGGCTGGCGGTGCCGGCGAGCACCGAGGGCAGGCGATACAGCACCCAGTGGCGCTGATCGCCGAGGGCGTAGAGCAGCAGCGTGTTGAGGAGGTGGTTGTTGTCGATCTGGATCTGCGTCGGCAGGAACACCGCCAGCGGCGAGTCGAGCTCGCGCGCGATGAAGTAGCTCCACACTTCGTCGAGCCAGAAGTCGTCGAGCGCGGCCCAGAGACGGATCGCGGCGCCGACCGCGATCAGGCCGACCACGGCGAGAGTCGGAGCTCCCCGGCGCGGCGCGCTCATGGCGGATCGAGGCGCAGCAGCGGCGCGCGGGCGAGGTCGGGCAGGGCGCCGACCGGCGTCTCGAAGTGCGCCGCCAGCGCCGCGATCGTCACTCCCAGATCGAGGCCCATCATCCGCGGCTGGCAGCCCTCCAGCCGCCGCAGCTTCGCCAGCCCCTCGCCGGCGAGAGTGCGGGCGCCGCTCTCCGAGCCGAGATGCTGCTTCAGCAGGGCCGCGGCGATCTGGATCAGGCCCTGGAGGAAGAGAGCGGGCGAGCTGGCGCGCGGCTGCGTCGCCCACAACCCCTCCCAGGCCTCGTGCGCCTCCCAGAAGTAGTGGGCGTTGAAGAGATCGACGCCCGCGAGCCAGTCCTCCAGCGCCGACCACTCCTCCGGCGTCCACCGCCGCGGCGCGCGCTCGTGCGCGCCGTACGAATGACCGCCCGGATCGCGCGTCGGGTGAGGATGCAGGCCGGGCACGAAGCGATAGGCAGGCAGCGGCCGGGTGCCGTAGCGCGGCCGCGGCCCCGGGTCGGCGATCTCGCGCGGCGCAGCGCTCATCCCGGCTCGACGATCTCGCCGCGGGCCGGATCGTAGAGCACCCGATCCAGCGTCGGACGGGTGAACGCGAGCTTGCCGTCGACCCAGAGCGAGAAGCCCTCGGGCCTGCCGGCGTAACGCACCGACCCGTCGGGGCGGTCCCAGACGATCGTCAACTCGCGGCCGCGATAACGGACGCGGTCGAGGGCGAAGTAATCCCACTCGAGCGCCGCCGGCCGCAGCTCGATCAGCTCGTCGGTGCGCGGACGCAACCCGACCACGCCTTCGACCACCAGCGCGTTGTAGGTCGAGTGGAAGTCGTGCGAGATGTCGGACGGCTTGGGATGGGCCGAGCGCGCGCCCGGCTCCCACTCGGAGTAGTACTCGTGCGCGTTCGGCCGCCAGCTCGGGTCGCCCGGCAGGACCCGCGGGTACATCAGCTCGGTGTAGCTGCGCATCATCGCCATGAAGTGCGCCGGCGTGACGACGTCCTGGCGGTACTCCTGCACCGCGCGCATGGCGGTCAGCGCTCCCATGCTGATCGGGTGCGGCGCGATGTTGCGCGTCAGGCCGTCCATCGTCCACGTCCACTCGCGGTAGTGCGCCATGCTGGTGATGACCGGCGGGTAGCGGCTCCAGAACTCGGCGGGATCGACCAGCTTCTGCAGCGCGCGATGGTACTCGGGCTCGTCCGGAGCCATGCCCATGGTGAAGGGGAACAGCCCGTGGATCTCGCGCACCGGGATGCGCTGATCGTCGGCGGCGGTCTGCGGGTAGAAGAAGCCGCTCGGCGCGTCCCAGAAGCTCTTCAGCGCCGCCGCCTGGACCTTCTCCGCCAGCGTCGACAGCTCCGCCGCGAGCGCGCCGTCGCCCGCCGCGCGCGCCAGCTCGGCGGCGCCGCGCGCGTTGGCGAAGACGAAGCTGGCGAAGTCGACGCGCTCGAGGTCGGGGGTGCGCGCGTACAGGTTGAGCTGCAGGCGGTTCCACCACCAGTAGGAGAGGATGTCGAGATCGTAGCCGGTGACCCGCGGCGCGTCGCGGCTGGGCAGCAGGTCGCCGTCGGGGTCGTACGCCTTCAACCAGGCGCGCACGTCGCCGGCGATCGCCGGCAGCATGGTGCGCAGCACCTCGGGGTCGATCGGCTGGACGCGGTTCACCTCGGCCAGCGCCGCCGCGCTCCAGTGCGAGTAGGTCTCGTTCCAGTAGGGACTGCTGGGGGGATCGACGATCGCGCCGTTGGCGGCAGTGTTGCGATAGGCGTTTCTCGCCTGATCGAGGGCGTACTGCGGATCGCGCAGCCAGCTCAGCTCCTTGAGCTGCACCGGCACGGCGAAGGTGATGGCGTTGTCGAAGCCGAGCTTGCCCTCATAGAACGAGAAGCCCTCGATGTCGTCGGTGGCCGGCGCGGTGAGGTGCAGGCGCACGATCCACCAGCGGTAGTACCACATCTTCTTCATCAGCCCGTCGGGCGCGTCGAAGTACGGCACGTTGTCGAAGAACCAGCGCTGGTAGGCGGCGACGTGCCGCTCGATCAGGTCGCGCGGCAGGGTCGCGGCGGCGGAGCGCGGGGCGTTCTCGAAGCTGACCGCGACGTTGACCCGCTGCGCCGCGCCGGGCGTGGCGCTCACGCCGCGCCGCAGATGGATCGGCGCGGTCGACAGCGCCTCGAACTCGGGCGCGTCGAGATAGATGTAGAGCGGCCGCTCGTGGTACCTGCCCTGCGCCAGCAGCGGGTACTGCGTCGGACCGGCGCTGTAGGGAACGGTCAGGTACTGGGCCAGGACGTGGATCTCGACCGAGTGCGGCCGGCCGTCGGCGCTGCGCACGTCGTAGGTCACCGCGGCGCGGTCGTCGCTGGTGATGAACTTGTGCTCGTCGATCACCACCGCGCCGAGGCCGTAGCGCGTGCTGGTGCGGCTGGGGAAGCGCTCGATGGCGTAGTGGTTGTCGTAGACCACCACCGGCACGCCGTCGACCACGAAGCTCACCTCGAAGAGGCGGCGCAGGCAGTAGTCGGAGTGGGTGTAGCAGAACCGCCCCACCAGGCCCGGCTGCGGCAGCGACTCGCGGTTGAACAGCTTGGCTCCGGAGGAGAGCAGCAGGTCGTCGTCGTCGAGGAAGAGGGCGCGCGCCTGCGACGACGGCAGCCCGCGCGGCGGCACCTTGAACACCTGGTGCCCGAGCATCGCGTCGACGAAGAACTTGGCGAAGTAGGCGCCGTGTTCCGACTCGGGCTCGAACTGCATCCAGGGCGTGAAGGGCGACTCGGCGACGTCGATGTCCTCGATCGACGGCAGCGCGACCTCGTCCGGCGCCGGCGGCGTCGGACTCGAACGCCACCAGAGGACGAGCGCGGCGGCGACGGCGACTCCGGCGGCGAGGAGGATGGCTCGAAGTCGCGTCGTCACGCCCGCGACCGTACTGCGCGGGGCCGCCATTTGCCAGCCGCGCGCCGCGCGGCGGCGCCGGCTCGCGTCACCGGCCGCTGCGATCCTCGATGCGGTAGACGCGCACCCACTGATCGGCCTCGCGCGAGGCCTGCTTGCGGACGTTCAGGCGGCCGGCGGCCCAGGCCTCGCCCTGCTGCTGTTCCGGCGGAATCGGCACGGCGCGATAGAGGCTCGGACCGCGCTCGATCGCCTCCCGGAAGCCGTCGGTCACCCAGATCTCGTTCGGCGTGACGTGCGGCTCGAGGCGGGCGGCGATGCGGAACGGCGTGCCGCTCAGCACGCCGCCGGAACCGGGCTCGGGGCTGAGGTTCACCGGACCGTGGTCGATCGCGACGCGCATCACCGGGTGGCCCTCGCCCTCGAACAGATCCTCCATGATGCGCCGCACGACCTTGATCACCGCGTTCGGGTCGTGGTGCACGAGGGTGAGCGAGTCGCCGCCGCTGATCTCGAACAGACGGCACTCGCCGGCGTGCGTCTGCACCGCCTCGCGCAGCCGGCGGCGCACCGCCTGCTCGATCGCCGGGCTCTGCATCAGGCCGGTGAAGTCGCGGATGTCGGCCTGCAGGACGCACAGATCCTCCTCGCCGCCCTCGTTCCAGGGGCGGCCGTCACCGATCACGTTGAAGCGGTCGGCGCGGTTGGCGTAGTCGCCGTTGCAGCGCTGCACCAGGTCGGCGAGCACGGGGTGGACGAGGTAGTGGGTGGAAGGGGGCAGGATGCCGTCCGGCTCAAAGGTCCGCTCGCCCGGGCGCAGGAAGCGCTGCACGCGCTGCGCCGAGACCAGGTCGGTGGCGACGTGCCCCAGCAGGCCGGCCTTGAACAGCATGCAGAAGACGTGCACCTCGCGCTCGTCGCCGCGCGCGCGCAGCGCGCGGTTGTGCTCGCGGTAGATGCGGTCGAGGTCGTCGCGCACCAGGACGTTGGCGGGAATGAGGCCGAAGACCGACTCCAGCTCGACGCCGATGTAGGGCGAGATCTCGTTCAGGTACTCGCGCGCGATCTCGGTCGCAGCCTGGTTGACCGCCGTCTTGATGGCGTGCTCGCTGCGCTCGGCGGGCGCGATGTCGGACAGCTTCTGGCCGATGGTCATCAGGTCGCGCGGCCGCTGGAGCGTGTGGCGGTGGATGTACTCGAACACCTCCTCGCGCTGTCCGGTGGCGGACTGGACGACGTGGGTCAGCCCGAGGTAGGCCTCGATCGGGTCGGCGCGCAGACGCGCCGGGGAGACCAGGTTGCGCTCCTTCTCCTTGCGGATGTTGTTGATGAAGATCTCGCGCAGGCTGGCCTGGCTGTAGCTCAGGTCGACGGTGCTGCCGCGGTACTGCTGCACCATCGGCGTGGCGTCGTCGAGCTTGGAGAACGCCTCCTTGCGGATCGCGGCGAACACCTTGAGGTGGTGGTTCACGCGGCGGAGCTGGTAGGCGGTCTCGACCAGCGCCATCTGCGCCAGGTGCCAGACCTCGGGCGAGAGCTCGCCGGCGTCGCTGGCGCGCATGGTCGAGGTGACGATGTGCTTGTTGAAGTACTCGTCGATGCTGTCGACGAAGAACGCCAGCGGGGTGTTGATGCCGCGCAGCCGCGGCACGAGATGGCTGTCGGTCTCGCTGCCGGAGCGGAAGAGATCGGCGCGCGGAAAATCGAGCAGGTTGACGAAGTGGTCGATGACGCTGCGCAGGTTGGCGTCGGCGAGCAGCGCCGAGAGGCGCGGATTGAGCGCCAGTCCGTCCACCATGCCGAGGTGCTTGAGGGCGGCGGCGGCGATCGAGATCAGCCACACCTTGCGCCAGTTGTCGGTCGAATGGCCGTAGAGGTCGACCATCTCGGCGCTGAAGATCTTGTCACCGATCGGCTTGTCGAGCAGGGCGTTCTCCGGCAGGCAGACGGTGCTCTTGCTCTGCTGGTAGACGACGCGCTTGGCCTTCAGCAGCAGCGTCTTGCCGAAGCCCTTGGTGCCGGTGACGATGAAGCGCTCGTCGCGCCCGTGCGCCAGGAAGTCGTCGATCCAGTTGGTGCGGTGCAGCAGACTGGCGTCGAAATCCTCCGCCACCTGGATGTCGTCGGCGTCGATCGTCCAGGGTCTCATCGCGCTACCCCGCGGCGCCGTCCGGTGTGCGGCGCACGGCGCCGCCCCGGCTCGTCGACGGCCGCCGAGCGGCCCGGATCAGAACGGGATGTCGTCGTCGCCGCCCGGGCCGCCGCTCGGCTCCTGGCCCATCGGGGCGCTGAACGAATCGGCCCCGGCGCCGGCACCGCGGCCGCCTCCTCCGCCACCGCCGCCGCCGAGGAAGCGCACGTTGTCGGCGATCACCTCGGTGACCTTGCGCTTGTGTCCTTCCTTGTCCTCGTACTCGCGGCTGCGGATCTTGCCCTCGACGTACACCTGGCGCCCCTTGGAGAGGTACTGGCCGCAGGTCTCCGCCTGCTTGCCCCACACCACGATCGTGTGCCACTCCGTGTGTTCCTTGCGGTTGCCGTCCGGGTCCGTCCAGCGCTCGGTCGTCGCCAGGGTGAAGTTTGCCACCGCGCGACCGCTCGGTGTGAAGCGCACCTCCGGATCCCTCCCTAGATTTCCGACCAAGATGGCCTTGTTCACCGTCATGCGCGCGGTCGTACAGCGCCCCCCAGGGCGAGTCAAGACGCTTTTCCGGCTCGATGCGGCGCAGCCAGTGCGGGCTTCCGTTCGTTGACTTGGCCGCACGGGGACGCCTATCATCCGCGCGCGGTCGAGGGTTGATGAGGGGAAGAACGTGAGCGGCACCGGGCCCATACGCGTCATACCACTGGGTGGTCTCGGCGAGATCGGGCTGAACTGCCTGGTGCTGGAGTACGGCCAGGCGGCGATGCTGATCGACTGCGGCCTGATGTTCCCCGAGCACTACATGCTGGGGGTCGACGTGGTCATCCCCGACGTCAGCTACCTGCGCGAGCTCGGCGACCGCCTGCTCGGCATCGCGATCACCCACGGCCACGAGGACCACATCGGCGCGCTGCCCTACGTCCTGCGCCAGGTCGACGTGCCGGTGTACGCCCCGCCGATGGCGCACGGACTGGTGCGCGAGAAGCTGAAGGAGCACCGCCTGCTCGACACCGCGCGGCTCGAGGTCTTCCGCCCCGGCGAGGAGTTCGACCTCGGCCCCTTCCACGTCGATCCGATCCACATGACCCACTCGATCGTCGACACCGTCGCGCTGGCGATCGGCACGCCGCTCGGCACCGTGCTGCACACCGGCGACTTCAAGCTCGACCAGACGCCGATCGACGGCCGCGCCTCCGACCTGCCGCGGCTGGCGGAGTACGGCTCGCGCGGCGTGCTGCTGCTGCTGTCGGATTCCACCTGCGCCGAGAACGGCGGCCACACGCCGAGCGAACGCTCGGTGCGCGGCGGCCTCGACCTCGCCTTCCGCGAGACCCAGGGGAAGGTGTTCTTCTCGACCTTCTCGTCGCACGTCCACCGCATCCGCCAGGTGATCGAGCTGTCGCAGGCGCACGGCCGCAAGGTGGCGATCGTCGGCCGCAGCTTCCAGAACAGCATCCGCATCGCCGGCGAGCTCGGCCACCTGCCGCTCGTCCCCGGCCTCTTCGTCGAGCCCGAGGACATCGCCGACCTGCCGCCCGAACGCGTCACCGTGCTGACCAGCGGCAGCCAGGGCGAGGCGATGTCGGCGCTGACCCGCATCTCGATGGACGACCACAAGGTGAAGATGACGCAGGGCGATGCGGTGATCCTGTCGTCGCGCTTCATCCCCGGCAACGAGCGCGTGATCATGGGGATGGTGAACCACATGGTGCGCCGCGGCGCGCGCGTCTACCACCACGAGACCGCGCCGGTGCACGTCTCCGGCCACGCCAGCCAGGAGGAGCTCAAGCTCATGCTCCGCCTCACCCGCCCGCGCTACTTCGTGCCGGTGCACGGCGAGTACCGCCACCTGGTGCGGCACCGCGCCCTCGCCTGCGAGGTCGGCATCGATCCCGACGACACCTTCGTGGTCGAGAACGGCAACGTCTTCGAGGTCGGCCCCGACGGCGCCGCGATCGTCGGCGAGATCTCCGCCGGACGCGTGCTGGTCGACGGCAAGGGCATCGGCGACGTCGCCGACATCGTCCTGCGCGACCGGCGCCACCTGGCGCAGGACGGCGTGGTGCTGGCGATCCTCGGCATCAGCCAGAAGACCGGCGAGATCATCTCCGGTCCCGACCTGATCGGCCGCGGCCTCGGCGGCGAGGAGGAGATCCAGGGCCACTTCGAGCAGGCGCGCGGCCTGGTGTTGGAGGGCCTGCAGGCGCTCGCGGCCGAGTCGCGCACCGACTCGCACGAGGTGACCGAGGCGGTGCGCAAGACACTCAAGCGGTATTTCTCGAAGGCGCTCGAGCGCCGTCCGGTGATCCTACCGTTCGTGATGGAGATGTAGATCGTGGCCAAGGGTGGTGCGGAGGCAAAGGGACGCGGCGCGAAGGCCGCGAGCAAGGAGACGAAGGAGAGCCAGCGCGGCGACGCGAGCTGGGGCGTGCTCGACGAGGTCGGCGCGATCGTCAGCCTGGCGGCAGCCGCCTTTTTGCTGGTCAGCTTCGTCACCTACCAGCGCGGCAACGTCGGCGAGAACTTCGGCGGCCCGGTGGGCTACGGCCTGGCCAACGTCGTGGTGCAGGCGCTCGGCCTGGCGGCCTACCTCCTCGCGCCCTGCCTGCTGGTGGTCGGCTGGATGCTCTTCCGCCACTCGACCCGCGAGATCTCGCTGCCGCGCGCCATCGGCGTGACCGTCTTCATCCTCAGCCTCGCCGTCGCCCTCGGGCTGGCCCTGCCGGCGGCCGATCCGGTCGAGGCGGGCGGCTTCGTCGGCGGCTTCGCCGCCCGCCTGCTGAGCGACGGCTTCGGCCGCGCCGGCGCGGCCCTGATCATCTTCAGCCTGCTCGCCCTGTCCTTCCTGTTCGCCACCCAGATCTCCTTCCGCAGCGCCGCCGGCGCGGCCGGCGGGGCGGCGGCCGGCGCCGTCGGCTCGCTGCGGACCCGCGTGCAGGCGCGGCGCGCGGCCCGGCAGGTCGAGGAGGAGCGCGAGGAGCCGCGCCTCATCGGCGCCGCGAATCCGCGCGTCGCTCCCCGCCGCGAGCGCGAGAAGGAGGTCAGGGAGCCGCGCCGCCCGGCCGACCCGCTCATCATCGTCGAGCGCGAGCCGACGCCGAGCAGCCGCAAGAAGGCGATCAAGGGGCTGCAGCAGGAGCTGCGCTTCAACGACCGCTCGACCTACCAGACGCCGCCGCTCGACTTCCTCGACGCGCCGGTGCGCACGGTGCAGCGGGTCGACGAGGACGCCCTCCGCAAGAGCTCCGAGATCCTCGAGGCGAAGCTCGCCGACTTCGGCATCGAGGGCAAGGTGGTCGCGGTCCTGCCGGGCCCGGTGATCACCACCTACGAGATCGAGCCGGCGCCGGGCGTGAAGGTGAGCCGCATCGTCACCCTCGCCGACGACCTGTCGATGGCGCTGCGGGCCGCCAGCATCCGCATCCTCGCGCCGATCCCGGGCAAGGCGGTGGTCGGCATCGAGGTCGCCAACGCCCGCCGCGAGAAGGTCTGGCTGCGCGAGCTGCTGGAGAGCGACAGCTTCGCGCAGGGCGAGTCGACGCTGACGATCTCGCTCGGCAAGGACGCCGCCGGCGTGCCGGTGGTCGCCGACCTCGCCCGCATGCCGCACCTGCTGATCGCCGGCGCGACCGGCGCGGGCAAGTCGGTGTCGCTCAACGCGATGATCGTCAGCGTGCTCTACAAGGCCTCGCCGCGCGACGTCCGCTTCGTGATGATCGACATGAAGATGCTCGAGCTGTCGGTCTACGAGGAGATCCCGCACCTGCTGGTGCCGGTGGTCACCGATCCGAAGAAGAGCGTCGCCGTACTGAAGAACCTGACGATGCAGATGGACGAGCGCTACCAGCTCCTCAAGGAGAAGGGGGTGCGCAACATCGACAGCTACAACAAGCTGGTCGAGCGCGAGGAGGCGGAGCGGGCCGCCGGCGTGATCGAGCTCGACGACGTGGTCGAGGACGACGAAGAGCTCGACGACGACGCGGGCGCCGGCGCCCCGGCCGGGCCGCGCCACCAGCACATGCCGAAGATCGTCGTGATCATCGACGAGCTCGCCGACCTGATGATCACCGCCGGCCGCGACATCGAGGAGCCGATCACGCGCCTGGCGCAGAAGGCGCGCGCCGCCGGCATCCATCTCATCCTGGCGACCCAGCGGCCCTCCGTCGACGTCATCACCGGGCTGATCAAGGCCAACTTCCCCGCGCGCGTGTCGTTCCAGGTCACCTCGAGGGTCGACTCCCGCACCATTCTCGACACCATCGGCGCCGAGCGCTTGCTCGGCGGGGGCGACATGCTCTACCTACCGGCAGGCACCGCGCGCGCGCAGCGCCTGCACGGGGGGTACGTGTCCGAGACCGAAATCCACAAGATCGTCGAGTTCGTGAAGAAGCAGGGCAGGCCGACCTACGCCCTCGAGCTGCTGGAGGACGACGAGGACGAGCAGGGCGAGGGCTTCGAGGAGGACCTCAACGACGAGATGTACGACCAGGCGGTGCACGTCGTCACCCAGAGTCGGATCGCCTCGATCTCCTACCTGCAGCGCCGCCTGCGGGTCGGCTACAACCGCGCCGCGCGCATGATCGAGCGCATGGAGCGCGACGGCATCGTCACCTCCGGCGCCGGCGGCAAGCCGCGCGAGGTGCTGGTCGAGGCCATGCCGGGCGTCGACGGCGAGGTCGAGGAGTGAAGCCGATCCTGCGCGCCTGGATCCTCGCTCTCCTGCTGGCCGCCCCCGGGGCGTCGGCCGGCGCCGCGCCGGCGGCCAAGGCCGAGGGCGCGAGCGAGGTCGTCGACCGGCTGCAGAAGCGCTACGACACCACCCGCGACATCACCGCCAACGTGGTGCAGGAGATGGACGTCACCAGCTTCGGCAAGAAGTTCACCTCCAAGGGCAAGGTCTACTTCAAGCGCCCGGGCCGCATGCGCTGGGAGATGGACGACGGCCAGCGCCAGACGATCGTCGCCGACGGCACCTCGCTGTGGGTCTACCAGCCGTCCGAGAACCAGGTGTACAAGGCGCCCTTCGACCAGGCCTTCCAGTCGACCACCCCGGTGTCCTTCCTCACCGGCATCGGACGGATCGCGGACGACTTCAGCGTCGCCCCCGACGGGGAGGACGAGACGCGCTTCTACCTCAGGCTCACGCCGCGCGCCGGCGAGGCGATCGGCGTTCTCCGCCTGGGCGTCGACCGCCGGAACTACGACATCCTCTCGGCCGAGATCCACGATCCGATCGGCAACATCACCCGCCTCCAGTTCTCCGACATGAAGCGCGACACCGGCGTCGACGACGCCCTCTTCGTCTTCAACGTGCCGCAGGGCGCCGAGGTGATCGAGGCCCCCACCCAGGTGGAGTGAGCCGTGCCTTCCTTCGACGTCGTCTCGCAGGTCGACATGCAAGAGGTCGACAACGCCCTCAACCAGGCGCGCAAGGAGATCGAGCAGCGCTACGACTTCAAGGACTCGAAGACCGAGATCACGCTCGAGAAGGACACCCTGTGGATCCACTCGAGCGACGACTACAAGGTGAAGGCCGCGCTCGACATCCTGCAGTCGAAGTTCGTGCGGCGGAACGTCTCGCTCAAGGCGCTGCTGCCGGGGAAGATCGAGCCCGCCGGCGGCGGCCGCGCCAAGCAGAGCATCAAGATCCAGCAGGGCATCGACACCGACAAGGCGCGCGCGATCGTGAAGGCGGTCAAGGACTCGAAGATGAAGGTCCAGAGCCAGATCCAGGGCGATCAGGTGCGCGTCACCGGCAAGAAGCGCGACGACCTGCAGGAGGCGATCACCCTCTTGCGCGGGCAGGACTTCGGCCTCCCCCTCCAGTTCATCAACTTCCGCGACTGACCCCGGCTTGACCCCTCGCCGGCCCTGCCGAAGAATCGCGCCGTGAAGGCGCCGCGCGTTCTCTTCGTCACCGGCAAGGGTGGGGTCGGCAAGACCACCGTCTCGGCCGCGCTCGCCGCGCACCTCGCCGGCGAGGGCCAGCGCGTGCTGGTGGTCGAGACCGACCAGGGCGGACAGCTCGGCGAGCTGCTCGGCGGCGCCGAGCCCTCCGCCGACCCCCAGCCGGTCGCGCCCCGCATCGACGCCGCCCGGCTGCTGCCGCGCCCTCTGGTCGAGGAGTACTTCCGCGGCCTGCTGCGCGTGCCGTTCCTCGCCAACCGCCTGCTCTCGAGCCGCAGCTTCAACGCCCTCACCGCCGCCGCCCCGGGGGTGGCCGAGTTCCTCCTGTTGCAGAAGATCCTCGAGTGGACCGACCCCGGCTGGCGGCGGCGCGGGCGCTACGACCTGGTGATCGTCGACGGCCCCGCGACCGGACACGCGCTCAAGCTGCTGGCGGCGCCGCGCACGATCGCTTCGCTCGTGCCCGCCGGGCCGATCGGCGCGGTGGCGCGCGGCGCGCTCGCGCTGCTCGCCGACCACCGCCGCGCCCACGTGCTGGTGGTCACCCTGCCGGAGGAGCTGGCGGTGACCGAGACGCTCGAGGCCTACGACGTCCTGGAGAACGATCTGGCGGTGGACGTCCTGCGCCCGGTGATCAATCGCGTCTACCCGCGCCGCTTCAGCCCGCGCGAGCTGCGGCAGCTCGCCGCCGACGCCGGCGAGGGACACCCCCTCCTGCAGGCGGCGCAGTTCCAGATGGCGCGCCGGCGCGACTCGGAGCGCCACATCCAGCGGCTCCGCCGGCACCTGCCGCGCCCACCCCTGTCGCTGCCGATGGTGTTCGACGACACCCCCGGCACCGCCCTCCCCCGCCTGGGCGCCTCGCTGGCGTCGCTGCTGGCACCGGCATGAGCGCGCGGCGGATCCTGAAGAAGAAGGTGATCCTGTGCGTCGGCGCGGGCGGCGTCGGCAAGACCACCGCGGCCGCCTCGGTCGCGGTCGCCTCGGCGCTGAGCGGACGCGACACCGCCGTCATCACCGTCGATCCGGCACGGCGACTGAAGGACGCCCTCGGCCTGGGCGAGCTCTCGTCCCACCCGCGCAGCGTGCCGCTGGGCGACGGCGCCGGCGCGCTGCACGCCTTCGCGCTCGACGCCAAGCACATGTTCGACTCGCTCGTCGAGCGCTTCTCCACCACCCCCGAGATCGCCGCGCGCATCCTGCAGAACCGCCTCTACCACGAGATCTCGAGCGGCCTCGCCGGTTCGGCCGAGTACATGGCGATGGAGAAGCTGCACCACCTGGTGACGCACGAGCACTACGACACGGTGGTGGTCGACACGCCGCCGAGCGCGCACGCGCGCGACCTCCTGGGCGCTCCCAACCGCCTGCTCGACCTGCTGGCGACGCGCGCGATCAGCCTGCTGCGCTCGCCCGGGTCGCTGCTGAGCGGCACCGGCTCGCTGGCGCGCATGACGCTGAGCACGCTGCTGAAGGCGCTGGAACGCTGGACGGGCATGACGCTGCTGCAGGACCTGGCCGAGTTCACCGCCGCCTTCGAGTCGCTCATCGACGGCTTCGCCGAGCGCGCCGCGCACGTCGAGAAGATGCTGCACGCCCCCTCCACCGCCTTCGTCCTCGTCACCACCCCGGAGCCGCACACCGTCGCCACCACCGTCGACTTCCGACGCGAGCTGGCCGAGGGCGGCTATCCCGTCGCCGGCATCATCGCCAACCGCGTGCTCGCCTTCCCCGAGCTCGACGACGCCGCCACCCGCAACGGCATCTCCGCGGCGATGCGCGCCCGCCTGCTCGCCAACTACGAGGATCTGCGCAAGTTGAGCCGGCGCGACGAGCAGATGCTGGCGCGGCTCCAGCGCGACACCGGCCTGCCCCTGCTCGCCTCGATCCCGCTGATGCCGGAAGTGCCGGTGTCGGTCGCCGCGCTGCACCGCTTCGCCCAGTACCTGAGCTGAGCTGGAGCGCGGCGCGCAGCGCCGCTCTGGATCTGCCGGTGCGTGCCGAGCGGCGCCCCTCGCCGCCCGCCGGACTCACTCCGGCTTCTTCTTCCGCTCCGTCTTCTTCGCCGTCGCCGCCAGCAGGCGGTCGAGCTTCATGTTGACGTTCACCAGGCTGCCCTGCAGCGTCTCGATCTTGGTCAGCAGCTTCTGGTAGTCGGCCTTCGACGGCACGTTCAGCAGGTGCAGGACGTTCTGCATGTTGCGGTCGATCTGCCCCTTGGTGTGCGCCGCCTGCTTGAGCGCCTTGCCGAGGGCGTCGGTCAGCCCCTTGTTCTTCGAGAGCTCCCCCGCGAGTTGCCCCAGCCGCTCCTCCCCCTGCTCGAAGAGCCACTGCCACACCCCGTCCTTGTCATGCGAACGATGCGCCATGGCCTCGCCTATACTGACGCCCGCGAGCCGCGGTCAACCGAGCCGCCTTGCGAGCCGGCCGCGAGCCCCTGTATACCGCTGGCGGATCGCGATGCCGTCATGACCTGGGACGCCCTTCTCGGCTACGCCACCGGCCTGCGGTTCTTCGCGCCCGACATCGACGCGGCGACGCTCCTGCGCACGCTGCTGGTGATCAATCTCTGTCAGGCGGGGATGTGCCGCCTGCTGGCGCACAACAACGGCTACGCCAAGAACTTCTGGACCGTGGCCGGTCTGCTCGCCGGAATTTGGGCGGTGGCGCTCCTCATGATCCTGCCGGCGCGCCATCGCCCTCCGCAATGACGTAGGCCATCGCCGTCTCGGCGGTGTGTGTCAGCGAGAGGTGAAAGCGGGCGATGCCGCGCTCGGCGGCCAAGCGCGCGGCGAAGCCGTTCACGACGATGCGCGGGGCACCTCGCCCGCGCACGACCTCGATCTCGCGCCAGCCGATGCCGCCGCCGAAGCCGCGGCCGAGCGCCTTCATCACCGCCTCCTTGGCGGCGAAGCGGGCGGCGTAGCTCTGCGCCGCCGTCCGCACGCGCCGCTCGCAGTACTCGATCTCCCCGGGCGTGTAGACGCGCGCGCGGAAGCGCTCGCCGCGGGTCGGATGGGACAGCGCCCGCGCCACCCGCGGTACCTCGATCAGGTCGAGCCCGATGCCGACGATCATCGCCGCCGAAGATAGCCGCGCCGCACCCCGGCGCCAAACGCGCACCGGCCCGCCCGACTGCGCGGCAGCGCTGGCGCGAAGGTAGGCAGGGCCCGACTCCGCACCGGCGAGGCGGCAACCGCCGCTGGCGCCAGTCTCCCTGGCACGGCCCTGGCAGTGCACCTGCGGTTCCACTCGGGGACGCGATGTCGATCCGCGTAGGCCTGCATCACAAGACCGAATACCGCTACGACCGACCGGTCGGCCTGTCGCCGCACGTCGTCCGACTGCGCCCGGCGCCGCACAGCCGCACGCCGATCCTGGCGTACTCGCTGCGGATCGCGCCCGACAAGCACTTCGTCAACTGGCAGCAGGATCCGTTCGGCAACTTCGTCGCCCGCTACGTCTTCCCCGAGAAGACCGACCGCCTCGCGATCGAGGTCGATCTGATCGCCGACATGACGGTCATCAACCCCTTCGACTTCTTCCTCGAAAGCGAATTCGAGCGCATCCCCTTCCGCTACGGCGAGGAGCTGGCGCGCGCGCTGGCGCCCTATCTCGAGGTGACCGAGGGCGGCCCGCGCCTGCAGCAGTGGCTGGCCGGCGTCGACCGCAGCCCGGCGCCGACGGTCGACTTCCTGGTGCACCTCAACCAGCGCCTGCAGAAGGACATCGCCTACACCATCCGCCTCGAGCCCGGGGTGCAGTCGTGCGAGGAGACCCTCGCCCTGGCGCGCGGCTCGTGCCGCGACACCGGCTGGCTGCTGGTGCAGATCCTCCGCCACCTCGGGCTCGCGGCGCGCTTCGTCTCCGGCTACCTGGTTCAGCTCGCGCCCGACGTGAAGCCCCTCGAGGGGCCGGCGGGCACGCCCGTCGACTTCACCGACCTGCACGCCTGGGCCGAGGTCTACGTGCCCGGCGCGGGCTGGATCGGCCTCGACCCGACCTCGGGCCTGTTCGCCGGCGAGGGCCACATCCCACTCGCCTGCACTCCCGACCCCTACGACGCCGCGCCGCTCACCGGCGGCGCCGATCCCGCCGAGGTGGTGTTCTCGTACGCCAACGAGGTCACCCGCCTGCACGAGGATCCGCGCGTCACCAAGCCCTTCACCGAGGAGCAGTGGGGCGCGATCGACGCGCTCGGCGCCGCCGTCGACGCCGACCTGGCGGCGCACGACGTGCGACTCACCATGGGCGGCGAGCCGACCTTCGTCTCGATCGACGACATGGACGGCGCCGAGTGGAATACCGACGCCCTCGGCAAGCGCAAGCGCGAGCTCGCCGGCGATCTGCTGGCGCGCCTGCAGACGCGCTTCGCGCCCGGCGCCGTGCTCTTCTTCGGCCAGGGCAAGTGGTACCCGGGCGAGCCGCTGCCGCGCTGGGCGCTGTCCTGCCACTGGCGCATCGACGGCGTACCGGTGTGGCGCGACCCCTCTCTCTTCGCCGACGAACGCCGGCCCGACGGCGCCGGCGCGGCGCAGGCGGGGCGCTTCGCCAACTCGCTCGCGCGCCGACTGGGGCTGCTCGAGCAGCTCGTCGTGCCGGGCTACGAGGACGCCCTCTACTACGTCTGGAAGGAAGGCACGCTGCCGCTCAACACCGACCCGATGAAGGCCGACCTGTCGGATGCCGGCGAGCGCCGCCGTCTGGCGGAGCTGCTCTCGCGCGGGCTGGACCGCGTCACCGGCCACGCCCTGCCGCTGCGCTGGGGCGAGCGACCGGACGGTCGCGAGGGCTGGGTCAGCGGCCGCTGGCTCTTCCGCCGCAGCCGCATGTACCTCGTGCCCGGCGACTCGCCGATGGGCTACCGCCTGCCGCTCGACTCGCTGCCGTGGCTGCCGCCCGAGCAGCGCGAATACGTCGAGCCCCATTCCCTCTTCGCACCGCGCGGCCCCCTCGCCGTCGGCGCCCAGCCGCGCCCCGACCGCGGCGAGGGCGCGGCCTCCGCGCCGCTCCCTCCCGGACAGCCCCAACCCGACCCGCTCGACCCGGTGTCGGTGGTGCGCACCGCCGTCTGCATCGAGCCGCGCAACGGCGTCCTGTACGTCTTCCTGCCGCCCCTGACCCACATCGAACACTTCCTCGAGCTGGTGGCGGCGATCGAGGAGACGGCCGCCGAGCTGCGCCAGCCGGTCGTGCTCGAGGGCTACGAGCCGCCGCGCGACCCGCGCATACGGCACTTCCACATCACGCCCGATCCCGGCGTGATCGAGGTGAACGTCCATCCGGCGAAGTCCTGGGAGGAGCTGCGCGAGCACACCACCGCGCTCTACGAGGAGGCGCGCCTGGCGCGGCTCGGCACCGAGAAGTTCATGCTCGACGGCCGCCACACCGGCAGCGGCGGCGGCAACCACGTCACCATCGGCGGCGCCACGCCGGGCGACAGCCCGACGCTGCGGCGCCCCGACCTGCTGCGCTCGCTGCTGACCTACTGGCAGAACCACCCCAGCCTCTCCTACCTCTTCTCCGGCCGCTTCGTCGGCCCGACCAGCCAGGCGCCGCGGGTCGACGAAGCGCGCGACGACTCGCTCTACGAGCTCGACATCGCCTTCCAGCAGATGCCCGACGGCGAGGTGCCGCAACCCTGGCTGGTGGACCGCATGCTGCGCCACCTGCTGATCGACGTCACCGGCAACACCCACCGGGCGGAGTTCTGCATCGACAAGCTCTACTCGCCCGACTCCTCCGCCGGGCGCCTCGGCCTGGTCGAGTTCCGCGCCTTCGAGATGCCGCCGCACGCCCGCATGAGCCTGCTGCAACAGCTCTTCCTGCGCGCCCTGATCGCCCGCTTCTGGCGCCAGCCGTACCGCCAGAGACTGGCGCGCTGGGGCACCGAGCTGCACGACCGCTTCCTGCTGCCGCACTTCGTCTGGCGCGACTTCGCCGACGTCGTCTGCGATCTGCGCCACGCCGGCTACCCGTTCGAGCTCGAGTGGTTCGCGCCCTTCTTCGAGTTCCGCTTCCCGCACTACGGCACCGTCCAGATCGGCGACATCGACCTCGAGCTGCGCTTCGCCATCGAGCCGTGGAACGTCCTCGGCGAGGAGGTGACCTCGCTCGGCACCGCGCGCTTCGTCGACTCGTCGGTCGAGCGCCTCCAGGTGCGCGTGCGCGGCATGACCGGCGAGCGGCACGTGCTCGCCTGCAACGGCCGGCGCGTGCCGCTGCGCGCCACCGGCACGCGCGCCGAGTTCGTCGCCGGCGTGCGCTACCGCGCCTGGCAGCCGCCCTCGGCCCTGCACCCGACGATCCCGC
>Ga0268299_1002415_pt1 | contig 22450 bp, 20 predicted proteins | sample NOBtaG_FD_193484 | JGI IMG/M metagenome (GOLD analysis project Ga0268299, IMG submission 193484) | Activated sludge microbial communities from bioreactor in Nijmegen, Gelderland, Netherland - NOB reactor | ecosystem: Engineered > Bioreactor > Aerobic > Activated sludge | place: Netherlands... | reverse complement strand
AATCGCTCGCCGCACCCAACAACGACGTCGTGCTCGCCGTGCTCGGAGAGGCGGCGGAGATCGATCCCGAGGGCGCGGTGGCGCCGCTGGCCGCCGCCGCGCGCCGCGCCGACAAGCCGCTGGCGGCGCTCGTGGTGCCCGACGCGCCCGAGGCGGCGCGCCGTCTCGCCGAGGCCGGCATCGCCGCCTTCCGCACTCCCGAGACCGCGGCCGACGGCCTCCGCGCGTTCCTGCGGTGGACGGCGCCGAGCCCGCCGGCGCTGATGCGCGACGACGAAGAGCGGCTCGCGGTCGTCAACCGCACGCTCCATGCCGGCCAGGCGATGCAGATCTTCCACATGCTCGGCGTCACCATTCCGACCATGCTGTGGGTCCGGCGCGACGCGGACGTTCCGCGCGCGCTGCCGTTTCCGCCGCCCTACGTGGTGAAGGTGCTCTCGCCCGAGCTCGAGCACCGGCTCGACATCGGCGGCGTGGCGCTCGGCCTCGAGACCATCACCGCCGTGCAGGCCGCCGCCGGCGCCGTCGTCCGCTGCGTAAGCCTGGCGCGGCCCGACGCGTTCCTCGACGGCATCATGATCCAGCGCCTCGAGCGCGGCCTCGCCGAGGTCGCGATCGGCTTCCGGCGCGATCGGGAGGCGGGCCCGATCGTGACGCTGGCGATGGGCGAGGGGCTCGGCGAGACGTACGGCGACCGCGCGCTCCGCCTGGCGCCGTTCGACCGCCTGCAAGCCTACGACATGATCGACGAGGTGAAGGGGCTGGCGCGCGTCAGCGGCCACCGCGGCCGCCCGCGCGGCGATCTCGAAGCGCTCGCCCATGCGCTGGTCGCGATTTCGTCCTTCGCCCTGATCGCCTCGCCTCGCGTCCTCGAAGCCACCATCGACCCGGTGCTCATCAAGCCCGAAGGCCAAGGCATCGTGGCCCTCGACGGGTGGATGAAGACGGAGTAGGGGCGGCGGGGCAGGCGCGATACGCCTTCCGATTGATTCGGAGCTCCCCAATACGCCGGCCCAAACGCGCGGCGAGACCAACCCGTCAACGCCGCGCACCGCTCGCAGCCGCCTTCAGACGGCAGGAAGCCGCGCTGCCGCCGCCGCTGGCAAGCCGATCGGCAGGGGCCTATCATCCTCCCTAGCGCCATGTTCCTCGAACGCCGGGTGAGTCCAGCTTCGGCATGTGAAACACCTCGCGCGTTTTCGCCCGGAGCTGCCGTTGCGGCGGACCGAATCGTCCGGGCGACCCCAAGCCGGCGCCGACGCGGTGATCGAATGATCAGACGCAAATTCTTCGCGGTTGCGGGCGGTGCCGCGGTCGCGTGGCCGCTGGCCGCGCGGGCGCAGCAGGCGCGCAAGAACTTCCGCATCTTGTGGGTCTCCACCGAATCGCAGCCCGACCCCTTCCTCGACGGTTTTCGCGATGGCCTGCGCGCGCGCGGCTATGTCGACGGCCAGAACGTGACGATCGAGATTCGCTATGCGCCCGGCAATCCCGCGGCGCTCGTGGCCATGGTCGCCGATTTGAGCCGGATGAATCTCGATCTCGTCGTCTCGAGCGGTCCCGCCATTCGCGCGATGAAGGATGCCAAGGACATTCCAGTGTTGTTCGCGATCAGCGGCGATCCGGTCGAGCTCGGGATCGCCAAGAGCCTGGCCCGGCCGGGCGGTAACTTCACCGGCAGCACCTTCCTTTCCCTGGATCTGGCCGGAAAGCGGGTCGAACTGATCAAGGAGGTCCTGAGCCGTCTGCGCAGCCTGGCGATCCTCTCGAACAGCGAACATCCGGGCGAGGGTTCGGAGTGGCGGGCGACCCAGCAAGCGGCCCAAGCCGTCGGCCTCGTTCCGGCCTATGTTCCCTTCAAGGGCCCCGGCGAATTGGACCAGGCGCTTACGGCCGTGCGCGAGGCGCGCGCCGACGGAATGCTGGTTTTCCCGGATGGGGTGACCATGGTTCATCGCGCGCGCATCGCGCAGTTCGCCATCGTCAACCGGCTGCCGTCGATGTTCGGTTGGCGGGAATACTGCGATGCCGGCGGGCTCTTGAGCTATGGCGCAAACCAGCGCGCGGCTCATTTCCGGCTGGCCGCCTATGCCGACCGGATATTGCGCGGCGAGAAGCCGGGCGATCTTCCCATCGAGCAGCCGACCCGGTTCGAGCTGGTGGTCAATCTCCGGAGCGCCAAGGCGCTGGGCCTCGCCATTCCGTCTTCGGTCCTCGTTCGGGCCGACGAGGTGATCGAATGAGCGTACACCAGCCCTCGGGGAGCCGCCGCACACGCTAACGTGCGCGGCCTGCGACCTTGCCGGAATGGAACCATGTGCTCCGGCCCGAGTCGATCATAGGTACCGCTCCGTTGCCCCCGTCGGGGACGCGCGGGGCGCAAGGAGTAGCCTATGATCCGCACACTCGCCGTCGCGTCCGCGCTGGCTCTTTCCGTCGGCTTCGCCGCACCGGCGCTCGCCGGCCCTGGCCAATGCTACGACCGCTATAGCCGGCCGGTCGGCCCGGTCTACAACACCGATTATCCCAATTACCCCTTCATCAACGCGGTCATCCGCCGCGGCGGCACGTGCACCGGCGTGGTCGCCCAGGCGCCGCCGCGCTACCGCAATGAATACCGCTCGAATGCGCCGTATGGCTACAACCAGCCGTACTACGATTACCGGCAGGAGCGGCGCTACGACTCCTACCGGCGCTAGTAGGCCGGCGTCCATGCGCTGACGTCGTCCGCGCAATCGCGATCGGCGCCCCGTCTCGCCACGAGACGGGGCGCTTTTTCGTGCGCGTTCCCCGCTCCCTGGGGAGCGGGGGCTTCCGCTACGCCACCGCGCGCTGCAGCGCCGCGATGTCCATTTTCTTCATCTTGAGGATTGCGGACATGGCCTTGCGCCCCTTCTCGGGGTCGGGGTCGCTCATCAGCTCGGGCAGCAGCGTGGGCACGATCTGCCACGACACGCCGAAGCGGTCCTTGAGCCAGCCGCATTGCTGGGCCTTCGGTTCGCCGCCCTTCGAGAGGTGGTTCCAGTAGTGATCCACCTCGTCCTGCGTCTCGCAATTGACCATGATCGAGATCGCCTCGTTGAACTTGAAGATGGGGCCTCCGTTCAGCGCCAGGAACGACCTTCCGTCGAGCTCGAACGCGACCGTCATGACGGCGCCTTCCGGCCGGCCGGCGACCGCGGCGACCTCCTTGCTGTAGCGGGCAATGGGCCCGATCCGGCTGTTCTTGAAAATGCCGGTGTAGAAACGCGCGGCCTCTTCGCCCTGGTCGTCGAACCAGAGGCAGGTGGTGAAACGCTGGGTCGGACCTTTCATGGTGTTCCTCGTCGCTGTTCACGGGGCGGCATGCGGTCCGGCGGACGATCCGCCGCGCTGCCACGCCTTAAAGACGAACGGCCGCCGGCGAGGCCGACATCGATCGCGAAATATCATCGGGAGCATCCGAGGGCCCGTCACAGGCGCCCTGCCGAGACCGTACCGCACGGCGTTTCGCGCTGCCGGGGGATCGGAGTCCATTCTCGCCCGGGTCATGATAGCATTTCGCCGGTTTGATCGAACGCGCAGTCCGCGAGGGAGACCCGATGAACGACGCCCATTCCGGCCGCCGCAACGAGCCGGCGGCCGAGCGGCTGCTCGCGCATTACCGCACAATGGCGCGCATCCGCGCCTTCGAGAACGCGGCCGAGCGCCTCTACAACGAGAAACGCATTCCGGGCTTCGTGCATCTCTCGACCGGGCAGGAGGCGATCCCCACCGGCGTCTGCGCCAATCTGGCACCCGGCGACCAGATCACCTCCACCCATCGCGGCCACGGCCACACGCTCGCCAAGGGCGGCGATGCCGGCGCCATGATGCTGGAGCTGTTCGGGCGCGTGGGCGGCTATTGCAAAGGGAAGGGCGGCTCGATGCACATCGCCGATTTTTCGATCGGCATGCTCGGCGCCAACGGCGTGGTTTCGGCCGGCATGCCGATCGCGGTCGGCGCCGCGCATGCCGCCAAGCTGCTCGGGCGCGAGACGATGGTGGCGTGCTTTTTCGGCGACGGCGCCGTCAATCGCGGGCCGTTCTTGGAGAGCCTCAATTGGGCGGCGGTGTTCAAGCTACCGGTGCTGTTCGTGTGCGAGGACAATCGCTGGGCCGCGACCACGCCGACCGCGTCGATGACCGCGGGGCCCGGCATCGCCGCGCGCGCCGAAGCGCTCGGCATTCGAGCCTTCTCGTGCGACGGCAACGACGTTGCCGCGGTCGACGATCTTGCCGGCGAGCTGGCGCGCAAGGTGCGCGCGGGCGCGGGGCCGCTGTTCATGATCGCGCGAACCTATCGCTGGTCCGGCCACACCTCCGCCGACGCCGGCGCCTATCGCGATCCCGCCGAAGTCGCGCGCGCCAAAGAAGACGATCCGCTGGAGCGCACGCGCCAACAGTTGATGGGGCTCGGCGTCGCGTCGCGCGATCTCGACGGCGCCGTCGCGGCGGCGGAATCCGAAATGGCGGCGGCGATCGCCGCCGCGGAGGCGGCGCCGCTGCCCGCTTTCGCCGACGCCTTCGCCGACGTGCAGGATATCGGGGCACCGAAGATGCGCGCAGGAGCGCCCGCATGACTCATCTGTCGATGACCGAAGCCGTGCGCACGGCGCTGGCCGAGGAGATGCGCCGCGATGCCACCGTCTGGGCGCTCGGCGAGGATCTCGGGCGCGGCGGCATCTTCCAGCAATACAAGGGGCTCCAGGGCGAGTTCGGGCCGGCGCGCATCGTCGATACGCCCATCTCCGAGGCCGCGATCATGGGCGCCGCCGTCGGCGCCGCGATGTGCGGCACGCGGCCCGTGGTCGAGATGCGCTATCTCGATTTCACGCTCTGCGCCGCCGACGAGCTCGTGAACCAGGCCGCCAAGGCGCGCTACATGTTCGGCGGCCAGGCGCGCGTGCCGATGGTGGTGCGCCAGCCCACCGGCCTCTGGGGCAATTGCGCCGCCCAGCATTCGCAATCGCTGGAGGCCTGGTGGGCGCACATTCCCGGACTCGTCGTGCTGACACCGGCGACGCCGGCCGACGGCTACGCGATGCTGAAGGCCGCGATCCGTGCGGACGATCCCGTGATCCTGCTCGAGCACAAGGAGCTCTGGGGCATGACCGGCGCGGTGGCGTCGGAGGCGTCCGGGGAAATCAACGCCGTGATCGGCCGGGCAAATATCTGCCGCGCGGGCGGCGACGTCACCATCGTCTCGTGGTCGAAATCGCTGCATGCGTGCCTCGACGCCGCCGCGCTGTTGGCGGCGGCGGGCATCGAGGCGGAAGTGATCGATCTCCGCTCGATCTGGCCCTGGGACCGGCGCACGGTGATCGCCTCGGCGGCCAAGACCAAGCGCCTGCTCGTGGTCCATGAAGCGGTGCAGGACGCCGGCTTCGGCGCCGAAGTGGCGGCGACGGTCGCCGAGGAAACCGGCGTGCGCGTCAAACGCCTCGGTTCCCCGCGCATCCCGGTGCCGTTTTCGCCGCCGCTCGAAGCGGCATTCCGCAGGACGGCGGCGGAAGTCGCCGCCGCCGCGCGCACGATGTTCGCCCGCACGCCCAACTCGTCATCCTGAGCGTCGCCCTCTTGGGCGGCGCGAAGGATCTGGCGGGAGCGAAATGACGGGCGGCAGCATGGCCGCGATGCCTCCATCCCTATTTTCGCGTCGGCCAGATCCTTCGGGCCAAGCGGCCCTCAGGATGAGGTGGATGGAGCGTTCTGCGTGCCCTAAAGCCGCTTCGCCTCCGGGCACTTCTCCCAGAACGAGTCCTTCCGCTCGAACACCATCTCGCGGCCTTTCTTGATCGGCTTGCCGTCGGGGCCGGCGACGATCTCGATCTTCCAATAGGGCTGAATCGGGAAGCCGTTGACGTTGTATTTGAGGTCGCCGCGCACCGAGGCGAGGCCGCTCTTGCGGATCTGCCGGGCGATGGCGCCGGGCTCCTCGACTTTGGCGCCGAGCGCCTTCGCGGCGGCGGCGATGGCGCGGATGCCGTCATAGCCCTGGACCGCGAACAGCGAGGGGTGGTGATTGAACTTCGCAATGTAGGCCTTGATGAATTCCTGGTTCCGGGGGTGCTGAAAATCCGGATTCCAATGGCTGGTCATCACCGTGCCGAGCGCGGCGTCGCCGATCGCGGGCAAGGTGGCGTAGTCGATGACATAGAGCGTGTAGAGCTTGGTGGTCTTGGCCAGGCCCGAGGACTGCCACTGCTTCAGGAACGAGATGCCCATCGAGCTCGGCGCGAACACGTAGACGGCCTCGGGCGCCGCGGCGCGCACCTTCGAGAAATCCGCTTGGAAATCGCTTTCGCCGAGCTTGAACAGGATCGAACCGACGACCTGGCCTTTGAAGGTGCGCTGGAAGCCGGCCATGTTGTCTTTGCCGGCCTGGAAGTTCGGCGCCAGCATGAAGACGGTCTTGATGCCGTCGCGTGTCGCGAGTTCCCCGGTGGCCTCGGCGTTCTGGTCGTTCATGAACGAAGCCGAGACGAAGAGGGGATTGCAGATCTCGCCCGCCAGAGGGGCGGGGCCGGCATTGGTGCTGAGCAGCGAGACGTTGGCGTCGAACACGGTCTTGTTGATCGCCATCATCACGTTGGAGACCAGCACGCCGGCGACGATCTGCACGCGGTCGCTCTTGATCATGCGCTCGACCTCGCGCACGCCGACATCGGTCTTCGACTGATCGTCGGCGTAGCCGATCTTGGCCGCGACGCCGCCGAGCTTGTCGCCGTTCTTGGCCCAGCCCTCCTTGTCGAGCCCGAGCTTCCAGCCGTTCTCCATATGCGCGCCGATGACGGCGAGGCTGCCGGTGGTCGTGTTCAAGAATCCGATGCGGAGTTCCTGGGCGGACGAAGCGGCCGCAAGGCCGGCCAGCAGGAACGAAGCGGCGAGAGTGCGCGTGACGATCATGTTTCCTCCGATGCGCCTGGTGTTGTTGCGGCGGGGCGCTTGGAGCGAAGCCTAACCGTGCGTCGCCGGGTCTGTCATCCGTAAACCGAGGGCGAGTTGCTTCCACCCACGCCCCGTCATCCTGAGTGCCGCCCCCAATGGGGCCTGGGTATGACGTGGAATAGCCCGTGATCTCGGTGCTCGATTCCCGCAATCGGACATGTGGATAGGCTAGATGTCAATTTGAGAACGTGCCGACGGCATGACCTAGATTGCATGACCTGAATCAGCTTCCAAACTGTGCGAACTTCTTCTGCAAAATCGCAACCCGGCCCACATGACTTGCCAAATCATTCGTGCTTCGATTGAAATTATCGTACTCGAGCAATTGTCTATCGATCCCCGCTGTAGATCCCGATTCGGCCTTCTTCCGATTTGCTCGGCGGGCCTCCTCAAATCTTACAAGGAAATCTCTTACATTGTTGTGCTGCTTATCGTTCAAGGAGCGTATGAACCAATAGTAGACTGGGAGCACACCGGCTGAAGCCAACAGTTTGTCTTTCGGAAGAAAAATTTCGGTTAGATCGTCGAGAGAAGAAAATGCGCGACGCGCCGCAAGTTCGAGGCGCTCGCGATTCTTGCTTGCTGCTCGAACAAATGTGTCGAGACTTCCCTTTTTTGTCTCCTGAGGGTCACTCGCAAATTCAAACAGGAGGAGCTTTGCGGCCGCGTTGAGGTCTTGTCCGCGTTGAACTGGAAATGCGACCGTTTCTACCAGGAATTCGTGTTTCGCCATTTTTCTAATCACTTCAGGCGCCGGACCGGACATCGCATTTCGAATCTCCGCGCCGGTCAGGGGTTTGCTGCGATTCAATCGAATGAATAGTTCATTGATGTACTTTTCACTGTTAGTGATCACACTCATTACGGCAAGGTTGTAGTTGTCGAAAATTTCACTGATTTCGGCATGGTTTTGAGTCAAATCTCGGTAGCCTAGTCCGCCGAGTTTCAGATTGGGATTTTCTAAGTAAACGAAATCATCATTCAGCGTGAGTCTTCCATCAAAGAAATCGAAAATCGCTTCGAAGCGTTGCTTTCCATCAATGATGGCGTATGGCAATCGTTTCTTGTTCAGCTTTGAATTTGTGTAGGTAAAATCGGCAATATATAGCTTGGGAACATCGAACCCATTGAGAATCGAATCAATCAAATAGGCCTTATCGGTCGAGGACCAAAGTCGTCCGCGACGTTGATAAGGCGGGTCCATATCAATTTGAATTTTGCGCGTCTTCCACCAAGAAAGCGTCTTGGTTTCTTGAGTTACCTTCAGGGTTGGGCGCGAATCTTTCATCTAAGCCTCGAATCCAAAGTGACGTTTGGTTTCTCGAGCAAGGCCTTCGAGATCGGGAAATACTACGGACTCCGTGATCCCTTGATTGAGAAGAGATTTTCGCATTCTAGAGATGCGATTTGCATCAATCACAATGCAGGTGAGCGCCTTCGGAGGGAATGCTCCATTTTTCACAAGCTTCTCCATTGCGCCCTTGTTTGCACCAAAGATTGTGAAGACTCCCTGCTGTGCGACAATCCGCGAGCTATTGTGCGCTCCATACAGAGCCACAGGGTGCGAGTGCATTGGTGTTCCGGTTGTTCGCGGGCTGTATCCCTTTAACTCCTCGTCCCCGGGTACTAGCGGCGCACCAGAATACGAGACGTGCTTCAATGCCGCCTTGTTCCAAACAACAGGATCGAGAACCCATACCGCGGCCGCTCCCCCATAGTGTATTCCTTTTCGGCGGCTCGAACGAGGTGCGAGCATCAGTGCGAAGTGGAGGGCGATCAACGGATTCTCTGTCCAATCCAGCAGGCGCGTCGGAACTCCGTAATGCTGCATGAAAAAGAGTGCTTCCCAATCGTCAGACAGATTTCGAGCGTGATACGGTATGCTGCGCTGCCGAAATCGTACCATCAACTGACGTTCCAGAGCTTCGAGTTCTGGTTGAGTTGATACTGTCGGGTGGCGATAGAGAGATGGAACGAGGCGGTGCTTGGACTTTCCGCACCCGCGAAACCATAGCGAGTGGCCAGCGGACCGCTGAAGCTGTTCGACCAGCTCCAGATACTGCGGCAGGCTCTTTGGCCTAGCGATCTTAAGATTCGGCATCGCCTGAGTCCCCGAACGATTTCCCCAATATGCTATCGAGAAATAGTTGTCAGTGAAACCGCTCTTGGTTGTAAGAACGATTTGAGTTGCCTTTCACAATCCTCGTCACACCTCGAACTTGATCCCCTGCGCGAGCGGCAGGGCGTGGGAGTAGTTGATGGTGTTGGTGGCGCGGCGCATGTAGGCCTTCCAGGAATCGGAGCCGGATTCGCGGCCGCCGCCGGTCTCCTTCTCGCCACCGAAGGCGCCGCCGATTTCCGCGCCGCTCGGCCCGATATTGACGTTGGCGATGCCGCAATCGCTGCCTTCGGGCGAGGTGAACAGCTCGGCCTCGCGCATGTCGGTGGTGAAGATGCTCGAGGAAAGGCCCTGCGGCACGGCGTTGTGGAGCCGGATGGCGTCGGCGATCTCGCGGTAGCGCATCACGTAGAGGATGGGTGCGAAGGTCTCGCGAGTCACGATCTCGGTCTGGCCGGGCATCTCGACCAGCGCCGGCTGGACGTAGAACGCCGTCGGGCGCTCGCTGGAGAGGACGCGCTCGCCGCCGGCGATGCGGCCGCCGTCCTTCAAGGCCTGCGCGAGGGCGGATTTCATCGCCTCGTAGGCACGGCCGTCGATGAGCGGGCCGACCAGGGTTTCGGGTGTCCTCGGATCGCCGATGCGGAGCTTGCCGTAGACCGTGCGCAGCCGCGGCACGAAAAGGGCGTAGATCGAGTCGTGCACGAACAGGCGGCGGAGCGTCGTGCAGCGCTGGCCGGCGGTGCCGACGGCGGCGAAGGCGATGCCGCGCAGCGCCAGCTCCTGATCCGCGCTCGGGCAAACGATGGCGGCGTTGTTGCCGCCAAGCTCGAGGAGCGCGCGGGCGAAGCGCGCGGCGAGCTTGGGGCCGACCGCGCGGCCCATGCGCGTGCTGCCGGTGGCGCTGACCAGCGGCACGCGCGGGTCGTCGACCAGCACCTCGGATACGGCCGCGTCGCCGATCACGAGTTGCGCGATCTCGGCCATGCCGGGATCGAAATCCATGACCGTCTTGCGGAAGAGGGCGTGGGTGGCGAGGGCCGTCAGCGGCGTCTTCTCCGAGGGCTTCCACACCAGCGTGTCGCCGCAGACCAGGGCGAGGGCGGCGTTCCAGGCCCAGACGGCGACCGGGAAGTTGAAGGCGGTGACGATCCCGCACACGCCGAGCGGATGCCACGTCTCCATCATCCGATGGCCGGGCCGTTCCGAGGCGATGGTCAAGCCGTAGAGCTGGCGCGAGAGACCGACAGCGAAATCGCAGATGTCGATCATTTCCTGAACTTCTCCAAGACCTTCCTGGAGAATTTTCCCGTTCTCGATGGTCACGAGGCGCCCGAGCGCGTCTTTGTTCGCGCGGAGCGCCTCGCCGAAGCGCCGTACCAGTTCGCCACGGCGCGGCGCGGGCAGGGCGCGCCACGCTTTGAAGGCCTCGGCGGCGCGCCCGATCGCGGCCTTGGCCTCGGCCGGCGTCGCGTCTTGTACGTGGCCGATTTCGCCCCCGTCGATCGGCGAGCGCACCACGCGGTTCCCGGCCAGCAGCGCGGCGGGCACGCCAAGCCGTTGAACGATCCCGCGAACTTCGTCCGCCAACGGTGAAAGGGTCATGCCGTCCTCCGTCCAGATGCCGCAGGCTCGATTTTAGGCATTGTTAAGGTTGCGGGTGGAAATTGCAGTTAATTCTTAGGTTCGACGGGTACCCCATGGCATTCCGCGATCTCTTCCGGCGATTTCGGCGCGACCAGTCGGGCGCGACCGCCGTCGAATATGCCTTGCTGATCGGTCTCGTCGCCTTCCTCTCGGTGACGGCCTGGGACGGCATCGGCGTGTCGCTGCGGCGCGTCTTCGAGACGATCACGGCGGCGCTCTAAGAGGCCGTCCCCTAGCGCGAATCGCCGTCCTTGTCGCTCGCGCAGAGCTTGCACCCGCTCACGTCGATGCGGCCCTCCGGCATGATGGTATTGCAGACGCAGGCGCCCTTGAGATTGGCGCCGCGTAGCTTGGCGCGCGTGAGATCGGCGCCGATCAAGTCCACCGAGCGCATATTGGCGTCGCGGAGATCGGCGTCGGTGAGATCGGCGCGGCGCAAATCGGCGCCCCACAGTTCCGCCTGGACCAACTGCGCCTTCACCAGGACGGCCCCGTAGAACTTCGCGTCGCGCGCCGTCGCAGACGTGAGATCGGCGCCGGTGAGCCGCGCCCCGCTGAAATCCGCCTTGGTGAGATAGGCTTGGCCGAGCTTCGCGTCGGTGAGGTTGGCGTCATCGAGCTGCGCCTCGCGGAGAACCGCCGAGCGGAGATCGGCGCGGGCGAGGCCGGCGCCCGAAAGCACCGCGCGTGCGAGATTGGCGCGCACCAGGACGGCATCGTCGAGATTGGCGCCTTGCACGGCCGCGGCCTCGAGATCGGCCTCGGTCAGGTCGGCCTTGGGCATGATGGCGCCCACCATCGACGCGCCCGAAAGATTGGCGCCTTTCAGCTTGGCGCCGGTGAGATTGGCGGCCGCCAGCTTGGCCTTGGCGAGGTCGGCGTGTTCGAGATTGGCACCGCTGAGATCGCAGCGCTCGCAGCTTTTCGTCGCCCGCAGACGTTCCAGCTGCTGCGCGTCGAACGCCGCGGCCGGCGCCGCGAGCAACGCCACGGCCATCGCGCCGGCGAAAGCCGCCGCCACTGTCGCGCCGCCGCTGGGTTTGTGCTTCTTCTGCATTCCTGCCGTTGGGGCATATACGCCCCCCGTGTCGCCGACGATGCGGTCTTGTATTAACTCTTGCGGGGCCGCGCAACGCGGCGGAGGGCGGTTTATGGCCGAGCTGTTCAGCGGATTCTCGCGCTATCGCATCCCGGCGCCGGAAGTCGAGATCAATCTGGTGCTCGGGGGTCAAGGGCCGCCGCTGCTGCTGCTCCACGGTTATCCCCAGACCCATGTCATGTGGCACAAGGTGGCGCCGGTGCTCGCCCGCGACTTCACCGTGGTGGTGCCGGACCTGCGCGGCTATGGCGATTCGGGAAAGCCCGCGAGCGATCCGCACCACGAGGCCTATTCCAAGCGCGCGACCGCCAAGGACATGGTCGCGGTCATGTCCCGGCTCGGCTTCGAGAGTTTCTTCCTGGCCGGCCACGACCGCGGCGGCCGGGTGGGACACCGGCTGACCCTCGATCATCCGGAACGGGTCAAGCGCCTGGCGGTGCTCGACATCATCCCCACCCGCGAGGTTTTCCGGCGGGTGGACAAGGCGCTGGCCACCTCGACCTATCACTGGTTTTTCCTGATCCAGCCGGAATTGCCCGAGCGGCTGATCGCCGGCGACCCCGATTTCTATCTCGAATGGACCCTGCGGAAGTGGTCGCGGGATTTCGCCGCCTTCGCGCCCGAGGCGCTGGCCGAATACAAGCGCTGCTTCCGCGACCCCGCCACCATCCACGCCACCTGCGAGGATTACCGCGCCGGCGCCTCGATCGATCTCGAGCACGACGAGGCGGATCTCGCCCGCAAGATCGCGTGCCCGCTGCTCGCCCTCTGGGGAAGCGGCCCGGCCACCCGCTGGAGCGGCATCGTCGACATCTGGAAAGAGCGCGCCGACGACGCCACCGGGTTTCCGCTCGATTGCGGGCATTTCCTCGCGGAGGAGAAGCCGGACGAGACGATCGCGGCGCTGCGGGCATTCTTCGCGGCAGCGGCTTGAGGGCGGGGGCCGGCGATGATGAAGCTCTACTATGCGGTCAACACATGCGCGTTGGCCTCGCACATCGCGTTGGAGGAGGCCGGGGCTATTTACGAAGCAGTCCGGATCCGCTTCGAGACGGACGAACAGCGCAAGCCGGATTTCCTCACGGTGAATCCGAAAGGACGCGTCCCCGTGCTCGTGACCGACCGCGGCGCGCTGACCGAGACGCCCGCGATCCTCGCCTTCATCGCGCAGAGCTTTCCGGACGCGCAACTCGCGCCGCTCGGCGACGCGTTCCAATTCGCTCGGGTTCAGGCGTTCAACAGTTATCTCTGCTCGACCGTGCATGTCGCCCATGCGCACCGGATGCGCGGCTATCGCTGGGCCGATGACCCCGCCGCCATTGCCGCGATGCAGCGGAAGGCGCCCCAGTCGGTGGCCGAATGCTTCGACCTGATCGAACGCGGGATGCCGGACGGCCCTTGGGTGATGGGCGATCGATACACGATTTGCGATCCCTATCTCTTCACGCTGGCGCAATGGCTCGAAGCCGACGGCGTGGACCTCGCGCGGCTGCCGAAAGTACGGGCCCATCGCCAACGAATGGCCGAGCGCCCGGCGGTACGGAAAGCCATCGTCGCCGAGTCGGCTTAGGTATCGCAAGCAATCACCCCGTCCTCAGAAACCGCACCCCCTCGTCGCGCTCGAAGAGGTAGAGGAGCGTACGCACGGCTTGGCCGCGAGGCGTCGCAAGCTCGGGGTCCTTGTCGAGCAGGAGCTTCGCATCGTCGGCGGCGAGGGGGAGGAGATCGGCCTGAATCGCGAGGTCGGCGAGACGGAATTCGGGCAGGCCACTCTGGCGCGCGCCGAGCGCGTCGCCGCCGCCGCGCAGACGCAAATCTTCCTCGGCAATGCGGAACCCGTCTTCCGTCTCGCGCAAGATCGAAAGCCGCGCTTTCGCTGTCTCGCCGAGCGGTGCCTGATAGAGCAAGAGGCATGCGGAGGCCCGATCGCCGCGACCGACGCGGCCGCGCAATTGGTGGAGCTGGGCGAGGCCGAAGCGCTCGGCATGCTCGACCAGCATCACGGTCGCTTCGGGGACATCGACGCCTACCTCGATGACGGTCGTCGCCACCAGGATCGCGATCTCGCCGGCGGCGAAGCGGGCCATCACCTTGTCGCGCTCGCGCGGCTTCAGCTTGCCGTGCACGAGTCCGACCTTGCCCGGGAACCGCTTCTCGAGTTCGCGGTGGCGCGCCGTGGCGGCGGCGAGATCGATCAGTTCCGACTCTTCGACCAGCGGGCACACCCAATAGACGCGGGCACCCTCGCTGGCGGCGCGGCGGATGGCGGGATAGACCTCCTCGAGGCGCTCCAGCGAAATCACGCGCGTGTCGATGGGTTTCCGGTTGGCCGGCTTCTCGTCGAGGCGCGAGGAATCGAGGTCGCCGTAATGCGCCAGCAGCAGGGTCCGCGGGATCGGCGTCGCCGTCATCACCAGAATGTCGGTGCGCTCGCCCTTGGCCGAAAGCGACAGGCGTTGATGGACGCCGAAGCGGTGCTGCTCGTCGATGACGGCAAAGGCGAGATCGCGATAGTCGACGTCTTCGGAAATGAGGGCGTGCGTGCCGATCAGGATGTCGATCTCGCCCGCCGCCAATTGCGCCAGCAGCCTTTCGCGCGCCGCGCCGGTGTCGCGGCCCGTGAGCAGCGCCACGCGCACGCCGACGGCGGAGGCCAACGGTGCGATGGTGGCATGGTGCTGACGCGCGAGGATTTCGGTCGGCGCCATCAGCGCGGCCTGGGCACCGGATTCGACCGCGTTGAGCATGGCGAGGAACGCAACGACGGTCTTGCCGCTGCCGACATCGCCTTGGAGAAGCCGCAGCATCCGCGCCTCCGCGGCCATGTCGGCGTCGATCTCGGCCAGCGTGCGCAGTTGCGCGCTCGTCAATCGAAACGGCAGGGCGGCCAACGCCTTATTCCGCAAGACGCCGGCGACCTTGAGCGCCCGACCGCGCATCTTCTTCTGTTGGGCACGCACCAGGCGGAGCGCCACCTGGCTCGCGAGCAGCTCGTCATAGGCGAGGCGCGTCCGGGCCGGTGTCTCGGGCAACAGGTCCGCGGCCGATTGTGGCGCGTGCGCGGTCTTGAGCGCGGCGTGCCAGCCGGGCCATTGGCGCTGGCGGACGAGATGTGAGTCGCCCCATTCCGGCAACTCGGGTGCCAACGCGAGGGCGCCGCCCACGGCCTTGCGCATTACGCGCGGGCCCAGGCCCTCCGTCAGGCGATAGACCGGCTCGACGGCGGCCATCTCGGCTTTCTGCTCGACGGTGCCGACATAGTCGGGATGCGCCATCTGCTTGCCGCCGCCGAATTCCTCGACCTTGCCGCTGACGACGCGGATCGAACCTGCCGGGAATTGCTTCTCGAGGTAGTCGCCCTTGGCGGCGAAGAAGACGAGGGTGATGAACCCGGTCTCGTCGCCGCAGACGATGCGGTAGGGCCGTTTGCGGGTGGGCGAGGGCTCGTGGGTGTGAACCTTGACGGTCAGGGTCGCGATCTCGCCGGGCTTGGCGTCTGCGACCGGGGGCGCGTGGCGGCGGTCGATGATGCCCGCCGGCAGGTGCCAGAGGAGATCGACGATCTTCTCACCGGCGGCGCGTGCGATGAGCGCGCCGATCTTGGGTCCGATGCCGCCGAGGCGCGTGACCGGCGCAAAGAGCGGGAAAAGGATGGAAGGTCGCATCGGCCTGGGGGTTGGCAAGGCGGCTGGCAAGGCAATATAGGACTATCCGTTCCAAGAAGGGCAATCCCAGCCGTGACTGCGACCGGACCGGGCGGCGCGGACGATCTTGTCCGCCGCCGCAAGCGCTTGAAGTATCGATCTTGGCATCGCGGGACCAAGGAGATGGATCTCCTCCTCGGTCCCTTCGCGGATTCGTGCCTGGACCGCTTCGGCGCCCGCGAGCTCGGCGAATACGAGGCGCTGCTGGAGGCGCCCGAGCCCGAAGTCTACGAGTGGATATTGGGCCGCTCGAAGCCGCCCGCCGCGGCGCGGAGCTCGGTCCTCGACCGCCTCATCGCCCTCTACGCGGCGCCCCATGCCCGATAGCAAGCCGCCCCTGGACACCAAGCCGGGCGCCGTGGTGGTCGCCGGCGCGCCCGAGGGCGCCGACGCGCTGGTGCTGGGCGGGTGGGCCGCCGAGGGCCGCACGGTGCTACACGTGGCGCGCGACGATGCGCGCCTCTATCGCCTGATCGACCACCTCCGCTTCTTCCATCCCACCGTCGAGGCGCTGGCGTTTCCCGCCTGGGACACACTGCCCTACGACCGCGTCTCGCCCAATCACGAGATCATGGCCGAGCGCGCCAGCGTGCTCGCCAAGATCGCTTCCGCACCGGATACGGCGGAGCGCGGCCGCATCGTCGTCACCACCGTCAGCGCCATCCTGCAGCGCGTTCCGCCGCGCGCCGTCTTCGCCGGCACCACACTGACCTTCCGGCGCGGCGGCAGGCTGGTGCTCGACGAACTCCTGACCTTCCTGGCCCAGCACGGCTTCAACCGCACCGGCACGGTGCGCGAGCCGGGCGAATTCGCGGTGCGTGGCGGCTTGGTCGATGTCTTCCCGCCGGGCGCGCCGGAGCCGATCCGGCTCGATCTCTTCGGCGATGCCATCGAGAGCATCCGCGCCTTCGACCCCGTGAGCCAGAAGACCACGGCGGCACACGACGCCTTCTCGCTGGCGCCGGTGTCGGAACTGGTGCTCGACGAGGCCCGGATCACGCGCTTCCGTGAGCGCTACCGGGCAGCGCATCCGCACGAATGGCGCGCCGATCCGCTCTACGAAGCGGTCAGCGCCGGCCAGCGCTTCATCGGCATGGAGCAGTGGCTGCCGCATTTCTACGACGGGCTGGAAACGATCTTCCATCTCCTGCCCACCGCCGCGGTCTCGATGGATCATCAGGTCGAGCAGGCGGTGGAGGCGCGCTTCGACCTGATCGCGGATTACTACGAGGCGCGGCGCAGCATGGCGGCCGCCGGAAAAACGCCCTCCGGCGAATTCGTCTACCGTCCGGTGCCGCCCGGCACGCTCTATCTCGAACGCGCCGAATGGCGCGAAAAGCTGGCGCGGCGGCGGGTGGCGGCGTTCACGCCGTTCGTGGCACCGGCCGGCGCCGCTGGCACGGTCGACGCAGGCTACCGCCCGGCGCCCGACTTCACGGCGGCGCGCACCAAGGGCGACGTCAATCTCTTCGACGAGGTGCGCGAGACCTTGGCGGCGCTCGCGCGCCAGGGCATCCGCACCATGGTCGCGGCCTTCACCGCCGGCTCGCGGGCGCGCCTCGCGCAATTGCTGAAAGAGCACGGCGCCGCGGAAGTGCGCGAGGTCGAGGGCTGGGCCGATGTGCTGAGCGGACCGGTTTCGGCCGTCAACGTCGCCGAAGTTCCGCTCGAGCACGGCATCGGCGACGGCCGCGTCGTCATCGTCACCGAGCAGGATATTCTCGGCGAGCGCCTCGTGCGCCGGGCGCGGCGGCGCAAGCGCACCGACGCCTTCATCACAGAGCTCTCCTCGCTGCAGCCGGGCGATCTCGTGGTGCACGAGGAACACGGCATCGGCCGCTACGACGGGCTCGAGACGCTGACCGCCGCCGGCGCGCCGCACGATTGCCTCCGCCTCCATTATGCCGGCGGCGACAAGCTCTATCTCCCGGTCGAGAACATCGAATTGCTCTCGCGCTACGGCAGCGAGGCGGGGGAGGCGCAGCTCGACAAGCTCGGCGGCGCCGGCTGGCAATCGCGCAAGGCGCGCATCAAGAAGCGCATCCGCGAGATCGCCGACAAGCTCATCGCCATCGCCGCTCTGCGTCAGCTCAAGACTGCGGACGCCATCCAGGCCTCGCCGGGGACTTACGACGAATTCGCCGCGCGCTTCGCCTATCAAGAGACCGAGGACCAGCAGAAGGCGATCGAGGACGTGGTCGGCGATCTCGCCTCGGGTAAGCCGATGGACCGGCTGGTGTGCGGCGACGTCGGCTTCGGCAAGACCGAGGTGGCGCTCCGCGCCGCCTTCGTCACCGCGATGGCCGGGCTGCAGGTGGCGGTGGTGGTGCCGACGACGCTGCTCGCGCGTCAGCACAGCGCGAATTTCCGCGAGCGCTTCCGCGGCCTCCCGGTGCGCATCGGCCAGCTCTCGCGCCTGGTGGCGGGCAAGGACGCGGCCGAGACCAAGCGCGGCCTGACGGAAGGCACGATCGACATCGTCATCGGCACGCACGCGCTGCTCGGCAAGGGCGTCACGTTCAAGCGCCTCGGCCTCGTCATCGTCGACGAGGAGCAGCATTTCGGCGTGGTGCAGAAGGAGCGCCTGAAGGAACTCCGCGCCGACGTGCACGTGCTGACGCTGACCGCGACGCCGATCCCGCGCACCTTGCAGATGGCGCTGGCGGGCGTGCGCGATCTCTCGCTCATCACCACGCCGCCGGTCGACCGTCTGGCGGTGCGCACCTTCGTGCTGCCCTACGATCCGGTGGTGATCCGCGAGGCGTTGCAGCGCGAACTGTTCCGCGGCGGGCAGGTCTATTACGTGTGCCCGCAGATCGAGGACCTCGCCGCGCTCACCGCAGAAATCCGCGAGCTGATTCCGGAAGCGAAGATGGCGACCGCCCACGGGCAGATGGCGCCCTCCGAGCTCGAAGACACGATGGTGAAGTTCGTCGACGGGCAGATCCAGATCCTGATCTCGACCAACATCATCGAATCCGGCCTCGACATCCCCAACGTCAACACCATCGTAGTGCACCGTGCCGACCGCTTCGGCCTGGCGCAGCTCTATCAGCTGCGCGGGCGGGTGGGGCGCTCCAAGGTCCGCGCCTACGCCTATCTCACCATCCCGCCGAACCAGGGTCTGACGCCCGACGCGCAACGCAGGCTCGAAGTGATGCAGATGCTGGACACGCTCGGCGCCGGCTTCCAGCTCGCGAGCCACGACATGGACATCCGCGGCGCCGGCAATCTCCTCGGCGAGGAGCAATCGGGCCACATCCGCGAGGTCGGCATCGAGCTCTATCAGCAGATGCTCGAGGAGGCGGTGGCGACGGCGCGCGAATCGGGCAAGGCCGGTCTGGCGCCGGCCGAGGATCGCTGGACGCCGCAGATCTCGGTCGGCATGCCGGTTCTCATTCCCGAGGAATACGTGGCCGACCTCAACGTCCGGCTCGGCCTCTACCGCCGCATTGCCGATCTCATCGAGCCGCGCGAGATCGATTCCTTCGCCGCCGAGCTCGTGGACCGCTTCGGCCCGATCCCCGACGAGGTCAAGAACCTGCTCGAGATCGTGGCCATCAAGCGCGCCTGCGTTGATGCCGGAATCGAGAAGGTGGATGCGGGCCCCAAGGGCGCGGTGTTGGCCTTCCGGGGCAACATCTTCGCCAAACCGGAGAAGCTCGTCCGCTTCATCGCCGAGCAGGCTGGGAGTGTCAAAGTGCGGCCTGACCAGCGCCTCGTCTACCGCCGCGACTGGCGCGACGAGCGCGCGCGCCTACGCGGGGTCAGCCAGCTCGTGAAGTCCGTGGCGGCGCTCGCCGCTTGATCCGTAACATACGCAATTGTAACTAAGGGGCCCCGCCGGCCCGATTCCCGCGTCCGGCGGCCCAGGGGAGACCAACATGGCCGAACGGACCGGCGAGATCCACGAAGAGCTTCAGGAAGTGCATGAGAAGAGCGGGAAAAAGTGGATCGCGGTGTACATCGCGGTGCTCGCCGTGGCGTTGGCGATCACCAACATGGGCGCGTCCAATGCCATGAAGGACATGCTCACCAACAACATCTATGCCTCGAATTATTGGGCGTTCTTCCAGGCCAAGACCATCCGCCAGACCACTTTGCGGGTGGCCGCGGACGATCTTTCGGTCTTCGCTTCGGCTTTTCCAAACATGCCGGAAGCGGCGAAGAAGCAGCTCGACGACCAGGCCAGGCGCTATCGCGATACCGCGGCGCGCTACGAAAGCGATCCCAAGGAGGGCGACGGGCGCAAGGAGCTGATGGCCAAGGCGCAGGCGTTCGAGAAGGATCGCGAGATCGCGTCGCGGAAGGATCCTTATTTCGACTTCGCCGAGGCGCTGATCCAGATCGCCATCGTGCTGGCCTCGGTCTCGCTGATCGCGGGCTCGCGCTTGCTGCTGGTGGTCAGCATCTCGATGGCGCTCGCCGGCGCATTCCTATCCTTCAACGGATTCACGCTGCTGGTGCATGTGAGCTTCTTGGAGCATTGACGGGCGGCGCCGACGCTTAACCTAGATTAGCGCGCGGGGCGACGATCCGGTGGCATTCTTCGCGAATGCCGGATACTCCGAAACGCCGAAATGGCCAGCGCCGAACCGTCATGTGGCAGGCGGTGATCCTTCACGGCTATCACCGCTCGCCCTGCACGATCATCGACGTATCTCGCCAAGGCGCGAAGTTGAGCCTTGCCGAAGAACTGCCGCTGAAGGGCTACGTGGTCTTGTTGTGCGAAAATTTCGGCTCGCTGGAAGGCACCGTGATATGGGGCCGGGATCGGATCGTCGGCATCAAGTTTTCCGATCCCGCTGCCGCCGCCGCACTGCGCGAGCTGTTCGCACAGGACGTAGCGGAGGTGCCGTCCGCGCCGAAGATTGCGCAGTTCGGCCGCCGGCGCGCCTGAGCCGAGACCGCGCCGAAATCCCGAGGGCCGGGACGCCGGCTATTCGCCGGCCGCGACCGCCGGGGCACCGGCGGCACTCTCGGCCTTCACGCGCTGCATGACCTGGAGCAGCACTTCCGGTTCCTGAGCGCCGGAGACGGCATATTTGCGGTTGAAGATGAAGCAGGGCACGCCCTGGATGCCCATGCGGCGTGCCGTGGCGTCCTCGCTGCGGACGCGCTCGACGTCTTCGGTGCCCGCGAGATAGGCGGCGAGCACCTTGGCCTCGAGTCCGGCGGCGGTGCCGATCGCGGTCAGCACGCCATGATCGCCGATATCGCGGCCCTCGAGGAAATAGGCGCGGAACAAGCCTTCGACGACGGCATCTTGCACGCCGGCACGCCCGGAAAGCCCGATCAGGCGGTGGGCGTCGATCGTGTTGGGCGTGCGCTGGATGGCGTCGAAGCGGAAATCGATGCCGACGGTGGCGCCGACCTCGCTCACCGACTGATACATCCGGTCGGCACGATCGGCGCCGCCGAACTTGGCCGCGAGATAGGCCTTGCGGTCGGCACCCTCGGCCGGCATGTCGGGATTGAGTTGGAACGGCCGCCAGCCGACGAAGAGGCTGAATTCCTCCGGCGCCTGGGCGAGCGCGGCCTCGAGGCGGCGTTTGCCGATGAAGCACCAGGGGCAAACGGCGTCGGAGACGATGTCGATATTGATGCGGGTCGTCATGCTATCATCCTATGCTCGGCGCCGGAGCGCGGGCTTCCTGCCGCGGCCGGCTTCGTTAGCGGACTTTGGGCAGTTGCGGCGGCCGGATCAATTCAACAAAACGCGCTTCGGGTATCGAGCCGGCGCAAGGCCGGGGCCCCCCGGAGTCAGGATCGGAGTTTCGACGTGCGGTCTCGCATTTCCTTTCTCACGCGCCTCATTTTCCTGAAGCTCGCGGCGCTGTTCACTTTCGTGGCCCTCTCGCTCTACACCCCGAGCACAACCAACGCGCTGCTCGACAACGCGGGACAGGTTTCCATCCTCTTGGCGCGCGGCACCGATAGCGGGCTCCAGTATCTCGGCGCCCAGTTCGGCGACGCGAGCGTGCTGGTTCCGCGCCGGGGCGCCGTCGAGCTCGCCTTCCGGTTCGTGGCGATGGACAAGGTGATGCTGTTCATCGGCATCACGATCGTCCTGTATCTCGGCTGGATCTTGCTTATCGCGCTGGCGCTCGGCGTCTTCCGCAGGCCCGAAAGGCTGCGATCCATCGATACCGGCGGCAAGCCGCCCGCCCGGTGACGGTCGGAATCGAAACGAACACGCGGGGAGGGAAGACATGACCATCGGTTTCGATCTCGCGGGCAAGGTGGCGCTGGTGACCGGCGCTTCGGGCGGACTCGGCAGCGGGTTCGCCAAGGCGCTGGCGCAGCACGGCGCCAAGGTGGCCCTGGCGGCGCGGCGCCTCGACCGCCTGGAGGCGCTGCAGCGCGAGATCGCCGCGGCCGGCGGCGCCGCGGCTTCCGTGGCGATGGACGTGACCGATGCCGCCAGCATCCATGCCGGACTCGCCGCGGCCGAGCGGGCACTCGGCACCGTCGATGTGCTGGTCAACAATTCCGGCATCGTCGCGCGCAAGCCGATATTCGAGCACACGGAAGCGGATTGGGACAACGTGCTCGACACGAATCTCAAGGGGGCTTGGCTGCTGTCGGTCGCCGTCGCCAAGCGGCTCGTGGAGACGAAGCGGCCCGGCAGCATCGTCAACGTCGCCTCGGTGCTGGGCTATGGGCGCGTATCCTCGCAGGTGCACGAGTATTGCGCCTCGAAGGCCGGGCTCATCCAGCTCACGAAATCCATGGCCACCGAGCTGGCGCGCCACCGCATCCGCGTCAACGCGCTGGCGCCGGGTTATATCGTGACCGACATCAACCGGAATTTTCTCGCTTCCGAAGCCGGCGAGGGGCTGAAGAGCCGAATCCCGCAGCGTCAGTTCGGCAGCATCGAAGATCTCACGCCGGCGCTGCTGCTCCTGGCCT
>Ga0268299_1002414_pt1 | contig 22452 bp, 25 predicted proteins | sample NOBtaG_FD_193484 | JGI IMG/M metagenome (GOLD analysis project Ga0268299, IMG submission 193484) | Activated sludge microbial communities from bioreactor in Nijmegen, Gelderland, Netherland - NOB reactor | ecosystem: Engineered > Bioreactor > Aerobic > Activated sludge | place: Netherlands... | reverse complement strand
TGGGATTCGAGAAAAATGTCCTTCATGAAGAACTTTGGCTCCGGGCGCATCGGTTTCGCCATCTCGATCTGGGGATGCTCGTCGAGCATGTAATAGAGATAGGTTGTGCCGGAACGCTGCGCACCGACGGCGAAAAAATGCTCAATCATGGTAGTTCAATATCTCTTTCAGATGATAGCTGCTGTTTTCGCTCACCTGCCGCACCAGCCGGATGAGATATTCACCCAACATACTGACGATGATCGTGTTGATGCCGCTGAAAAATGAAAGCAGGACAACCACGCTTGCCCATCCGGGTACGCTGATGCCGATAAACAGCGCGCGGATGAGGTAATAGATTCCCGCCACGAACGCCAGAATCGAGACGGCAAACCCCAGGAGGCTGACAAAGCGCAGCGGATAGGCTGAATAATTGAACAGAATGCGCGTAACAAGGGCAAGAATGCGAAACCAGTTGTAATTGCTTTTGCCGACGGGCCTCGGCTTATGCTCGACCCATACGTTGCCCCGATGGCTGGAAAACATCAGCGATAAGCCCGTGATGTAGGGATAATTGGTGCGGTAGTTGACCATGCGCTCGACCACATCGCGCCGGATGATGCGAAAATTGGACACGATCAGGTCTTCGGGCTGCTGAAAAATGCGGCGGTTAATCAATGAAATGAGCTGGCTGCCCGCGCGCCGATAATTGGCATGTTCCTTGCGCTTAAAACGCCCATAAACGATGTCGTAGCCTTCCAGCACAGCATCAACCATGTGAACGATTTCTTCCGGCGGATTTTGCAGATCGTCGTCAATCGTGATGGCATAATCGCCGCTGGAATGCTGCAAGCCGCAAAAAACAGCGGTGTGCTGACCATAATTTTTGAGCAGATTGATGGCGATCACGCAGGGATTTTCCTTTGCCTTTTCGCGCAGGATGTCCCAGCTATTGTCAGGACTGCCATCGTTAACGACGATAATCTCGTAATTCCAACCTTGTCCCACAAAAAAGGCGGCTGTTCGGTCAATCGTATCACCGACAATTTTGGAACTGTTATAAACAGGAATCACGACGCTGTATTTAAGAGTTTTTGCGAGTTCATTTGTCATGTGCCGTTAGCCGTGCGTTGCAAAAAGGAGGATGAACGACAATAATACAAACCTTGTTCATCTATCGGTTAAAACCATCTTTGTATGAGCGTTCGCCAAGTCAATCATAACCGTTTTTTCGTTTCTTTGCTTATTTTTACCTTAATGGTTGTGGCAATTGTCAGCCTGCAAACCTACCATTTTGAAGATCACCCCTATCGTCAGGATGAAGCCTGGGTGGTGCATGGCGTGATGCTCAATTCGCCATATGGTATTGTCGAGTGGAGCATCTGGGGTACAAGCCCGCCTGCCTATACCCTGTTCATGAAAGTATGGGTGTCGCTTTTTGGTCACCTGGAGCCGATCACCCGTTTTAGCTCGACTTTAATCACGCTGCTGACTCTGGCGCTGGTTTTCCGCTTCACCAGTGACTTGTTCGACACTCGTGTCGGCCTGCTGGCGGTATTTTTGCTGGGGACGCTGCCATTTTTTCAATTTTATTCGCATGAAGTGCGGCCTTATCCGATGCTGATAATGTCTACCATAGGCGCTCAATGGGCGCTTTTGCGCTGGCTGCGCAGGCCGACAGGACGATATGCGCTGCTTTTTGTCGCTTTCGCCATCCTTACGCTTTATCTCCATCTCTACGGCATATTCATGATGGCGGCGCTGGCGCTCTACTGCCTGATTTTTGTGCGCTGGGATCGGCGGCGGCTCATCGGTGGGATCGGTCTTTTTGCGGCGGCAGGCATTGCTTTTTTGCCCTGGCTGGTCGGCTTTATCCAGAATTTCATCATCACACGGCGCAGTGGTATCGTCTATGCCCTGGCAGCGGATGCCAGTGATATTGGCGAGAACATCGCGGCGGTGTATGACAAAATGCAGATTCATCCGTCGCCAATCGGGACGTTTCTTTTAATTTTAGGCTTGCTGACGCCGATGATGCTGTGGAGCCAGCGCGAAAAGCAAATTTTTCGATTTCCAGATTTTGGGAGGAAGCTGCTGCTCGTTGCAATCCCACTCATCATTCTGGCGATTGCGCTGACCTCCAATATATTTGTCAACAATCTCACCTCACGCAATCTGGTGATTATCGTGCCATCGCTCATCATCATCAGCGCGGTGGCGCTTTACTCGCTCGGCTGGCGCGCACAGTGGATTCTGATGATTTTTATCGCCATTGCCGCCTGGACAGAGTTCACCTTCTACGATTTCGCCTGGCCATACAACATCATTTCGGATTATATCGGGCGCGAGTACCAGGCAAACACGCCGATTGTAATTAACGTGCCGTCGCCCGTGCAGCAGATTCCGCTGCGCTATTATCTGCGCGAACGAATGCCTGTTCGTGTCGAAAATTCAGATATTTTTAGCCTTGTTGCCAAAGTCCGTCTTACGCTCGGCATCCCCAATCCACCGGGGCATGTGGTTTATTCGATGACCGACGATGCCCTGCCGCGTTTTGAAGCATTTATCGATAGCGAGCCGATTGTCTGGTATATCGATGGCTACGGCGGGATGCCTTTTTCGCAGCCATTTGTCGATTTTCTGAACGCGAATTATCTGGCCTATAAGTCGCAGGAATTCGTTCAGCCCCTCAGCCGATTTTCACCCTATATCGTGACCCAATACCGCCGCCTTCCGACTGATCTCGACGATATGTTTGTGTTTGGCGATCAATTTACGCTGCAAAGCTGGACATTAAAGGGCAGCGTGGATGTGCAGCCGTGCCAGACCATCACCCTCGATAGCTGGTGGAAAAGTACGCGCCCGCTGACGACGGATTACAGCCTGACATTCGTGATGGCAAATAGTGAAGGCATGGGCGTCACGCGCACCGACAGCGCCCCGGCAGGCATTCTGACGACGCGCTGGCAGGCCGATCAACTTTACCTGGATGAGCGTACACTGACGATTCCTTGCGATACGCAGCCCGGAGAGTACCCGCTGCTGATCGGCATTTATGAGCCGGAAGAATTGGTGACTCTGCCCGCGACAACGCCGGAGGGCGCGCCAGTGGGTGAGCAGGTTTATCTGACGACCCTGTTTGTCAAATAAACGTGCCTTGTGGGTAGGGGCGCATAGCCATGCACCTAATTTTATGAACAATGCGACCAGCGCGGCAGACGATAAATTTCCATTTTGATGATGGGAAGCGCGCCGATAAGGACATTGACTTGTGCCTGCCAGAAATCACGCGCCCGCAGCGGGCAAAAGACGGTGCTGCGCACTTGCAGCAGATCGCTTTCATCATATGACGCATAATGATTGATGCGGCGGGGAAGCACGGATGCGGATTGGATCGCTCCCCGCAGCGGACGATCAAAAAACAACCAGACATCACCAAACCTCAGCCGTGTCGGCAGATCAATCCACTGGACAATGTTGCGCTGTATCCAGGCAAGGCCAATGCGGCGTTCCTCAATAAGTGGCGATGGTGGGGTGCGCCAGCGCCAGGTGAGCAGTCCCGTGTCGATTTCCATACTGTAATTGAATTGGCGATCTCTGACCCACCCATTTTCTTCCAGAATGCGGATCATTTCCGCTGCGGTGGTGATGCCGGGGCGGATGCCTTCCCAACAGGGCATCAGGCAATCGGCTGAAGGCCGCAAAAAATCGCTGATGATTCTGTCATCATGGGGTGCGAAGCAAATCACCAGAATGCTGCTCACCCAGATAAGACAGAGGGGTATTGTGAGCATCGCAGTCAGGCGCGTCATTTTGAAGTATCTTGGCAAGCGATTTGCCGAATACGAGCGAAATCATAGATTTGGTGTAGATCGTAGTTATAGTTTGCGTGCCATGATGCGATAAAAATATCGGCGGGGGCTTCCCAGAAATTTTCACAGGTTGTATAGGTGCGAATCGAAAACCCATAAGCCGGGTAATCCGCAATATGGTAGAGCGAATCCGCGCTGCCACGCTCCGGCGCGCCAAAAGCCAGCCAGATGTCCCCGAAGCGGATATGGGTGCGAATTAAAAGTGAATCGACGGTCTGACCGTTAATCTGCGAAAGGCCGTTGTGATTGCGATTGATAAAATCAGGTTGCTGACCGCTCCAGCTCCAATGCATCGTGCCGTAGCCGAGTGTTGATAGCGAAACATTGACTCGTTCGACCCAGTTATTTGCAGAGAGCAAGGTTTCCGCTTCATCGGCGGTCATATTGCCGGGACGGACATCCATGAAGCAGGGCTTCACACAATCTGGTGTGAGAAAAGTGCGGATTCGGTCAAAATAGGCGCTGTCGTAGAACAGGGTAAAGACGCCCGTCAGCAGAACGACAAAAATCAGATTCAGCGGCAGAAATAATTTGAGCCAGATGCGCGCCATGCAAACACCAATTCATCACTGTCCAGCATCACTCGTTAATGACTTTATCACCAATTAATTACGGTATCCCGCTTCCAATATTTTAAAATCAACGCGCCACCGGGCATGGCTGCCACCAGCCGGTAAAGTAAATCCCAATCATCAGAGGCCAGAACTTGCGCGACCAGGATGCCAACCGTGTATAACGCCAATCCACAGATAATGCCGATCACAGGGCGCAGCGCGTGTAAGCCTGCTTCACTGGTCAGGCCGCCCAGCACAATCATGCTGATGGCTGTGACCATGCCGAGCGCGATCAGCCGTATCAATCGCGGCAAAACGCGCGACCATTCCAGCCCAACCGCGCTGAAACTGCGAGTCATAAAAATCAAAACCAGAATTTCAGCCGTCAGCGAGGCGATGGCAGCGCCTTCCACGCCCAAGCGCGGCAGCAGGAAAATATTGAGCATGATATTGGTTGCTAATCCGGTGGCGCGGATTCCGAGTAGGCTGCGCTGGCGATTCTGCACGGTCATGCCCTGCGCGAACACGTTGACGGTCATTGAAGCCACCGCGTACCAGATCAATATGCGCAGCACACCCGCTGTCGGCGCGAAATCCCCGCCAAAAAGCGGAATCGTAATTTCCGTCGCGAAAATCGACAGTGTGAGGGCAATCGGCAGGCTAATAACCAGCGTGAAAAACGCCAATTTTTCGACGATAAAGCCGAACGTCGCGCTGCCGTGATAGCGCGACATCATCGGGTAGATGGCGATGAGTATGGTTGTGTTGAGCAGTTCCACGACGCCAAAAATGACGACAAACGCGGCGGTGAGATAGCCCGTTTCGGTTGAGCCGATGAAACGCGCGGTCATCAATTTATCGGCGTGTTGGTAGGCCAGCGATAGAAAAGCCGAAATCGCCAGCGGTGCGCCGTTGAGCAGCAGCGGAAGGGCAATCGAGCGGTCAAATGGAAATTGCGGACTTACCCTCAGCAGTATCCATAAAATTGCCGCGCGCCCGACTCCTGCGATCAGTGTAGCGACATAGACGCCGAGCAGCCCATATCCGGCGATGAGCGCGATCCCCGCCAGCACAATTAAAAAAATGATGTGTCCAACGGCGACAACCGATGAAACTGCCATACGCTCCTGCGCCAGCAGCAGATCATTGCACATATTGCCGAGGATGTCGATGATGAGGCTGATAGCTGCCAGGGCGAGGTAAGCGCGAATTTCGTCTGGATAGCCGCCGACTGCCGCCGCGCCATTCACGACCAGATAGGCCAGCAGCGCCAGCAGTGTTTGCATGAGCAGCGTGGCGGTCAGATATTTTCCGGCGGACGAAGGATTGCGGGCGACATCGCGAATGACAATTGGCCCCATGCCAAAGTTGACGATGGATGAGCCGATGGCGATGAAGCCGCCAACCGTGCCGTAAATGCCGTAATGTGACTCGCCGATGATGCGCGCCAGCACCAACTGCCACGCGAACAACGCCCCTTTGCTCAAAATGCTGGCGACGGCGATTGCCCCGGCGTTACGTGCTGCGCGCCTCGCCTCGACGCTGCTAATCATGATGGCGAGTCGCCTAAGAATTCAATACATTTCAACGCAAAGATGCAGAGGACGCAAAGAATCGCAAAGAAATTAAGTTTTTTCTTTGTGTCCTCTGTGCCTGTGCGGAGCCTCCCTGCGGGACTGTGGTTCAAATTCATTTATTTCAGTTCCCGCGATTGGATGCGGCGAATCCAGTAATTGCCAGGGCCACCCTCTGCGAACCAACCAACCACGTCCGGCCTCGACAAAATCTGAATATTCCACCAGTTGAGACCATCGGTGCAGACAGGCCCGCCGATCACCGTGAATCCGATGCCGTCGATCAGCGTAAACAGTAGCGGCGAGTCGAGTCCCGGTTCGCTGCGCAGATTTTTGGGATAGGGGTCGGCGCTGTTGACGTAAGCGCGTGTGCCGTTGCTCAGGCGAATGGGCGGCGCGCAGACCGGATCGGTTGAAATCGGCTCATTCAGGACGCGATGGCCTTCAAATCCTTCCGCCATCCAGCCCTGATAGGTGACACCAGCCGAAACAAGCTGCACTGGGAACCAGTTTAATTGATCGGCGCAGACCGGATCGCCCAAAATCATGACTTCAGTGTTCACCAGTCCGACAGTCAGCACGAGGCTGGAAAGCCCCGGCTCGGCGCGAACGCGAACACCGCCGCTGACGAGTGGAAGCACTGACCCGACAGGCAGAATGAGCGGCTCAGGGCAAATAGTCGATGGGTCAGGCGGGCCAGGGACGAGCAGCGTCACACCGTTAAAATTTTCAGCAACCCAGCCATCTTCACCGGGGGCGCGTACCTGCCACCAGTTGAGACCATCGGCGCAAACCGGGCCGCCTGTAATGACCACCGTCGTGCTGCTGTCGCGATAATTGACGAGCGCGCTGCTCAATGTCGGTTGATAACGAATATTCGCGCCAGGGCGAACGAATGCCGTCGAACCGACACTCATCGCCAATGGTGGCTGGCAAAAGGCAGGCGTTGCCGTCGGAGCGATGTAAGCTGGCCCAGTCGGTAATGGGAGAGGCGTCGCCGTTTGTGCGGAAACGACAGTCAACCCGGCTGCCACGAAGATCAGCGCCAGAAAAAGGCTTAAATAATGGTGTTTGCGCATCGGACACCCCTCGCTTGATGATGTGTCCTATTGTAGCGCAAATTGAGATAGGGGATGTAGTCTGGCGTGGGGAGAGGATGCGGTGCATGTTAAAAATGCGCTAAAACAAAATCAGAGTAGTCAAGGTGAATCAGGATTCATCATGTCATCCGACTTTGCATACTTATTTTGTCTGCTAAAATAAGCGAATACCCATTGATTGAAATTTGGAGATGTGTAAATTGTGACACTTCCAAAGCTCTCGTCCTCAATTGACAGTTTCCTTGATTACCTTGTAGAAAAGGCATCCCCAGAAGAAGTTCTTGCTTATAGAGCATCTGAGGAAGAACAGGAACACGCGAATGACCTTCTAGAGCGTGGTAGTGCAGGTTTGCTTACACCTGAAGAAAAGGCCGAACTGGATGTAATGTTAGAGGGTCATCGTTTCGTTACAGCCGTGAAAGCCAAAGCTTTAAAGGCGTTGCGTAAGTCGTGACTCGCATTCCGCAATCTGTCCGGCAAAAGGTTCGCAAGCGGGCAGATAACCGCTGTGAATATTGTCGTTTGCCAGATGAAATGGGAAAATACACCCATCATATCGATCACATCATTCCGATAGCTCATGGCGGTACTTCTGACCCAGATAATCTGGCATGGGCCTGCTTTGAGTGCAATACCTATAAAATTCGCGACGTTGCATCATATGATCCAACAACAAAGATGCTGACTCCTTTCTATAATCCCCGCACTCAAAAATGGGATGACCATTTTGAAATCACCGGGGCAATTATCAACGGAAAAACACCTATTGGTCGGGTGACTGTACAAATGCTTCAAATGAATAATGAAGCACAGGTCGAAATGCGCAGGGATTTGATCGACACTGACCTCTGGTAACACTCGCAACTTACCCCGTTTTGCGCTAAAATTCGGAACACCTGTCCTAACGTTTTCTGGACGAAAAACCGATGAGTTTCACACCTTCTGACCACATTCAGACGATTCTCAAAAATTTGCCTTTCAAACCGGGCGTCTACCTGATGAAAGACCTGAAAGGCACGATTATCTACGTGGGCAAGGCCAAGCGCCTGCGCAACCGTGTCCGCAGTTACTTCAACAGCAGCGCTGAGGGAAACCCCAAAACGCTCCGTCTGCGCGAAAATATTGTCGATATTGAGTACATCGTCGAGCAGAATGAAGTCAAAGCGCTGATCCTCGAAGAAACGCTCATCAAGCGCCATCAGCCTCAGTACAACATTATGCTGAAGGACGATAAGCGCTATCCGTATATCAAAATCAACTGGCAAGACCCGTTCCCAAAAATCGATGTAACGCGCCACATCGTCAAGGATGGCAGCCGCTATTTTGGCCCCTATGTCGCCATGTGGGCGGTGCAGAACACCCTGCAAACTTTGCGCAAAGCCTTCCCCTATCTGACGTGTGATCGCGTGATTACGGGGACGGATGAGCGCGCCTGCCTGTTTTACGACATTAAACTCTGCAACGCGCCCTGCATCGGAGCGGTGAATCAACAGCAGTATCGCGCCATGATCGAAGAATTAATGGCGGTGCTGAATGGACGCTCGGAAGAAGTGGTCGAACGCCTCATGAAAGAGATGGGTGAGGCTGCCGAAAATCTGGACTTTGAAAAAGCCGCTTCGCTCCGTGACCAGTTAAAAGCCATCGAATACATCACACAGCGGCATAAAGCCGTCGGTAACAACATGACCGACCATGATGTGATCGCATTAGCCCGTGACAAAGGCGATGCCATCGTGCAGATTTTGTTTATCCGCAACGGCAAGCTGATCGGCAGCGATTCTCATCTGCTGGACGGCGCGGAATTTGAAACCGATGAAGAAGTCCTCGAATCCTTCATCAAGCGGTTTTACGACGAAGCGCCGGAAATTCCGCACGATTTGATTTTGCCGCAGGAAGTCGAAGAAGCGCGCATTATCGAACAGTGGTTGAAAAATAAACGCAGCGGCAATAAAGTGACAATTACCGTTCCGCAGCGGGGTGGCAAGCGTGATCTGGTGAAAATCGCCGAGGAAAATGCTGCCGAAGCGCTGCGCATGATGCGCGCTCAGTGGGAAGCCGATACCGTTAAGCAGGAAACGGCGCTGGGCGAACTTCAAAAAGCGCTCAATTTGCCTACAGCCCCGAATCGAATCGAATGCTATGACATCAGCACGACGCAGGGTACGGCGATTGTCGCCAGCCGCGTCGTATTCGTTCAGGGAACGCCTGCCAAAGGGGAGTATCGCCGCTTCAACATTCGCACCGTCAGTCACGACGGCTCGGACGATTACCAATCGATGCGCGAGGCGCTCACACGGCGTTTTAATCGCTACGTTCAATCGCAGGAAGACCCTGCCTTAATCGCTCCTGATGGCAAAGACCGCGATGAAACCTGGCGCTTGCTGCCGGATTTGATGATTATCGATGGCGGCAAAGGGCAGTTGGGCATCGCGGTTGAAGTGTTAAACGAATTTGGTCTATTTGGGCAAATTCCGGTGGTCGGCCTTGCAAAACAGTTCGAAGAAATTTATCTGCCGGAAAATCCGACGCCGATCATTCTCAACCGGCGCAGCGAAGCCCTCTTTCTCATTCAGCGTGTTCGTGACGAAGCCCACCGTTTCGCCATCACCAGCCATCGCAATCGTCGGGCAAAGATTGGCATGGTGAGCCGCCTGGAATCTGTCCCTGGAATTGGCCCGACCAAGCGCAAAGCTCTCCTGAAAGCGTTTGGCAACTCGATTGATGCGATCCGCAGCGCCAGCGTCGAAGAATTAAGCGCGGTCAAAGGGATTAATCAGCAGTTAGCGGAAGCGATCAAGGCCGAGTTGGGGTAGGGTATTCGCGAAATTGATTCCGATCCGCTATATTGTGGGCATATCACACCCGGAGAATGAGCGATGCGCGACGTACTCGTAGAGATGATCGGCAATATTCTCAGCGGCCTGGAAAACGCCGATACCGAGATGATGAAAAATGAGATGGAAGATTTGCTTCAGGCCATCTCGTCGGTGATCGGTCAGCTAAAAGTCGAAACTTATCCACCAAATACGCGGCTTTGCACCGAGGGCGCGGAAGAAGATAAATTTTACATCATCGCCAAAGGTGAAGTCGCCGTTTACAAGCAAATCGGGGACGAAAAACAGCTTCTCGCGCGTAAAGGTGCAGGCGAATTTTTTGGTGAGATGGCGTTGGTACTCAATGCGCCTCGCAGCGCCGATGTCGTCACGACGCAGGAAAGCATCATGCTGGAACTGGATCGCCGTGCGTTTAAAAAATCGACGCGCATCAGCAGCCGTTTGGCCGATCTGATGTCGCAGCGCACGATGAATCAACTTGACGCCAACTGGCAAAAAGAGCAGGAAGTACGCGGGAAGCGAAAAACTGTTTACCAATTATTCACCAGCTATTCGCGCCAGGATGAAAAATTTGTCCGCGAACTGGCGGGCAGCCTGCAAAAAAGCCTCGCCGATAATAACGTGACAATCTGGATGGATAAAACGCACATTCGCCCCGGTGATCGCTGGGATAAAGCTGTCGAGGACGCGCTCGATAAATGCGAGGCCATGCTGCTGATTCTGTCTGAAAAATCGACGCAATCCGAAAATGTGCGCGACGAGTGGAGCTACTACATCGAGGAACGTAAGCACATCATCCCCGTACTGATGGAAAAGTGCAAGCGCCCGCCGCGTTTGCGCCGCTACCAGTACATCGATTTTTCCGATCAGATTTATGCGGATGCGCTGGCGCAGCTTCACGCGCGCATTTTGGAGCTAGCCGACGGCGAATCCCCTCTGCCGAGTGATGAGGACGATTAGTGTGATTTAAGGGGTACAACTACGATTGCTAAAGGTCTTTCGGTGGATGCCAGCCAACAGTGACCCATCGCTGCCTAACCATAATAGCGACCGGGTTATTCATTTGTAGCGCTTCTACAGTTGCGCGTCCACATGCAGTCTTGCCAACAACGAATGTTCCGTCTCTACTCCAAAAGAAATGCCGTGCCCATTTCTGACGACGTGGATTGAACAATTTGATGCGTCGTCGAGATACAGGATCATATCCATGAGTCTGCTGTCCTTTAAAGCTATTACACAAGCGGCAGGACAACCATAAATTGCTCTCATCATCTGTACCACCAAGTGATGTGGGATGAATGTGGTCGATCTCAAGTATCGCAAGTACATATTGCTGAGAACTCAAGCAATAACCACAGCGATTGCCTGCTTGTTCTCGTATTTGGTTTCGAAGTTCTTGCGAAATAGGCACTTCTATCGCTTTATCAGGCCACGCAAGACAGCTTCACTCTGCCCTTGGGCTTTATGGAGCAGTCCTTCCTGATAAATTTGCATGAGTTCCTTTAGTTCTTGGCGCTCATTTTCACTCAAATCCCGCGCCTGTTGTAAATAAAGTAACTCACTCAGGCGTTGATCCTGAGTAGGTTCCATTTGTAGATTCGCCAGTTTTAATATTTCGTCGTCGGAAAGTGCAGCTAGAGATTTTAATTTTGGTACATCAGCGTCGGTTGAGCGCATAGGGCCGGATAAAATATCGCTTAAAATGCTGTTCACTTCTCGACCTGTCAATCGTGCCAACCGTTCAGCATACCGATAAACAACTTCTGAAATCTCAAGGGTTACTTGCATATTCTCATGCCACCTGACTTCATCCAACACCTATACCAATTATAATGCAATATGTCCCTGATTATCGTCCAATCTGCAACACGTACCCCAGCCGCAGTGCAGCCCGTTCAACCAACTCCGCCGCGTTCGCAATCGCTTCTTCCAACGGCATCGGCTTGGTCACAATCGGCAGCACCGCGTGGATTCCCGCGTCGTGAAATTGCTTATCATCGGCGTTCAACCCGCCGACAATCGCAATCGTCGGGACTCCACGTGCTTTCGCCAGCCGAGCCACACCCAACGGCCCTTTGCCGCCCAACGTTTGCGAATCGATTTGGCCTTCGCCCGTAATCACCAGATCAGCCTCCGACAGCCAATCGACAAATCCGCTGTGCTGCAAAATCAGATCAATGCCGGACTCGATACGTGCGCCGAGGAAAGCCATCAATCCGGCACTAAATGCGCCTGCTGCGCCACCACCGCGCACTGAGCGCACATCAATCCTTAGCTGATCGTTGATGATTTTAAAAAAGTGGCTCAAATTGGCTTCGAGTGTTTTGACCTGTTCGGGCGTTGCGCCTTTTTGTGGGCCGAAAACTGCCGCCGCGCCCTGATCGCCCAATGTCGGATTTTCGACATCAGAGGCGATGAGCACCTCGATATTCTTCCAACGCGGGTCAAGCCCTTGCGGATCAACCAAAAAAAGCTTGTCAAGATTGCCACCCCCGCGCGGGATATTTTCGCCGTAAGCATCGGTCAGCGCCACTCCGAGCGCCTGCAATGCGCCTGCACCGCCATCGACGGTTGCGCTGCCGCCCATGCCGATAATCATGCGCTTCACACCTGCATTCAGCGCCGCTTTCATCAATTGACCTGTTCCATACGTGCTTGCCAGCATCGGGTTTAGTTTCCAGGGGCCTTGGATAAGCTCCAGGCCGGAAGCCAGCGCCATTTCGATCACCGCCGTCTCGCCATCGTCCAGCACCCCATAAGCGGCTTCTACGGGTTGCCCCAGCGGGCCATCAACGATCATGGTGACGCGCTTGCCGCTGCCCGCCAGAAAAGCGTCGAGTGTTCCATTGCCGCCATCAGCGATAGGTGCGAGGTGAACCTGTGCATCCAAACCAGACCGCCCGATTCCGCGTTCAATCGCCAGCGCGACAGCCTCCGCGCTGAGACTTTGCTTGAAAGCTCCTGGAGCAATAATAATTCTCATGCCTCTTGAATCCCTTAGTCTGAAGATCTGGTGAAATTATACCTCAAGGTGAACTAAGGCTTTATTACTGCTCATGTGAAAGTCAGCGCGTCCTTATAAAACAACCTAATTTTTGCTGAAAAAAGCCAAAAATCTATCGACAGGAGCAGACAATTCATGCACAATGGGTTTTAGATTTTTTCTTGTGTGGGTGACAAACAAAAATGGTTGATAACAGACTGGCCCTGGTTGTTGAAGACGATGCCCTCAATATTTTAGCGATCACATCTCTGCTCACTAAGATGGGTATTCGTTATAAGCGTAACACCACTGGAGCGCATGTCACTCAACAGGCACGAGATTTGCTTCCCGATTTTATTCTGCTGGATATGGATCTTCCTGCTGGTGATCCGTTTTTGATCCGTGAGGACCTGTATGCAGACCCTTTGCTGCGGCATATCCCGATCATTGCTATCAGTGATCCCAATCTGGTGCGTAAGCTGCAACCGAGCCTCTCGGCAAACCAATTTGCCGCCTACATGTCCAAGCCCCTGTGCCAACCCGACCTAGATGGTGTGCTGCACAGAATTTTAGGCTTACCCTCCTTTAGCCCTCAACCCAGATCAGATCGCTGATTGTGCCTTCCTGATGAGACGTAATTTGTTTCACGCCTTCCCCTTGCCGTGAAAGCGTAAAAATTTGCGGTATCCCTGAGCTATCATGATTCACATATGCCACCTGCTCCCCAGTCGGGTTAAAGACTGGAATCGGGGGCAGGCTGGTCGTGCTGACAATCTGTACGGCTGTGTTAAAATCCTGATTTTGAACCCAGACCGTATCATGGGTCGCGACTAACAAAAATTTCCCATCCGGGCTGAAGCGCAGGTAATCTGCTGGCAGTTTCATCCCTTGCAATTCGGTTGGCGTTTCGGTGATAGATGCGGCGCGGATATGGGACAGGATATTGAAGGTTTCGCTGGTGTCAAAATCGCGAAAGGGCTTGAAATAATAGAGATCATCGGTTGTTGGGCTGTAAATCAGGCCGAAATCCGGCCCGAAACCTGTGAGCGATGTTAACGGCTGTGACACGGCTGCTGTTGCCAGGTCAAGCGCAAAAATTGTGCCATCGCTGAAAAATAGCTTATCGCCTGCCCGATTCCACGCCAGATCACGCAGATCAGGGCTGGCGCGTTGGGTCAATGGTCGCTGGCCTGTGCCGTCTGCTGAAACGATGTAAATGTCCAGCGGCGTATCTGGCGCTTGTGAAGCCAGGAACGCCAGCGAACTGCCATCAGGTCGCCATGCTAATGATTCGATGCGGGCAAATCCCAATTTAGAAATTTGCTTGGTGTCATCTCCCTCGCGATTGGTGATGTAAATTTCACGCGCGCTGCCGCTCCCTGGGGCGACATAAGCCAATGATTGACCATCTGGCGACAGCGTAAGCTCGGATAAATCCATGCCGATATGCGGGATCGGGATAAGTTCTTCAAATGAGCCGTCAGCGACGAGCTTCACGATTGCGTCGCCGTTGAAAATATAATAAATCGTTCCAGCAGCGTTAAAACCTTCTGGTGTGAATGTTGGCGCGAGGGCGACATCGGTGGCGGTTATGGTGGGGGCTGGCGAGGGCGTCCACGTGGGGGGTAGCGAACGTGGTGTGGGCGACGCAACAGCCGCTGTAGTCGCCGCGATTTCGGTAGCAGCGGCGTCGAGATCGAACAGAGTCGGAGTCGGCGCAAGAGCCTCCGGTTGGCAAGCTGTCAACGCCAATAAACATAAAGCAAGAACAAAAATCGCCCGCATGGATGGTACACCTTTCGCTGCAACGCGTTACAATTGAATTATACACAATATGGATTCACGAGAGAGGATTTCGACCATGAATGCTCAAGCAGCTTATGACATCATCGCTACAGATGGCGTATTAGCGGGGATGCGCGGTGATTTTCTGCCCGATAAAGCGCTCAAAATTGCTCAGGTTTGCATTGAAGAAGGAATTCGCACCTTCGAATTTACGATGAACTCGCCCCAGGCGGTTGAAGCTATGCAAGCGGTCAAAGCCGAATTTGGCGCAGATGCCTGTTCTGGCATGGGGACGGTGCTGGATGTGGAAACCGCCAAACGTGTACTGGATGCGTCACCGGATTTTGTTGTCTCGCCCGCGTTCACCCCAGCAGTCGTTGAAATGGTCGTTAAAGCCGATATTTTGATTGCTCCTGGGGTGATTACGCCAACTGAGTGCGTCAATGCCTGGGCGATGGGCGTCAAAATGCTGAAAATTTTCCCGATTGGCCCGATGGGCGTGGATTATTTCAAGTCGGTGCGCGGCCCGCTCGACCACATGAAATTTATGGCGAACGGCGGCATCAACCCGGAAACGACGCGCGATTTTATGAAGGCTGGCGCGGTTGCTGTCGGCGCGGCAAATTGGCTGACGGGTGATGGCTCGTGGTCAATGGATAAAATCCGCGAACGGGCGAAAATGCTGCGCGACGTGGTGGAAGAAGTGCGCAGCGGCAAGGTTGTGCAGCGCGTGTAGGCATGTCAAAGCGCAAAAAGCGTCTGGAGAAATTGCGGCGTAATCCCAAAAATGTTCGCCCAGAAGAACTCGACGGTATCTTACAGGATTTTGCGTTTACTCCCGATTTTTCTGCGGGTTGGCATGTTACCTATAGGCATTCGTCAGGTGCGCGTGTTACTGTAGCCGCACACGGACAGCACGTTCCATCCTATATTGTTAAACAAGCATTGAAAGCGATTGATGCTCTAACTATTGACGAAGATGAATCTGAAGATGGAGAGGGGCAAAATGGCAAAAGCACTTGAGGATTATCTGAAGCTGCCCTACCCACTTGTGATAACACCGGATGATGAAGGTGGGTATGGTGTTGAAGTTCCTGATCTCCCCGGCTGCGTTACCTATGCGGATAAGTGGGAAGATATTCCTGATAGGGTGCGGGAGGCAATGACCTCGTGGATCGGTAGCGCTCTTAAGCATAGTGATCCAATTCCAGAGCCATCAATTGTGGAACTCAGAAGCTAATTAAAGATTCTAGTTAATCCTCGAATGCCCATTCCGGCAGGGGTTCGCGCCTGTTGATCCACTCTGCCGGGATGCCTTCGATACCTGTGTACATGGCAACAATGCCGCCGACCATCGCGCAGGTCGTATCCACATCGCCAAGTGCGCTGGCTGTTTGCCAGATAGCTTGCTCATAGTCAAGAAGATTTTCGCCTGCGCTCCACAGGACAAATGGCACGGTATCCTGGGCTGTCACCTGATAGCCATTTCCAAGCATCGCGGTAACATTTTCGACTGATGTTCTTGTAGATATTTTGGCTGCTCGCTGAACTTTGCTCTTAACTTCGCTCGGTGGAATAAAAGGCAAGATTTGCTCAATAAATTCAGACCGTTTGAGATTCTGATTTGCTTCCCTGAGCCGATACGCGACTGCGGTAGCGACAGCCACAGCAATTGCTCCCGCGATTCCTTCCGGGTGAGCATGGGTGATTTCCGCAGATAATCGAGCATTTTCAATCACAGCCTCTAAATCATCGGCAAAATATGCGCCAATTGGTGCGACGCGCATCGCTCCGCCGTTGCCATATGATCCTTGACCGCTGAATAAATCGGCTGCTGCGCTTTCCCACGATTCACCTTGCCTGATTCGCGATAACAAACCGTGCATGGCTGGGCCATAACCACGTTTGCTGTCGTAATGCGTGGCAAAGCTGCGCGCGAGTTCACGCTGATCAATTTTCTGATGCTGGCGAAGAATTTGATAAATCGAGAGCGCCATGTTGGTGTCATCGGTGTATTCCCAGGGAGCTTTGGGGATGGCACGTGAACGAATTAAAGCCAGGGCCAGATCGGCGTGCATAAAAAATCGATCTCCAAACGCATCACCCACCGACAATCCCTCAAGTGCGATTCGAGCGCGGCGCAGCCGTTCTTCGTGAGTCGAATCCATTTTCTATCCTCAAAACTATAAACAACGTGAAATTTTTACTTCATATTCGAACAACAGAAGCTCCTAAATTAGAGTGTATCATTTTCGCCGAGCGCCCACTCCGGCAGCGGTTCGCGCCTGCTGACCCACTCTGCCGGGATGCCTTCGATACCCGTGTACACCGCGACGATGCCGCCGACCATCGCGCAGGTCGTATCCACATCGCCGAGCGCGCTGGCCGTTTGCCAGATGGCCTGCTCATAGTCATGAAGATTTTCGCCCACGCTCCACAGGACAAAGGGCACGGTATCTTGTGCTTTAACGCCGCTGCCATTGCCTAACACACGTATAACATCACCCATCGGTGAAGCAATATTCCGAGCAATTTGTGTTTTTGTTCGAATTTCGCTTTCGGGCAGATGTGGCAAAATCAGGTCAATAAATGCTGCGCGGGTTGGTCTTTCGCCCGATGCGAGGAGGCGGGTGGCGTAAGCGGTAGCGACAGCGACGGCAATCGCTCCGGCAATGCCTTCGGGGTGGGAGTGGGTAATTTCAGCCGATAAACGGGCATTCTCGACAACTTTATCCACATCATCGGCAAAATATGCGCCTACCGGAGCGACTCGCATCGCCCCGCCGTTGCCGTATGAGCCACCTTGATACATCGCTTCAGATACCGCGCGCCAATGTTCGCCTTTTTTCATACGGTTCATCAAAGCACGTGCGCCCATGCCATAGCCGCGCGTCCGGTCAAAATGCTCTGCAAAACTTTTCGCCAATTCATCCTGCTTGATTTCGCCATACAGCCGCAAGTTCTGGTAAATCGACAGCGCCATGTTGGTATCGTCCGTAAAACGCCAGGGTGCAGGCGGCAATTTTTGATTTCCAAGATATTGTTTCAATGTCGTTGCTTTGCCGAACTCGAAGAAGCCGCCGAGTCCATCACCCACCGACAGCCCTTCCAGCGAAATCCGAGCGCGGCGTAAGCGTTCTTCGTGAGTCGAATCCATTTCCCATCCTTGAGGCGCTTTCAACGCCGCATTATAATCACGACAAAATTTCACCATCACACACTTAAAAGTATGCAATCATTACGAATCGTCGTCAAACTGGGTACGAGTACGCTCACCAACGGCACCGCGCGCCTTAACCGTCAGCGAATGTTGGAAATCGCGCAGCAGGTCGCGGGTCTGCATCAGCAGGGGCATGAGGTCATCGTCGTTACATCGGGCGCGCAGGCCGCCGGACGCGAACGGCTCGGCTTTCCTGATCTGGAGCGTTCGCTGCCCAACAAGCAGATGTTAGCGGCTGTCGGTCAGGGTCGGCTGATGCAAATTTACAGCGATCTTTTTGATATTTTTGAGGTCGTCGTCGCTCAGGTCTTGCTCACGCGCGGCGATCTCGACAACCGCACCCGCTATCTCAACGCCCGCGATACGCTGCTGACGCTCATCGATTCGCGCATCGTGCCGATCATCAACGAAAATGACACCACCGCTACTGAAGAAATTCGCGTCGGCGACAATGATAACCTCTCCGCGCTGGTCGCTAATTTGCTCGAAGCCGATTTGCTGATTTTGCTGACCGATCAGCCCGGTTTGTTCACCGCTGACCCGCGCACCAACAAAAACGCCAGTTTGATCGCCCAAGTGACACGCATCGATCAGGAAACGTGGGCGCTGGCAGGCGGGGCAGGCTCACAGGTCGGGACAGGCGGCATGGTGACGAAAATTCAGGCCGCGCAGCTTGCCAGCCGCAGCGGTGTGACGACCTTCATCGCGTCGGGCAAAGAGTCTGATATTCTGGCGCGCATCGTTCGCGGTGAATCGGTTGGCACACGCTTCGAGCCGATGATTACGCGCCTCGAAAGCCGTAAGCGCTGGCTGGTGATGGAAAAACCGCGCGGGCTGGTGCGTGTGGATGCAGGCGCGGCTAAAAAATTGCTGAATGGCGGCGCGAGTCTGCTGCCTGTGGGCATCACGACTGTCGAAGGCGATTTTGTGCGCGGCGAAACGCTTGCCATTTACACGCCGGACGGCATTGAGATCGCGCATGGCCTGACGAATTATAACGGCGACGACCTGAGCAAAATCTGCGGCGTCAAATCCAACCGGATTAGCGAAATTTTAGGGTATAGTTATGGGGACGCCGTGATCCACCGCAATAATATGGTGCTTCTGGGATGAGTAAATGATGCTTCTGGGATAAGCGAGAGGAGCGCGTCATGGCTGTAAAAGAACGACTCTATACCGCGAAAGAATTTTGGGAGATCGCTCGACTGCCGGAAAACGAGAACAAGCGCCTCGCACTCATCGACGGGGAGATTGTTGAGATGGCATCTTCGAGCCAGAAGAACACCGTGATTGCCGGTAGGATCGTTTATTTTCTGAATGCTGTTGTTATCCTGCGCGACGTGGGATACGTGACAGGCGCGGACGGCGGCTTTACTTTAGATGAACATAATGCGCGGCAGCCGGATGTCGGATTTATCTCCAAAGCGCGTCATCCTGAGTTGGGTGGTGTCGAATTTCCAGTTGCGCCTGATCTGGCTGTCGAAGTGATTTCACCCAGCGAAAGCTCGAAAGAGGTGCTGAGAAAAGTCACGCGCTATATCGAAGCTGGGACGCGACTGGTATGGACGGTTTACCCTGAAGATAAAACAATTTACGTGTGGAAAGCATCGCCTGAAGGCGGCTTAAACACGCAGCCGCTTAAAGGCGATGATCTGCTCGATGGGGGCGACGTGCTGCCAGGATTTTCGATTAAAGTGAGCGAGATTTTTCCCGCGTAAATTCACTTTACAAAATTGGATATACAAAGATGCTGAACGAAATGACCACCAAACTTGACCTGACCGACATGGGCAAACGCGCCAAAACTGCCTCCTATGCCCTGGCGAAAGCGACTACCGCGCAGAAAAATGCCGCGCTGTTGGCGATTGCCGATGCCCTGGAGGCCAATCATGATGCGATTCTGGCGGCGAATGCGCTGGATATTGCCGACGCGCGCGTGAACGGCGTCGATGAAATCTGGATTCGGGATCGCATGGATTTGTCGAAACGGATGCCGAGCGTGGTGGCCGATGTGCGCAAGGTGATCGAACTGCCCGATCCGGTAGGCATCTCGTTTGAAGCCGCGACGCTGGAAAATGGTTTGAAAGTTTCCAAACGCCGGACTCCGATTGGCGTTCTTGGCGTGATCTACGAAGCGCGCCCGCAAGTGACGGTGGACGTGGCGACGTTAGCGCTCAAAAGTGGTAATGCCGTGATTCTGCGCGGTGGCAAAGAAGTCCTGCGCAGCAATCTGGAATTGGTGCGGATTTTAAGCGAGGCAATGGTCGCATCTGGCCTGCCCGCCGATTCGTTCCAATATATCGACAACATAGATCGCCAGTACATCGCCGATATGCTCAAGCTGCACCAGTATATCGACATGATTATCCCGCGCGGTGGCAGCAATTTGCATAACTACTGCCGCGAAAACAGCACGATTCCGGTCATTATCGGCGGGATGGGCGTCTGCCATCTGTATGTCGATGACTCTGCGAATTTTGACGATGCCCTGGCAGTCATCCACAACGCTAAAACGCAGCGCCCCGCTGTCTGCAATTCGCTGGATACGCTGCTGGTGAATGAAAAAGTTGCAGCCGAATTTTTGCCGCGTGTGGTCGATCATCTCGCCAAAGACGGCGTGACCTTCCGGGCTGAACCCCGTGCGCGCGCCGTGCTGAATGGCGGCAGTTCGGTCAGCGAGGCTGGGCCAGAGGATTTTGATACCGAGTGGATGGCGCTGATTCTCGGCTTGAAAATTGTCGATAACCTCGACGAAGCGATTGACCACATTCGCGCGCACAGCACCCAGCACTCCGACGGCATCCTGACGCAAAATATGGACAACGCCAATCGCTTTCTGGACGAGGTGGACTCGGCGGCGGTGTTTGTCAATGCCAGCACACGTTTCAATGACGGCAGCGCGCTGGGTTTGGGCGCGGAAATCGCCGTCAGTACGCAAAAACTCCACGCGCGTGGGCCGATGGCGCTGCAAGAATTGACGACCTACAAATGGGTCGTCATCGGCGAAGGGCACGTGCGCAAATAGATATTGGATTTGCGTTAATTTCGAACAATGGTCATTACAGAATCGTTTGACTTATGTTTATGAGCTGATTCATGGTTTAGAATATAAGGGATTATAGATTTAAGTAATCTTGCACCAGCGAATGAAGGCAGTTATGGCGCTTATTCTTCTCGTAGAAGACAACGCGGATATGCTCATGATGTTGAGCCAGGTACTCAAGTGGGGTGGCTACGAGGTGATCGCTGGGCGCAGCGGACAAGAAGGCTTAAACCTCCTCGACGGCTCCCATCAACTCCCCGATTTGATTATCAGCGATCTTTCCATGCCCGATATGAATGGGCTTGAATTTCTGGATGCTGTGCGCGGCAACTCCGCCTGGATGAACGTACCGTTTGTGATTATGAGCGCGCATTCGTCCTCGGATGAAGCCAATGAAGCGCTGGCGCACGGGGCAGACGATTTCTTAGTGAAGCCTTTTAACCTGGATGATTTCCAAAAAATTCTCAACCGCTGGGATCAGTCCAACTCCTGAATAAATCATGTCAAAAACACTCATTATTTTAAATCCTCATGCTGCGGGTGGTTTAGCGGGTCGTGTCTGGCGGGATGTAGAGCCGCTGCTTTGGCAAAGCCTGGGTGAACTGGTCATTGCTGTGACCGAGAAGCCGGAAGATGTCGCCCAGCACCTTGATAAAGCTCATGCCGCTGGTTTAACCCGTGTAATTTCAATTGGCGGCGACGGCACGAATCACTCGCTGGTCAACGCGCTTGCCGATCTGAACGAGCGGCATCCTGAAGGCCCGCAGATGGTGTATGGCAATCTGCCGATTGGCACGGGACGCGATTGGGCGCGCAGCCGGGGCGTACCATTTAACCCGGAAGCCGCCGCCCGCTGGATTGCCACCGCCGAACCCCATCCGATTGATATTGGCCTGCTCACTTACGACAGCCGTCGCGAACATTTTCTCAATATCGCCAGCGCGGGCCTGAGTGGTGAAATTGACCGCCAGGTGAATCAAAATAAAGTTCGTCGCCCCTGGACATTCCTAGCCTCTACTGTTGGCGCACTCATCTCACACAAAGCGCAGCCGATGCGGGTATTGTTAGATGGCGACCTCTGGCGGGATGGTTCGGCGTATCTCGTCGCCGTCGCCAATGGCACGACTTTTGGGCATGGTATGAAAATCGCGCCAAACGCACGGATTGATGATGGTTTATTCGACGTGATTTTAATCGAGGGGATGTCGCGCCCTGCCGCCATCTTCGCGCTGCGCAAACTCTATGATGGCAGCCACTTGACGCATCCAGGCGTCCATTTCCGTCAAGCGAAAGAGGTCAAAATCACCAGCCCAACCGGGAGCATTAGCCTTGACCTGGATGGCGAACACGCCGTCGGAACGGACTTGATATTCAGCGTCCGCCCCAGCCTGCTGCATATGCTGGTGTAGACGACATGCTATAATCAAGCTACCAAAACAGAATGAGGTAGAAAATGGCGATTGCAAATATCTTGCCGGACTATGACAAATTACTCGATTTTCTGGTCG
>Ga0268299_1002413_pt1 | contig 22462 bp, 18 predicted proteins | sample NOBtaG_FD_193484 | JGI IMG/M metagenome (GOLD analysis project Ga0268299, IMG submission 193484) | Activated sludge microbial communities from bioreactor in Nijmegen, Gelderland, Netherland - NOB reactor | ecosystem: Engineered > Bioreactor > Aerobic > Activated sludge | place: Netherlands... | reverse complement strand
GGGGAAGTCCTCGGGGTAGACGGAGCCACCGGCCCCCCAACCCGCCTGGCCGGCCATCGCGTGTCGCGTTGGGGCGTCACGTGTCCGTAACACTACCGAAGACGAGCCCCGATTGCAGCGCGCCCGCCGCGATCAGCCCCGGAGCAGGAACTCGTCGGACGAGGCGAGGTCGGCGGCCAGGGCCACGTCGTCGGAGCGCAGCAGCTGGTCCACCCAGTAGGCCAGACCGGCGGGATCGGCGCCCCGGCCCAGCACGAGCTGATAGAGGTCGCCCACCCGGTCGGTGCGGGACTCGACCGACCGGTAGAAGCCGTTGGCCACCTCCGGCGGACGGGCCCCCGCCCCGGTCAGCCGCCCGGTCCAGTAGGCCAGGCCCTCGGGATCGGCCTCCCGGTGCAGGATGGCCTGGTACAGGCGGCGCACGTAGCCGTCGGTGGAGCCCGAGGCGGCCACGTACTCGGCCGAGCCGTAGAAGTTGACCCCCAGCTGCTGGAGGCTCATGCCGGCCCGGATCCGGCCCACCCAGTAGGCCCGGCCGTCGGGATCGGCAGGCCGGCCCAGCACGTCGGTGTAGAGCTCGTCGATCCGGGCACCCACCCACTCGTCGGATCGGGCCAGCTCGTCGGCCAGCGCCCGCCGGGTGGCCCCACCATAGGTGAGGCGGGCGTCCCACCAGTCGAGCTCGCCCGCGGCGGGATCCCGGCCCAGGAACAGCCGGGACGCCTTGGTCAGCCATCGGGCGTCGGCGGTGGCCAGCCAGCTCGGCGGCAGGGACACCCCCGACACGGCGGCGTCGACCGTGTCGGCCCGGGCCGTGTCGGTGGAGGCGGGCAGCATCAGCCGCTCGCCCCCGAACGGCCACAGCTGGCCGTCGTCGGTGACCACCCAGCCGCCACGGCCGCTGGGCGAGGCGATCACCGCCCGGTAGGCCCGACCGGCGCCTGGCCGGCCGGGGGCCGTGATAGCGGCCGGCGGGGCACCCCCGAAAGCGTGGAGCCGTCCGTCCGACGACAGCACCCAGCCGCTGTCGGCGCTGAGGCGCACGGCCACGTCCACGGCGGCGACGGCCGAGGCGAGCTGGCGCTCGGGGGCGGCCCCCACCGGGCGCAGGCGGCCGCTGCTCTCCAGCAGATAGCCGTCGCCCGAGGCGGTGAGGTCGCCCCGCATGATGGGCAGGCCCGCCGTGCCGCCGACCACCCGGTCGCCGGCTCCGGCGAAGCCGTGCACCCCGGCCTGGGCCGAGATGACCCAGCCGCCGGTGGCGCCGGCCACCACGTCGACCGCGGTCTCGCCCCCGGCCGGCAGGCCCGCCACCGGTGTGGCCCCGCCGTAGGGCTGCACCACCCCGTCGGCGTGGAGGATCCAGCCCCGGGTGCCGGCGCCCGACCCGGCGGCCGACACCGCAACCGGCGGCGGCGAGGGAATGGGCTCGAGGCCGGGCGACTCGGGCGGCTCCCCGGCTCCGGGCACGGCGGTCGAGCCGGCGGCCCGTATCCCGCCCCGGCGGTTGACGGTGACCGCTCCCGATCCCCGGTCGTAGGGGGCCCAGCTGGCGAAGACGGGCGGCTCGTCGGCCGGGCGGGTGGTGGTGAGGCTGGTCGGCAACCCTTTCATCAGCTCGTAGCCGTAGTCTCCCGGGCACGAGGTGAGGCCCAGGTCCCGGTGGCCCATCACCGTCGGCACGAGGTGCCACCGGTTGCTGGTGAGCTTCTGGGGGCCGTCGTCGGACCGGTTCTTCAGCCATGTGACCCCGTTGGGGTCGACGCCGTAGAGGCTCAGCTTCCACGCCGCCAGCTGGGCCACGGCCGCCCCGGTGGCGCCGCTGGGGCGGGTGACCGACGGGTTGACCCCCGGCTGGTGCTGGCCGAGGAGGGCGATGCCGACGGTCGAGGAGTTGAAGCCCTTGGTGTGCCCGCCGACCACGGCCCGGTCGACGTCGCCCGAACGGCCCTGCCAGATCGTGCCGAAGCGGTCGACCAGGAAGTTGTACCCCACGTCGCACCAGCCGTTTATCCGCACGTGGGCGTAGTAAACGGCCCGGATGAGATCGTCGACCTGGTCGGCCGAGTAGTCGTTGGCGGTGACCGTGTGGTGGATCACGGCCGCCTGGATGCGGTCGGAATAGTCGGGGCCGCCCTGGCATCCGGCGTTGGCCGTTGCCCACCCCTCGGTGGCCCAGGCCGATCGGGGCATGATGGCCGGTTTCGGGGTGGACCCGGCGGCCACCTGAAGCCCCCGCACCACCGCCCCGGTCCCGTTGGCCACGGCCGCCCCCATGTCGGCCGCGGCCACGTCGGGGCCGCCGGGGGTGTCGGCCAGGAAGGTGATGGTCAGCTCGTCGCCGGCGCCCGTCAGCCGTACCACCTCCACCCGCTGCGCCCCCTCGGGCACCCGCACCGGGCCGAGGGCGACCACGGAGGGGGTGGGGCCCTCGGCCCGGGGGTCGGCGGCTGCGCCCGGGGCGGCGGCCCCACCCGCCGCCGGCTCATCCGGGGCGTCGCCCGTCTCGGTGTCGAGCGTCTGCCAGGCGCCCCAGCCGGCGCTGGTGGCGAAGCGGACGGCGTAGCTGTTGCCGGCCGGAACGGCGGCCAGGAGGGTGTCGCCGTCGGCCGGCAGGTCGAGTTGGCGGCCGGGGCCCTGCACGTCGGCCGTCGGGCCGCCCACCGTCACCGTGAGCCGCAACGGGATCTCGGTGACCCCGCCCGGGAGATGCCGGGGTCGAAGGTCCGGCGTGCGGGCATCGGCGAGCGCGACCAGGCCGATGAGGGCGGCGAAGCTCCACGTCAGCGCGACGAGGAACCTCAGCTTCGGGAGGGCGGCGGACCCCGCGAGCTCAGGAATGGATCAACAGTACCGGCGGCCCCGGAGGGCATCGGTGGACCCGGGGCGCTTCTGCCCACTCCCACTCGGGGGGCTGCGCCCCCGGCGGCTACGCCGCCTCCCCACCGCCGTCAGGGCCCCCACCCCGTCGGGGGTCAGCCGACGTGGGGCATGCAGAGCCCTTCGAGCTCCACCACCTGGATCTTGTCCCGGTTCTCGTGGGTGACCTGGTTCGACGGGTCGACCGGGATCTTGTACTCCCGGAAGCTCATCTCCAGCGCGTCGAAGGCGATCAGCCGGCCCCGCAGGGAGTCGCCCAGACCGAGGATCAGCTTGATGGCCTCCAGCGCCTGGATCGAGCCCACGATGCCGGGCAGCACGCCCAGCACGCCGGCCTCGGCGCAGCTGGGAGCGAGCTCGGCCGGCGGCGGCTCGGGCAGCAGGTCCCGGTAGGTGGGACCCTGGTGGGGGTCGAACACCGTGATCTGGCCCTCGAAGCGGAAGATCGAGCCGTGGACCACGGGGATGCCCAGCTTCACCGAGGCGTCGTTGAGCAGGTAACGGCTGGGGAAGTTGTCGGCACCGTCGATCACCACGTCGTAGCCGGCCAGGATGTCCATGATGTTGTCGGCCCCGAGCCGGGTGTCGTAGGTGATCACGTCGAGGTCGGGGTTCATGGCGGTGAGGGTCTTCTTGGCCGAGTCGACCTTGCGCTCCCCCACCCGGTCCATGTTGTGCAGGATCTGGCGCTGCAGGTTGGACTCGTCGACCACGTCCATGTCGATGATGCCGATCGTGCCCACGCCGGCCGCAGCCAGGTAGAGGGCGGCCGGCGAGCCGAGGCCGCCGGCGCCCAGCAGCAGGACCCGGGCCCCCAGCAGCTTGCGCTGGCCCTCCTCACCCACCTCGGGCAGCAGCAGGTGGCGGCTGTAGCGGTTGCGCTGGTCGGCGGTGAGGGTCTGGGGCACCGCCCAGTCCCGCCCCTCGTCCTTCCAGCGGTTGAAGCCGCCGTCCATCGAGATGACGTCGGTGTAACCCAGCTCCGACAGGGTCTTGGCGGCGAAGGCCGAACGCACGCCACCGGCGCACATGACCACGATCGGGGTGGACTTGTCGGGGATGCGGTTCTCCACCTGGGCTTCCAGGTTGCCCCGCACGATCTGGACCGAGCCGGGGACGGCGCCCTGGGCCACCTCGTCGGGCTCCCGGACGTCGAGCAGGACAGCGCCGGCGGCCCGGGCCGCCTCGGCCCCGGCGGGGTCGGTCTCGCGGATGGCGGCCTTCGTGGCCGTGAGGAGATCTCGGAACGTCGGCATCAGCACACACCTCTCAGGGGGATCACTGCACCAAACACTATGGCGTTGCCCGACATTCCTGATCCAGTTGATCGGATATTGGCGGGCCGCGCCCGGGCTGGAGGTCAGCAGATGGCGGGCAGCAGGTCGCTGAGGGAGCCCCGCACCACCACGTCGGCCAGGTGGTCCATCTCGGTGGGGCTGCCGTTGACGATCACCACCGCCGCCCCCCGCCGCTTGGCCACCGGCACCACGTTGGCGATCGGGTACACGGCCAGCGTGGTGCCCACCGCCAGCAGGAGATCGCAGGTCTCGGCCGCCGCCTGGGCCCGCACCAGATCGTCGTACACCAGATCCTGGCCGAAGCTGATGGTGGCCGACTTGAGGATGCCGCCGCAGTCGGGGCAGGGCGGATCGTCCTCGCCTAGGCGCACCCGGTTGAGGGCCTCCTGCATGGGCACGGCGTAGCTGCACCCGGGGGCCATGCACACCACCTCGCGCAGCGTGCCGTGGATCTCGACGATCCGCTCCGGGTCCGAACCGGCCGCGTGGTGCAGCCCGTCGACGTTCTGGGTGATCAGCAGGTGCAGCTTGCGCCGGGTCTCCAGCCGGGTGAGGGCGAAATGGCCCCGGTTGGGCTCGGCCGCCCACACCGGGGAATCGAGCCGCTCCCGCCACGAGCGCCGCCGCACCTCGGGGTCGGCCATGTAGTTCTGGAGGGTGGCCCGCTTCTCGGCTTCGGGGTTCTTCGTCCACACCCCCTGCGGGCCCCGGAAGTCGGGGATCCGGGAGTCGGTGGAGATGCCCGCCCCCGTGAGCACAACCACCCGGGCGGCGCGGGTCACGAGGTCGGCCGCCCGGTCCACCGCCTCGTCCTGGCTGGCCGGACGGCCGTCGACCCGGCTGTCCCGCTCCTGGTGCCCGTTGTCGTCGCTGGTAGCAGGCCCTTCACTCACACCGTCGAGGCTAGTTGCTGAGTTAGCCTCACCGAAATGACCGAGCCCCGCCCCTACTCCGACGCCGAGCTGACGCTGTCGGCCATCTCGGTCACCTTCCACCGGGCCCGGGCGGTGCAACGGGAGCTGACCGGCCCGCCGTCGTGGCCCCGGCCCGAGGCCGACCAGGACGAAGCGGAGGGCTACGGAGACGCCGACCTCGCCGAGGCCGTTGCGGGCGACGAGCCCGGCGGGCCTCCCATGCCGACCGAGCCGGGCCCGCTCCCCATCGACGACGGCGAGGAGACCGACGAGGCCGACTTCCCCAACCCGTTCGTCACCGACGCCAACTTCAGCCACTACCTGGATCAGGCCACCGCCCACCAGGGCCGGGCCGCCGGCCTGCTCCGGGCGATCCGGCGGCTGGCCCGGGGGGACCAGGCCCACTACAACGCCGCCGTCGTCAACGCCCTGCACCAGCTCGATCATCGGACCCGGTCCCAGCAGCGCACGATCACCCGGCTGGAGGCCGAGCTGGCCCGGGCCCGCCGGGCTCTGGCCGGCCTCGACGACGCCCACGACGCCCCGGAGGGCCACCGCCCATGACCACCAGCCCGTCGATCGCCGTGGTGAAGCCCGACTTCGGGGCACAGGGGGGCTTCGAGCGCCACCTCGACGGGATCGTGGCCGGGCTGAAGGAGCGTTCGTGGCGGGTGACGGTGGTGCACATCGACGGCCGGACCCGGCCCCGTCGGTTGTGGGGCCTCCCCATCGACCCGGCCCAGCTGGCCAGCCACGACGAGTACTTCATGCACATGGCGATGGTGGAGCGCACCCAGCAGCTCAACCTGCGCCACTTCGACGCCGTGCTCACCACCCAGCCCCCCACCTACCTGGTGCGCCACAGCCACAAGGTGGCGCTGTTCTACCACCAGCCCCGCCAGTTCTACGACCTGGCCGTACCCTTCATGGCGAGCGGGTTCGTCGATCCTGTGGTGCACCGGGCGGCCTGCCGGGCGGTGCGGACGCTGGAGCGCGAGGCGGTGCGGGACGTGCGGTTCTGGCTGGCCGGCTCGGCCGAGGTGGCTGGCCGGTTGGAGCGCTACTGGTCGATCCCGCCCCACCTGATCGCCATCCACCGGGCCCCGCCCACCTCGGTGCCCGATGCCGCCCCCTGGCACCGCCCCGATGGCCCGGTCGTGTGCGTCGGCCGCCAGGAATGGCCCAAGCGAACCGAGCTGCTGGTGCAGGCCATGCATCTGCTGGAGACGAAGCGCACGGCCCACCTGGTGGGCGGGGGCAGCCGGCTCGAGTTCGTGCAGAGCTTCGACTCGGAGCTGCACCACGATCCGGAGCGGGCCCGGGCCCCCTTCGACGACAAGGTGTGGTTGAACCGGGGCATCTTCACCAAGGGGTGGAAGCCCTACGGCGGGCCGCCCAGCGGCCGCATCGTGTTCGAGGGCGACGTGAGCGACGAGCGGCGGGACCAGCTCTACGACGAGGCGGTGGCGGTGGTGGCGCCCGCCTACAAGGAGGACTACGGGCTCACCGCGCTCGAGGCGATGATCCGGGCCAAGCCGGTGATCGTGTGCCGTGACGGAGGCGGGCTCACCGAGCTGGTGGTGGACGGTGAGACCGGCCTGGTGGTCGATCCCAACGCCCACGCCCTGGCCCGGGCGATCGACCGCCTGGTGCGCGACCCGGCCCGGGCCTCGCAGCTGGGCGAGGCCGCCCGCCGGGCGGTGATGGGCATCACCATGGACCAGGCGGTCCTCCAGGTCGAGCACGCCCTGCGGACAGTGCTGACCGCCCGGTGCTGAGCAGCGACCACCCCTCTCGTCCGTCGGCATTGTTTTCGGTTGACAATATACGCTGATTTTCGTTTACTTACTCTCGTTACCGTCAATCTGACCCTACGAGCCTGTGAGGACGGAGATCCCATGCCCCGATCCCGATCGCTGCCGCGCGCCGGTCACCCGGCCCAGCCCACCGCCGACGTCCACCCGTTCCCCACCGGCCGCCAGCAACACCGGCCCCACCGCCCCAAGACGGGGGGCGGAGGCCGGGGCGGTGCGGCCACCCCTGGTCGGCGGCCCGAGACCAGTCGGCGGGACTGGCCGGCACCGGTTCCGGCCACCCGGCTGCTGGTGACGCCCTGGCCCGATCCGCTCCTCGACGCCGTCGGCCACGATCCCCGATCGCCCTACGTGGAGACGTTCTGGCTCTCGATCCTCGGCCCCTCCGCCCTCATCCTGCTCCGGCGGTTGGCGGCGGGCCTCGAGGTCCAGCCCGGTGGCTTCGAGCTCGACCCGGTCGAGTGGTCGGCCGAGCTGGGGCTGGGGAACAAGGGCGGGCCGCAGGCACCCTTCTGGCGCAGCGCCGACCGGATCTGCCGGTTCGGGACGGCCCGGCGCACGGGCGAGCTGCTGGCCGTGCGCCGTCGCCTTGCGCCCCTCACCAACCACCAGGTCAAGCGGCTGCCCACTCACCTCCAGCCGGTCCACGACCAGTGGCGGATGGCCCAGGCCGAGCGGCCCCGACGCCGGACGATCGCCCACTGGTCCGATCACCACCGACCAGCCGGAGTTCCGGCGGCCGGGGGGCCGGAGGCGACGCCCCCGGAAGACGGCCCGGCGGCGGCGGGGTGCTAGTAGGCGCCGCGGGAGGCGACGACGGCGGGGATCGTCTTGGCCAGGATGGCGAGGTCCACCACCAGCGACCAGTTGTCGACGTAGTACAGGTCGAGCCGGGTGTACTCCTCGAAGGTGGTGGTGCTGCGGCCCGACACCTGCCACATGCCGGTGATCCCGGGCTTCACCCGCAACCGGCCGTACAGCTCCTCGCTCCACTCCGCCATCTCGCTGCGCAGCGCCGGGCGGGGGCCCACCAGGCTCATCTCGTTGCGCAGCACGTTCCACAACTGGGGCAGCTCGTCGAGCGAGGTCTTGCGCAGGAACGAGCCGACCCGGGTGACCCGAGGGTCACGCTTCATCTTGAACAGCGGCCCCGCCCCTTCGGACTGGGCCATGAGGCTGGCCAGCAGCTCCTCGGCGTTGATCACCATCGTGCGGAACTTCAGCACCTTGAACGGCTCGCCGTCCTTGCCCACCCGTTCCTGGCGGAACAGCACCGGGCCGGGCGAGTCGAGCCGGACGGCCAGGGCGATGGCGGCCAGCACGGGCGACAGCACCGCCAGCACCGCTCCCGCCACCATCAGGTCGAAGGCCCGCTTGGCCCCGGCCCGCCACCCGTGGCGGTGGCGGGGCTCGACGTACACCACCGGCACACGGCCCAGCGGCCGCACCGTGAGGCGGTCGGAGGCGATGTCGGCCAGGGTCGACGACAGCTCCACGTGGATCCCGGCCTCCACCAGATCGCGGATCAGCCGGTTCGACGACCGCATGTCGATGGCGGTGGCGGCCACGATCACCCCGTTGGCGTCGAGCTGGCGGGCGGTGGTGAGCACCCGGGTGGTGAGGTCCTGGGGGTCGGTGGCCTGGGCCGGGTCGACCTGGCCCACGATGGTGTAGCCCAACCGGGGGTCGTCGGCGAACATGGCGGCGAAGGTGGCGCTCTCGGCGTTGTCGCCGATCAGCAGCACCCGGCGGGCCATCTGGCCGGCGGCCCGGCGGGCCTGGAACCGGCGCCGCACCAGTTCCCGGTCGGCTGCCAGCAGGGTGACGGTGGCCACCAGCGACAACCCGAGCCACAGCCGGTCGAGGTTCAGGTCGGCCAGGTAAGCGAGCACAGCCATGGCGGCCGTGGTCCGCACCCCGGCATCGACGATCCGGCGGATCTCGTCGGCCCGGCGGGTGATGACCCGGGCCCGGTACAGCCGGGCCCGCACCAACCACAGGGGGTGGAGACCGAGGGCAAGGGCCACGCCGAGCATCCAGTCTGCGCCCGGATGGCGCACGAGGCTGGCCGCCGCCGTGCCGGCGGCCACCGCCGCCAGGTCGAATGCCACCAGCCCGGCCCGGGTCCGCCCGGGGCTGGACGGCCGGACGGCGCCGGGCGCGGCCAGGGGAGCGTTCGCCCCCGCCGTGGTCTGCGTCTCGGTCTCCGTCGCCGTCACGATCCGGTCCTCGCCTGTGCGTCGCCCCCGGACGGGTCGTCCGGTTCGCCTCAGGCATCGGCGGCCCGGGGCCGCCGCTTGAGGACCGGGCGCCGGGGGCGCCAGCCCCCCGACGGGGTTGGGGCCCCGGCGGGATGGGGGAGCCCGAAGGGCGCCGGGGGCGCCAGCCCCCGAAGGACGCCCGGGGGCGCCAGCCCCCCGACGGGGTTGGGGCCCCGGCGGGATGGGGGAGCCCGAAGGGCGCCGGGGGCGCCAGCCCCCGAAGAACTAGGCCCAGTGGGCCAGGGTGTCCACCAGGAGGCGGACGCCGTAACCGGTCGCCCCCTTGGTCACGATGCCCTTGTCGGCCTCGGAGAAGGCGGCCATGCCCACGTCGATGTGGGCCCAGGCCCCGTCGCCGGCGAACTCCTTGAGGAACAGGCCGGCCACCAGAGCCCCGCCGTAGGCTCCCGACCCGATGTTCTTCAGGTCGGCCACCGGGGAGTCGAGCTGGGAGCGGTACTCCTCGGGCAGCGGCAGGCGCCACACCGGCTCGCCGGTGCGGTCGCTGGCGTTGGCCAGGCGGGCCGCCAGATCGTCGTCGGTGGCCATCACGGCGGCGTAGCTCCCGCCCAGGGCCACCGATGCGGCGCCGGTGAGGGTGGCGATGTCGATGATGGCGTCGGGCTTGGTCTCGGCCGCCAGGGCCAGGGCGTCGGCCAGCACCAGGCGGCCCTCGGCGTCGGTGTTCAGCACTTCCACCGTCTTGCCGTTGCGGGCCCGGAACACGTCACCCGGCCGCTGGGCGTTGCCGCCGGTCATGTTGTCGGTGAGCGGGATCCAACCGTCCACCGCCACCGGCGCCCCCACGGCACGGAGCACGCTCATGGCGGCCAGCACGGCGGCCCCGCCCGACATGTCCACCTTCATGGTCATCATCCCGGCGCCCGTCTTGAGCGACAGGCCGCCCGAGTCGAACGTGATGCCTTTGCCCACCAGCGCCACGCGGCGCTCGGTACGGCGGGCCGGCGTGTACTGGAGGCGGACGAGACGGGCCGGGTTGACCGAACCCAGGTTGACGGCGATGAGCCCGCCCAGCCTCTCCCTGGCGATCCGGCGCTCGTCCCACACCGTGACCTTGAGCCCGGCGGCCGTGCCCACCTCGGTGGCCTTGCGGGCGAACGCCTCGGGGGTGAGCGATCCACCCGGCTCGTTGGCCAGGTCGCGGGCCAGGCACACGGCGTCGGCCACGGCGGAGGCTCGCTCCACCAGCGCCCGGCCGCCCCGTCCGGGCACGATCACGGTCACCTTGTCGAGCTCGGAGTTGGCCGGCGACTTGTAGGCGGTGTACCGGTAGGTGGCGAGGCGGACGCCCTCCACCACGGCGGCCACGGCGTCGGCCCGCTGCTGGTCGGTGGCCCCCTCGCTCACCTCGGCCGCCAGCCGGGTGGCCACCGCGGTGTGGCGGGTGACCGAGCGGGCGTAGGCGGCGGCCGCCGTGCGTAGCGGCCCGGGGCCCACATCGGCCCGGGGCCCGATGCCCACCAGCACCTCGAGCGGCCCGCTGCCCTCGCTGGGCAGGGCCAGGGTCTGGCCCGGCTTGCCCTCGAACCCCTGGAGCTGGGCCGCCCGCTTCAGCCCGGCGGGCAGGGCGTCGAGCTCGTCGGCGGCGACCGGGCGGTCGACGGCGGTGGCCGTACGGGGAACGGAGGTGGCAGCAGCAACGAAAGGCATGGGCCCAGAGGTTAGTTGGACCGGCCGCCGGGGCGTGCACCCTGGTCGGCGGGCCGACACCCGGCGAGCCGCGCGCCATGAGCGGGAGCGGGTCAGGAGGTGCCCGGCAGCGTCTGTTCGATGGTGGCGGTGGGGGCGAACAGGTCGCCGAGCTCGGCCACCCGGGCCAAGACGTCTGCCGCCTCGAACGACAGCGGCTCACCACCGGCCCCCGCCGCCACCTCGTCCCATGTCACCGGGGTGGACACCGTGGGCCGGTCGAGCGCCCGCAGGGAGTAGACGGCGATCGTGGTCTTGTGCCGCGAGTTCTGGCTCCAGTCGACGAACACCTTGCCCGCCCGCAGGGCCTTGGTCATCTCCACCAGCACCCGATCCGGCTGCTGGCGGGCCAGGAGCTGGCCGCAGGCCCGGGTGAAGCTGGCGGCATGGTCGTGGGTGTGGGGTGTGTTGAGCGGCACGTACACCTGCAGGCCCTTGGATCCTGACGTCTTGGGGAACGCCTCCAGGCCCACCGCCGCCAGCACCTCGTGCAGGTCGAGGGCCACCTGGCAGCACTCCCGCATCCCGGCCGGCGGCCCGGGGTCGAGGTCGAACACGGCCATGGTCGGGCTCTCGATGTCGCCGGCCCGGGCCATGGGGGCGTGGAGCTCGATGGCGGCCAGGTTGGCCGTCCACACCAGGGCCGCCGGCTCGTCGAGGCGGCAGTAGGGGATGTCGCCGTCGCGGTCGCCGGGCCCGATCGACACACCGACCCAGGCCGGCCGGGGCGACGGGCAGCGCTTGTTGAAGAACGACTGGCCCTCCACCCCGTTGGGCCACCGCCGCAGCGTCATGCACCGGCCGGCCACATGGGTCACCATCACCGGGCCGATGCGGGCGTAGTAGTCGATCACCTGGGCCTTGGTGAAACCGGCCCGGGGATAGAAGACCTTGTCCAGGTTGACCAGGCTCAGCGAGCGGTCGCCGACCGCCACCGACACCCGCTGCTCGGAGGGCGCCACCGCCGCCGCGCTCAGGCGGCCCGGGTCTTCTTGGCTGCGGTCTTGCCCTTGCCTCCGCTGCCCTTGCCGGCGCCGCCGCTCGTGGCACCGCCGCCGCTGCCCTTGCCGGCCCCGCCCCGGGTGGCGACCCGCTTCGATGCCGTGGGCGCCGCCTCCTCGTCGGCCGCCACCGCCTTGGCCTTGGTCCGGCGGCGGGTCCTGGGCGCCTCCTCGGCCTCCTCGGCCCCGTCGGCCCCGTCGCCGTCGGCCCCGGCCGCCGGGGCGCCGCTGCCGGCGGTGCGACGGGCCTCCTTGGCCGCGTTGACGCTGGCCTCCAGCGCCGCCAGCAGGTCGATCACGCCCTCGTCGGCGGCGGCCGGCACGGCTTCCACCGCCGTCACCTGGCCGTTGGCCTTCGCTTCCAGCAGCTCCAGCACCTGGAGCCGGTAGTTGTCCTGATAGCGCTCGGGCTCGAAGTCGCTCGACAGGGAGTCGATCAGTTGGTCGGCCAGGGCCAGCTCGGCTTCCGTGGCGCTCACGTCGGCCAGCTCCTCCAGTCCGGGGATCTCGGCCGGCGACACCACCTCGTCGGCGTAGACCATGGTCGACATCATGAGCGCCCCGTCCACCGGGCGGATCGCCACCAGGTACTGCTTGGTCCGCATCACGAAGGTGGCGATGGCCACCCGGTTCGACTCCTCCATGGCCCGGCACAACAGCACGTAGGACTTGCGGGCCAGCTCCTCGGGCACGAGGTAGTAGGGCGAATCGTAGAACACCGGATCGATCTCGGCGCCGTCCACGAAGTCGCTGATGTCGATCATCCGGCTCGCCTTGGGGGCCAGCGCCGCCAGCTCGTCGTCGGTCACGATGACGTAGCTGTCCTTGGCCACCTCGTAGCCCTTGACGATGCGGTCGTAGGGGACCTCCTCGCCGTCGGCGTTCACCCGCTTCTGGCGGATCCGGCTGTTGGTGGCCGAGTCGAGCTGGTTGAAGCTGACGTTCTTGTGGTTGATGGCCGAGAACAGCTTCACCGGGATCGAGACGAGACCGAAGCTGATCGCTCCGCTCCAGATGGCTCGTGGCATGATCTCTCCTCGTCGGTGGGCGTCCGGTGGGACCGTCGCCGAAGCTACGGGCCCATCGGCAGTTACCCGGGAGCCCGTGACCATCACACCGGACCACCACCCTACAAGCTGCCCCCGGGACGGGGAAGAGCCGGCTTACGACAGCGTGGCCCGGGCCACGAGGTCGATGCCGAACCCGGTGAGGATGGCCAGGTAGAGCAGGCCCGTTGCAGCCATCACGGCCGAGTACTGGCGTTCCTTGAGGGCGGCCAGGGTGGTGATCACGAGCCCGATGGTGGTCACCACGCAGGCCCCCCAGAACCAGCCCAGCATCCCGGCGTAGCCGTCGTCGATGGCGCCCGACCAGACCGACACCATGCCCGTGGGCACCAGGAACAGCACGGCCTCCGGGAGCCACAGGAACCCGGTCCAGCGCACCAGCTCCACCAGCGGGGCCCGGGTGAGCCCGGGCTGCACGAGGTACCAGTGGCCGAGGAGCATCGAGTCCGACACGGCGCCCATGAACGCCGCCCCCACCAGCATCCGGGCCACCGACAGCCAGGCCGGGTCGCCGGCGTGGATACCGGCCAGCACCAGGCCGACGGCCCCCACGGCCGGGGCGATCAGGTCGAGCCGGGGGTCGGTGACCGGTTCACCCTCCCGACCCTCACCCTGGGACCGGGCCCGGTTGCGGTACGACAGGGCGAACAGGACGAGCGTCACCACCCCCACCACCAGGGCGGCCACATCCCGGGGGGCGTAGAAGTCGAAGCGGACGCCCAGGGCGAAGCCGGCCAGGGCCAGCAGCCCGAACGAGAGCCGCAGCAGCCAGATGTAACCCAGGCCCACCAGGCGGTGGCGGGCCGTCACCCAGCCGAACAGCAGCCCGCCGGATGACCACTGGAGCAGCACCGAGGGCGCGTCGAGACGGATCACGGAAGTGAGGCTAGAGGTGTGGAAGGCCCCGCCGGCTCAGGCGTCGACCACGACCAGGTCGTGGTTGGCCCTGTTGAGGGCCAGCGGGCCCTGCTCGGTGGCCACCACGATGTCCTCCAGGCGGGCCCCCCACCGGTTGGGGATGTAGAACCCCGGCTCGATGGAGAAGGCGTTGCCCGGCTCCAGCGGCGCCCCGTTGCCCGACACCAGGTAGGGGTCCTCGTGCTCCTCCACCCCGATGCCGTGGCCCAGGCGGTGGATGAAGTACTCGGCCAGGCCGGCCTGGGCCAGCCGGTCGCGGGCCACCTTGTCCACCGCTTCGGCCGGGGTGCCCACCACGGCGGCCGCCACCGCCTGGGCCTGGGCCGCCTGGAGAGCGTCGTAGGCCTCCTGGAACTCGGCCGGCACCGGGCCGGTGTACACGCAGCGGGTGATGTCGGAGCAGTAACCGGGCTCTCCGTGGGGCTCGGCGGTCACCCCGCCGAAGTCGCACAGCACCACCTCGCCGGGCTGGATCACCCGGTCCGAGGCGTGGTGGTGAGGGCTGGCGGCGTTGGGGCCGGAGGCCACGATGGCGAAGTTCACCCGAACGTGACCCTCGGCCAGGATGCGGCGGGACAGCTCGGCCGACACGTCGGCCTCGGTGCGGCCCACCAGGGGGATCTCGCCGGCGTGGAGGGCGGCGGCCACCCGGTCCACGCCGTCGGCCGCCTTCTGCAACCGCTCGATCTCCTCGGGCTCCTTCACCGCCCGCAGGGCGGCGGTGACGCCGGTGGAGCGGACCCAGCGGGCATCCGCCTTGGCGTGCTGGAGGTCGATCACGAACCGGGCCCAGGTGTGGTCGCCCACGGCGAGGGTGCCGGCGGCGCCGGTGAGGTCGGCCACGATGGCGATCGGGTCTTCGGTCTCGCCCCAGCCCCGGATCGTGAACAGGTCGCCCCGCTCCACCACCCGGGGCACCTCGAACCCGGGGATCACGAGCGTGGCCTGGCCGTCGGCCGGGACCACGAGCATGGTGAGGCGCTCGAGGGGCATCGCCTCGTAGCCGATGAGCCACGGCAGGTCGGGGCCCACCGACAGCAGCAGCATGTCGACCCCCTGGGTGGCCATGGCCTGACGGACCCGGTCCATACGTCGTGCGAACATGAGCTCAGGATACTCCGCCGGATCTGCGGGGTTCGGACCCGGCTGCGGCGCCAAGCCCTTCAAATCTGGCTCAGCGCGCCGATGGAGCACCTGGTGGGCCGGTGAGGGCCTCCGACAAAGGCGGAAGACATCGTGATCCAGGATGGACAGCGAGAGGCGACGGGCGGCGGCAGGCCGCCGAGCTGTGATCCGACGGGGAGTGACGCCGGCGCACGGCGGGATCCCCTGATCGGGCTGCGGGAGACCATGGTACGGGTGTGCCGGGAGCACGGGCTCGGCCGGCGTGAGCTGATGGCCTATCAGCGGGCGGTGCACGCCCTGCAGCGGACGGGTCAGGCCCCGACCCCCCACGAGTTCTGGGCCGCCACGGCCCAGCCCCGGGCCCAGCGCCTGCTCGACGCCGCCCGGGCCGCCATCGACGCCGAGCTGGCGCCCCTGGCCCGCTCCGGGGCGCTGGTGTCGGCGGGTGACGTGGCCGCGGCCCTGCCCTCCACCAGCGACATCGACGAGCTGGGTCGGTGGTGGCAGCGCCGGCTCCGGCGGGCCGCCACCCTGCGGGCGCTGCCCGACGTAGCCGCCCGCCTGCCGGGCGCCGCCGAGCTCACGATCGCCCACCACGAGATGTGGCTGCTCGACCAGCCGCCGTGGAGCCACGGCGACCGGCTGCTGTCGGCCTTCGAGCTGGCCCACGCCGAGATCCGGCGCCACGGGCGGGAACAGGCCCTGCGGTGGTGGCCGGTCCAGCCGGGGCGGCCCATGGCCGCCCCCGAGCTGCTACCGGTCTGACCCCGGTCCAGCCGCGGTCCCCACGCCCACCCTGACCCCCACCGTTCTGCGCGACGGAAACCGCGCCCCGCCGCCGTTCTGCGTCGCGAATCCAGCGGATTCCGCAGACAACGTTGCGCAGAACGGTTGGGTGTCGCGGTTTTCGACGCGCAGATCGTGGGGGGTGGTCGCCTCGCCGGGGGCCGATGCGGGGCATGCTGGAGGTGTGGCCCCGGTCTCGGTCCCCCTCCTCCTGCTCGGCTACGCCCTGGCCCTGCCGATCGGCATGAAGCTGGGCAAGGTGGTGGCCCAGCAGCACCGCCTGGCCCTGCTCGGCCACCAGGTCGGCATCCTGCTGGCCGTGGCTGGCTGGGTCGTGCGGGGTAGCCCGGTGCTGGCCGCCGTCCACGTGCTGTGGCTCATCGGGGCCCGGGTCTGGTTCGACCTGGCCGGCCGTCGTCAGCGGAGCGCCGTCTCCTCCGGCTGACCGGCCGCCACAGCCGCCCCGGCGGCACCGGCCGCCACAGCCGCCCCGGCCGCATGATGGGAGGAGCGGGTGAGGGGGCTGGCCTCCACGTGGGCGATGCCCAGCTCCTGCTCGGCGAAGTCCTTCAACTCGGTGAGCTCGTCGGGTGTCCACCACCGCTGGAGCGGCAGGTGGCGGGCCGAGGGCCGCAGGTACTGGCCGACGGTGACGATGCGGGTACCGACGGCGGCGAGGTCGGCCAGGGTGGCCTTCACCTCGTCGGTCTCCTCCCCCATCCCCACGATCAGGCCCGACTTGGTCACCAGACCGGCCCGGGCGGCGCGGGCCAGCACGGTGAGGCTGCGGGCGTAGCCGGCTGAGGGCCGCACCGCCCGCTGGAGGCGGGCCACGGTCTCGATGTTGTGGTTGAGCACGTCGGGCCGGGCCTCGCAGATCCGGGCCAGGGCGTCGGCCGAGCCCTTGAGGTCCGAGATCAGCACCTCCACCCCGGTGGCCGGGCGGCGCCGGCGGACGGCGTCGACGGTACGGGCCACCAGGTCGGCCCCGCCGTCGGGCAGGTCGTCGCGGGCCACCATCGTGAGCACGGCGTAGTCGAGGCCGAGGTGGTCGATGGCCTCGGCCACCCGGTCGGGCTCGGTGCTGTCGGGCGGGAGGGGCCGGGAGGTGTCGACGGCGCAGAATCCGCAGGCCCGGGTGCAGCGCTCGCCCAGCAGCATGAACGTGGCCGTGCCCTCGTTCCAGCACTCGTAGATGTTGGGACAGCCCGCCTCTTCGCACACCGTGACCAGGTCGAGCTGGCGGGACAGGCGCTTCAGCTCCCGATAGCCGGGGTCGGTGCGGACCCGGGCCTTCATCCACGGCGGCTTGCGCTCGGCCAGGTCCATGCCATCGCCCACCCCGGCCCGGTCGAGCCGGGTCCGCAGACGCACCGGCACCCCGCCCCGACCTTCGGCGCCAGCCGGCCGCGCAGCGGCACCAGCGTCGGCACCGGGGGAGGACGGCTCGGCGATCTCCATGGCCCCTCGGGTGAAGGCCGATTGCTCGGGGGCGGCGACGATGCCGGGCCAGTCGTCGGCGGCAGCCAGCTCCACCGGCCGGCCCGGGGCCAGCAGGCGGGCGGCGTGGCGGGCCACCACCTCGGCCACCTCCGGCACCGTGGCCCGGACCCCCTCGGCGGCCAGCGAGGTGACGCCCTTGTCGGCGATCCCGCACGGCACGATGTGGCGAAACCAACCCAGGTCGACGTCGACGTTGAGGGCGAAGCCGTGCATCGAGCGGGCCCGGGCCAGGCGCACCCCGATGGCGGCCAGCTTGCGGGGCCGCCGGCCCCCGGCGCCGTCACCAGCCTCGGCGTCGGCATCGAGCCAGACCCCGGGGTAGCCGTCGAGCCGGCCGGCCGCCAGGCCCAGCTCGGCCACGGCGTCGATCAGCACCTGCTCCACCGTACGGACCCAGGCCCGGGTGTCGGCCAGCCCCCCGCCCCGCTGGCTGGGGACGGTCATCACCGGATACCCGACGAGCTGGCCCGGCCCGTGGAAGGTCACGTCGCCGCCCCGGTTCACCCGGAGCAGCTCGGCCCCCACCGCCGCCGGGTCGACCAGCACGTTGGCCTCGTCGGCCCGCACCCCCAGGGTGTACACCGGGGGGTGCTGGCACAGCAGGAGATGGTCGTGCGCGCCACCGAACAGGGCCTGCTGGAGGTCCCAGGCCTCGGCGTAGGGCACGGTGCCGAGCCACCGCACCCGCAGTGGCCCGGCCCGCTCAGACGAGCTCGGCCGCCCAGTCACGGGTTTCGATGATCTCCTTCGTCCGGGCCAGGAAGGCAGCGGCGTAGGCCCCGTCGATGGCCCGATGGTCCCAGGCCATGGCCAGGATCCCCACCGAGTGGATGGCGATCGACTCGTTGCCGAACGAATCCTCGATGACCACCGGCCGCCGCTTCACCCCGTCGGTCGACAGGATCGCCACCTGGGGCTGGTTGATGATGGGGAACTGCATCATCGTGCCGTAGCTGCCGGCGTTGGTGAGGGTGAAGGTGCCGCCCGACAACTCGTCGGGCGAGAGCTGCTTGGCCCGGGCCCGGCTGGCCAGATCGTGGATGTCGCGGGCGATCATCCGCATGCGCTTGCCGTCGGCGTCGCGCACCACGGGGGCCAGCAGGCCCTGGAAGTCCAGGTCGACGGCCACCGCCAGGCCCACGTAGTTGTGCACCACCAGCTCCCGGTCGCCCACCGAGGCGTTCAGGTGGGGGTACTCCCGCAGGGCGTCGATCGTGGCCCGGGAGATGAACGGCAGGTAAGTGAGGCTGAAGCCCTCCTCCTCCTTGAAGCGGGGCCCGTGGGCTTTGCGCACCTTCTCCACGTTCTCGTAGTCGACCTCGATGGCGGTGAGGGTGTGGGGGGCCACGGCCTTCGACATCACCATGTGCTCACCGGTGCGGAGCCGGATGTTCGACAGCGGCACCACGGCGTCCCGGGGCCCGGCGTGGACCACGGGGGCGGCGGCCCGGGCGGGAGCGGGAGCCGGGGCGGGGGCGGGGACGGGTGCGGCCACCGCCGGGGCCGGAGGCGCCTGGGGCGCCGGAGCGGGGGCCTCGGCCACCGGGGCCGGGGCCGGCGCCGGGGCGGGAGGCGGCGCGGCCGGCGGAGCCTCGGGGGCGGGAGGCGGCGTGCTCCCGACGGCCCGGGGCCGCAGCTGGTTGGCCTCGATGTACCGCTGCACGTCGTCGCGGCTGATGCGCCCGCCGAGACCGGTGCCGACCACCTGGTTGGGGTCGATCCCGTACTCGCCGATCAGGCGGCGCACCACCGGCGACAGAACCTTGCCCGACAGGGCCGACGCCCCCTCGGAGCCGTCGGCATCGGAGGCGCCATCATCGGCGACGGCCGCCGCCGGCTGCGGCTCGGGAGCCGGAGCTGCCGCCGGAGCCGGAGCCGGGGCCGGGGCCGGGGCCGGGGCCGGGGCCGGAGGCGGCGGAGCCGGGGCCGGAGGCGGCGGAGCCGGGGCCGGAGGCGGCGGAGCCATGGCGGGAGCCGGGGCCGGCTCGGGAGCGATCACCTGGGGGGCCGACGCCACCTCGGGGGCCGGGGGCGGGGCGGGGGCCGGCGCCGGTGGCGGGGCGGCGGCCGGAGCAGCTGCAGCCGGGGCCTGGGCCGGGGCGGCGGCACCGTCGCCGATCACGGCCAGCACGGTGCCCACCTCGACCGTGTCGCCCTCGGGGACCCGGATCTCCACCAGGGTGCCGGACACGGGGGAGGGCACCTCGGTGTCGACCTTGTCGGTCGACACCTCGTAGAGGACCTCGTCGACCGCAACGGTGTCGCCGACCTGCTTGAACCATCGGGTGATGGTCCCTTCGGTGACGGTCTCGCCCAGTTGCGGCATCGCTATGTCGGCCACGTGGTTCGGCTCCTCGTTGTGTGTGGCGGGTCGGGGTACGGCGGCGTTCGGATGATCTGTCGGCGGTGCGGGGTCAACCGTGAAGCGACCGGCCGGTGAGCGCCAGCACGCTCTCACCGAAGAGCTCGCTCATGGTCGGATGGGGCTGGATGAACTGGGCCACCTCGCGCACCGTGGCTTCCCAGTTCACGGCGAGATAGGCCTGGCCCAGCTGCTCGGTCACCCAGGGGCCCACCATGTGGACGCCCAGGATCCGGCCGCCGCTGCCGTCGGGCAGCTTCTCGGCGATGATCTTCACCAGGCCCTCGGTCTCGCCCACGATCATGGCCCGGCCGTTGCCGGCGTAGCGGTGCTTCGACACCACCACGTCGTAGCCGGCCTCCCGGGCCGAGGTCTCGGAGTGGCCGGCGAAGGCCACCTCCGGATGGCAGTAGATGCACCACGGCACCTTGTCGTAGGCGATCGGCACCGTGTCCTCGCCCAGGATGTCGGTGATGGCCAGCATGCCCTCGGCGAAGCCGACGTGGGCCAGGGCCGGGGTGGCGATCAGGTCGCCCACCGCCCACACCCCGGGCACGGTCGTGCGGCAGTTCTCGTCGACCACCACGAACCCCCGCTGGTTGACCTCCACCCCGGTGGCCTCCAGGCCCAGGGTCTCGGGCGCCGGGCGGCGCCCCACCGATATGACCACGGTCTCCACCGTGATCGTCTCGTTCTCGCCGAAGGTGAGCGTGACCCCGTCGGGGCCGGTCTGCTGGCCCGTGACGGCCACCCCGGTGCGGATGTCGATCCCCCGCTTCTTGAACGAGCGCTCCACCACCCGGGTGGCGTCCTCGTCGCAGCCGGGGAGGATCTTGGGGGCGTACTCGAGGATCGTGACCTTGGTGCCGAGGTCGCTCATCATCGAGGCGAACTCGCACCCGATGGCCCCGCCCCCGATGACCACCGCCGTGGTGGGCAGGGCGGGGATCGACAGCAGCTCGTCGGACGTGACGATGCGGCGGTCGTCCACCGGGAACCCGTCGAGGGTGCGGGGCAGCGAGCCGGCGGCCAGGATCACGGCGTCACCCGTGACCTCGACGTCACCCGACGCGCCGCCGCTGATCGACACGGTGCGATGGTCGGCCCCCAGGCGGCCGGTGCCCTCGTAGACCGTGACCTTGCGCCCCTTGAGCAGTCCGGCCAGGCCGCTCACGAGCTGATCGATGACCGACTGCTTGCGGGTCATGGTGGCGGCCCAGTCGAGCCCGAGCTTCTGGGCGTGGACCCCGTAACGGGCGGCGTTCTCCACCGTGCGGGCCACCGAGGCGGTCTCTAGCAGCTCCTTGGCCGGGATGCAGCCCACGTGGAGGCAGGTGCCGCCGAGCCGGGCCCGCTCCACCAGGGCGATGCGCAGCCCGGCGGAGGCGCCGTAGAGGGCGGCGGCGTAGCCGCCCGGCCCTCCGCCTATCACCACCACGTCGAAGTGTTCATTGGCCACGGGCAACCACCTGGGAAGACGCTGCGCTGCAGACGAGCGGTAGCGGGGCGAGCGGGTCGTTTGGGGAGAGGTGCGGGTGAGCCTACCGGCGGCGCCGGCGGCCTAGAGGAGAAGCAACTGGAGGGCGAAGGCACCGAGTATGGCCAGGCCACAGGCCAGCGACAGTGCCAACAACATCCGGGTGCTCACCCTTGCAGCCTACGGCCCGCACATCCCCCTTCGGGTTCCTGGTTCCCAGGCGGGGCCGACCCGACACCCCGGCGGTCCACCGCCTACCGTGAGCTTGCAAGTGCAACCGCGTGGGCACCGGCGACGGAGTTACCGTCGGAAGCGAAGATCGAACGCGAAGATCGGAACCGACGTCGCCGTCGACACGGAGGTAACACCGGCATGGATGTGGTCATCACCGGATCGAGCGGCCTCATCGGCCGGGCCCTGATCCCCGCTCTCACCGCCGCCGGGCACCGGCCGATCCGGCTCGTGCGCCGCGAGCCGCAGGCCGGGCGGGACGAGATCCGCTGGGACCCGGCCGCCGGGCGCATCGACGCCGCTTCCCTGGAGGGCGTCGGCGCCGTGATCAACCTGGCCGGGGCCGGCATCGGCGACAAGCGGTGGAACGACGCCTACCGCCGCCTGCTGGTCACCAGCCGGACCGACGGCACCCGCCTGCTGGCCACCACCCTGGCCTCCCTGCAGACGCCGCCGGCCTGCCTGCTGTCGGGCTCGGCCATCGGCTGGTACGGGAACCGGGGCGACGAGGTGCTCACCGAGGCCAGCCCCGTGGGCCGGGGCTTCCTGCCCGACCTGTGCGTGGAGTGGGAGGCGGCGGCCGCCCCCGCCGCCGAGGCCGGCATCCGCACCGCGTTCCTTCGCACCGGGATCGTGCTGAGCGCCAAGGGCGGGGCCCTGGCCAAGCTCCTGCCCCTGTTCCGCCTGGGCGTGGGGGGCAAGATGGGCTCCGGCCGCCAGCACATGTCGTGGATCACCCTGGCCGACGAGGTGGGCGCCATCGTCCACCTCCTGTCCAGCCCGGCGTCGGGCCCGGTGAACCTCACCGCCCCCAACCCGGTGACCAACGCCGAGCTCACCCGGGCCCTGGCCTCGGTCCTCCGCCGGCCGGCGGTGGTCCCGGTGCCCGCCTTCGGCCCCAAGCTGCTCCTGGGAGCGGAGATGGCCCAGAACCTGCTGTTCGACAGCCAGCGGGTGCTGCCCGAGGTGCTCAAGGCCGACGGCTACGACTTCACCCACGCCGAGATCGAGGCCGGCCTCCGCTGGGCCGTGTCCGACCGCTGAACCCGACAGGAGAACCACGATGAGCAGCGCAGCCACCGACACGGGAACGAAGAAACGGGTGGTATCGGCCA